>Ga0325400_1004878_pt1 | contig 12505 bp, 5 predicted proteins | sample PopdelMetagenome_2_FD_205662 | JGI IMG/M metagenome (GOLD analysis project Ga0325400, IMG submission 205662) | Populus deltoides microbial communities from Bellville, Georgia, United States - Xylem-PdKOR-R1 | ecosystem: Host-associated > Plants > Phyllosphere > Stem > Wood/Secondary xylem...
CTTCTCTTACTCCATTTACCGACCAACTAATAACTCAGTGGACGTTAAATGGCCCGAGATATAAGGCCACACAGCCAAGCGGCCTCACCGAAGAAGTAAAAATAACTCATTGATAGGCAAAGGCTTGCTTTAGAAAAACAGGAACTTATAAATTAACCCTAATAACGTTTAGTCCGTCCGGACTGGTAAAGTGGGGCGTCCATTTGGCATAAAAATGGCTCGCTAACTTTACCGGTCCGGACTTTTTCTATCTTGTTTTTGAGTATAATCTATAGAATTAGAAGACTAGGATTTGCTACCAATTACTCGGTACCTTCTTAGGCGGAGTTGCTGCTCAAAGTTGGATTATCCATAAATAATTTTAAAAAAAATTAATAATTTGCGACTCTATTTTGAATTATGTAAATAAGTTTTCAATATTGTATTACTACTATATTCTTAATGAAACGATAACGTTAAGAGTATAAATACTTGTTACTCCTTTTAAATTTTCTCAAAGAAAAGACCCCGGAATTTACATTCCTGTCTTCATTCATTTACATTCTTTATCAATTTAAACCGTAGCACTTTTATTTCTTTCTTAACTGTAACCTAAGTAACAATGAATCAATGTAAAAAGCGATTTACCTTTTTTCTCACCCTCCTGTTGCTAAGTTGCGGCTTTGTCATGGCCCAGCAAGTAACTATTCAGGGAAAAGTAACTGACGTTAACCGGGAAACCGTGCCGGGGGCCAACGTTCTCATCAAAGGAACTACGAAAGGAACGATCACGGACGCAGAAGGTCGCTACACCATTACGGCAAACCGGGGCGATGTGCTTGTTGTTCAATCGCTGGGTTATGTAGCTCAGAACGTTACGGTAGGCACCCAGAACACTATTGATGTCGTGCTAGCCATCGACGATAAGACGCTGGATGAAGTGGTCGTAACGGCTTTGGGTATTGCCAAAGACAAAAAAGCACTGGGTTACTCCGTGACGGAAGTAAAGGGTTCCGACTTCACGCAGGCGCGCGAAATCAACCTGGGAAATGCCCTTTCTGGTAAAGTAGCCGGGGTTAACGCTTCTGCTACGGCTACGGGTCCGGGTGGTTCGAGCCGCGTGGTGATTCGGGGTAACGGTTCACTCAGCGGGAACAACCAGCCGCTTTATGTCGTAAACGGGGTTCCAATCGATAACACCAACGTTAACTCGGCCGGTATGTGGGGTGGTTTTGATACGGGTGATGGTTTGAACAGTATCAACCCGGACGACATCGAGACGATCTCCGTTTTGAAAGGGGGTACCGCAGCTGCTCTGTACGGTTCACGGGCTTCTAACGGGGTTATCCTGATCACCACGAAGACCGGTAAAGGCCAGAAAGGTCTGGGCGTTGACTACAACGGTACTTACACAATGGACCGCCCCCTGACGTACAATGACTGGCAATACCAATACGGTCAGGGAACGCAGGGTGCCAAACCAACCACACAGGCCGAAGCCATTGCAACGGGTGCGCAGTCATGGGGTGCTAAAATCGACGGTCAACCATCCATTCAGTTCGATGGTGTATCACGACCCTACTCGGCTCAGCGCGACAACGTAAAGAACTTCTACAACGCAGGTGGTACGTTCACCAATACGATTGCCGTAGCCGGTGGTAATGACGTAGCGAACTTCCGCTTCTCCGCTTCTAACCTAGATTCAAAAAGTGTGATTCCAAACTCAGGTTTCAAACGCAAGTCGTTTAACCTGAGCGCTAACGGTAATTTGTCGAAGAAAGTCGTTTTTGAGAGCGTTGCGCAGTATAACGTAGAAGAAGGTTATAACCGGGCGTTCCTGTCGGATACGCCGAAAAACCCGAACTATGCAGCCCAGATGATCGCCAACACGGTCGACATTCGCAATCTGGCTCCGGGCTATGACGCCAATGGTTACGAACAACAGTGGAACGGTAACGTGTACGCACAGAACCCTTATTTCGTTATCAATAAAGTAAAGAATAACGACGTTCGGAACCGCTTCCTGGGCTCTTTCAGCTTACGTTACAATGTTACAGACTTCCTCTACGTACGTGGCCGGATTGGAACGGACAACAACGCCATGAAGTTTATGAACATGGAGCCGACGGGTATTGCCTACGCGCCCCGCGGTCAGATGAGCCGTAACGAAACGCAGATCAATGAGACAAACGCCGAAGTACTGGTTGGTTTCAACAAAGAATTTGGTGCTTTCTCGGTGAACGCCTTAGCCGGTGGTAACCGCATGCGTCGCTTTACAGAAGGTCTGGGCTACAACGGTCAGTACTTCACCATTCCATTCCAGTATTTCCTGGACAACACCGTTACGAAGACGCCTAGCTACACCTACAATGGCTACGGCATCAACTCGGTATTTGCTTCAGCGGATATTGGTTACCAGAACGTTCTGTTCCTGACCCTGACAGCGCGTCAGGACTGGTTCTCGACGCTGGCTCCGAAAAACAACACGCTGTTCTACCCCTCAGCGGGCTTGAGCTTTGTCTTCACCGATGTGATGAAAAACAAAGGCAACTGGCTGAACTACGGTAAAGTGCGCGCTTCCTTAGCGCAAGTGGGTGGTGGCTATCCCAACCCTTACGCTTTGAACCTGACTTATGGTCTACAGGGTCAGAACTATATCAACAGCGTGCCGCTGATGAACATTGGTACCAGCACCATTCCGAACGCCAACCTGCAGCCGAATACGTCAACCACGACCGAATTGGGTTTGGAATCGAAACTGTTCAACAACCGGATTGGTCTTGACCTGACGGTTTACAATCGGGTGACCACGAACGACCCCGTTGCCGCTTCAACGTCGACAGCTACCGGTTACAACAGCGTTCTGCTGAACGTCGGTAAAGTGACCAACAAAGGGATTGAATTATTACTGACCGGTACGCCCGTCAAAGCGCCGAGCGGCTTTACCTGGAATGTTAGCTACAATCTGGCTTACAACCAGAACAAGATCGTTAAGATCTCTGACGAGTTAGATAACCTGCAGGTGGATCAGTCCCGGACGCAGAACGCTTATATCTACCAGTTCGCCGGTCAGCCTTACGGGATGATTGCCGGTTACAAAGAGAAGCGCGACGCAAGCGGTAACGTAGTATACAACTCGTCGACAGGTCTGCCTATTCAGAGCACCTTTATGGCCCTGGGCCGCGGTGTACCTCCGTTGACGATGGGTATAACGAACACGTTTAACTACCGCAACTTCTCGTTCAGTTTCCTGATCGATGCGAAATTCGGTTCGAAGATCTACAGCGCAACGAACGTGTATGGTACGCGCAACGGTTTAACGAAAGAGACGCTGAATGGTCGTGAAGGCGGTATTACGCTGACGGGTGTTAACGAAAATGGCGATGCCTTCTCAAGAAACATCTCGGCGCAGACCTACTACACCGGAATTGCGTCAACGATCACTGACCACTTCGTCTACGATGGTAGCTTCTCGAAGTTACGGCAGTTGACGTTCGGTTATTCGCTGCCGAAAAAGGTACTGGCTAAAACGCCAATCCAGTCAGTTAGCCTGTCACTCGTAGCGCGTAACCTGCTGATTCTCTTCAAGCACGTTCCCAACACCGATCCAGAATCCAACTACAACAGTGGAAATGGTCAGGGTCTGGAAATGTTTGGTGTACCACCAGCTCGCAGCTACGGTTTGAACCTGATGGTTAAATTTTAATCACTGACTTTAACGCTATTCATCCTTTATGTTCAGTTTTTTCAAAAAAAGAAGACTGCCGGTTTTAACCACCGCTCTGACGGCTAGTCTCTTGCTATCCTCCTGTGATAAGGGGTTTGAAGAATTAAATACCAATCCGAATGCCGTGACCGATCCGGTGATGGACAACCTGTTCTCTTACAGCATTGTGAAAACGGCTGGTACGGGTTACGAAAACCACCGGGGTAACCTGATCTACTGTGGAGCTATGATTCAGCATTTTGCCTCCCTCCAGACCTACTGGTCGGGTGACAAGTACCTGTACAACGCCCCTTACACGGATGCCTATTTTGAGACGGCTTACCAGAATCACGTTAAGGAACCCGAGCAAATCATTGCGCTGACCAAAAATGACGCGGCAATGTCGAACCAGTACAACATTGCCCGGATTTGGCGCGTATTTGCTTACCACCGTATCACCGATCTATATGGTGATATTCCTTACTCGCAGGCCGCTCAGGGATACCTGAATAACGTCTACACGCCGAAGTACGACCGGCAGCAGGATATCTACGCGGATATGCTGAAAGAACTGGACGAAGCGGCTCAGGGCCTGGATGCCAGCAAAGCAAGCTACACCAACAGTGCTGATGTGGTTTACGCCGGTGACTTAAGCAAGTGGAAAAAGTTCGCCTATTCCATGATGCTGCGCTTGGGTATGCGGGTGACTAAAGCCGATGCGACCATGGCCGAAACCTACGTAAAGAAAGCCATTGCCGGTGGTGTGATGCAGAGCAACGATGATATTGCCAAACTTGCCCATATCGAAGGCAGTGACAATACCCGGAACCTGGACAGCAACACGCTGAACACGCAGGAGTACTCCGAGTCGCAATACAGCGGTAAAGGAAACAGCAAGTTGAGCAAGACCTTTGTTGACTTTCTGAAGAATAACAACGACCCTCGTCTGCCTTTCATTGCTACCCTGTGGCAGGGCAATGCTAACCCGGCTCAGGAAGCGTCCGCTACCGACCCGGCTAAGCAGAAAGGTCTGCCCAACGGTTACGATGCCCAGACGATTGTAGCGGCCATCCCGGGCTGGACGGATAACTCACTGACTGAGTATTCAGAAGCGAACCTGAACAAAATTGCCAGCAACGCAGCTCCAACGGTCTTCCAGAGCTACGCCGAGGTAGAATACCTGCTGGCCGAAGCCGCTCTGCGCGGCTGGGGTGATGGCCAGGCAGCGGCTCACTACAACAAAGGTGTCACGGCCGCGATGAGCATGATGTCTCTGTACGGCGGTTCCGTTACGAGCGCTCAAATTGAGACTTACCTGACGGCTCATCCGTTCTCAACGGGCACGATGGCGCAGCAGATGGAACAAGTTGCCACCCAATACTGGGCGGTTAACTTCCTGAACTCGTACGAAGCGTATGCCAACTGGCGCCGGACGGGTTACCCGGTCCTGACCCCGACCAACTACGTAGGAAACGAAACAGGTGGCACGATTCCCCGCCGGTTACGGTACCCGACGTCAGAAGCCAGCAAAAACGCTACGCAGTATAATGCCGCCGTTGCCCAGCAGGGTGCTGATTTGATGACAACCCGCATCTGGTGGGATAAGCAGTAATTTTCTTAGGTAATTGTTGTAACTTACGGGTTAATGGGCTAGTCTTCCGACGGCTCGTTAACCCGTAAGATTTTTAGATGGTTACGATCAATCACATGAAGTTTGTTGCACGGTTTTCGGGTTGGATAAACGGCCTCCTGGCCTTGGTCATTTCGACGTCTTCCGTGGCCCAGTTTACGCTGCTTCCCGCTCAGCAGACCGGCGTTCGGTTCACCAATCGCCTGACCGAAACCGAAACTAATAACGTGCTGGCCTACGAATATTTTTACAATGGCGGGGGCGTGGCGGTCGGCGACCTCAACAATGATGGCCTGCCCGATTTATACTTCACCGGTAACATGGTGCCCGACCAGCTCTACCTCAATCAGGGCCATCTTGCTTTCAAAAATATTTCATCCACGGCGGGCATTGGTCGGGGCTCCGGCTGGAAAACGGGCGTAACGCTCGTCGACATCAACCGCGATGGCTGGCTGGATATTTATGTTTGCTACTCGGGTAACGGCAAACCCGACACCCGGCGCAATCGCTTATACATCAACAACCACAATCTCACTTTCACCGAGAAAGCCGCTCAGTACGGTCTCGATCTGCCCACCTTCAGTACCCAGGCGGCCTTTTTCGATTACGACAAGGATGGCGACCTGGATTGCTTTCTGCTCAATCACAACATCAAGGATTTTAAACGCTTCGACGCGGCTGCTGTGAAAGCCATGCGCGACGAATTTGCGGGCGACCGACTGCTGCGCAACGACGGTGGCCGGTTTGTTGACGTCAGCGCCGAAGCGGGGATCAAAGGCAACCCCATTGGCTTTGGTCTGGGCATCGCCATTGCCGACGTGAACGGCGACGGCTGGTCCGACATTTACGTTTCCAACGACTACATCGAGCAGGATTACCTGTATCTCAACGACGGGCGGGGGCACTTCACCGATCATCTGGAACAAGCCGTCGGCCACCTGAGCTACTTCTCGATGGGCAACGAAATTACTGACATTAACAACGACGGACTGCCCGATATTTTTACCCTGGATATGCTGCCCGAAGACAACCGGCGGCAGAAGCTCCTTTACGGACCCGAGAATTACGAGACCTATCAGAACATGCTGCGCAACGGATTCTATCACCAGATCATGCGCAACATGCTCCAGCTCAACAACGGCGCCGATCCTAAGACGGGTATTCCGACGTTTGGCGAAATAGGCCAACTGGCGGGTATTTCCAACACCGACTGGAGCTGGTGTCCTCTTTTTGCTGACTTCGACAACGACGGCTGGAAAGATCTGTACATCACCAACGGCTACCTGCGTGACTACACCAACATGGACTTCATGAAGTTCTATGCCGACCGGGGGCTGAAAGCCGCGCGGGGTGATTCGACCGCCATGATGGATATTTTAAAGCAGATGCCGTCCACGGTGACGCAGCACTATCTGTTCCGCAACACGGGCAAGCTGACGTTCGAAAACAAGGTGAAAGAATGGGGTCTGGACCAGAAGAACCTGTCGAATGGCGCCGTTTACGCCGATCTGGACAACGACGGTGATCTGGAAATCATTACGAACAACATCAACGCGCCGGCCTCTATCTACCGCAATGACAGTCGGAAAGACGCCCGTCACTACCTGCAGGTCCAGCTGGGAACTGGCCCGGCTACCCTGACCGCCGGAACCCGGGTTTGGCTGTATGGGTCCGGCGCGGTGCAGTATCAGGAATTCAACCCGTCGCGGGGCTTTCAGTCGTGCATGTATACGCCCCTGCATTTTGGCGTTGGTTCGGCGACTACTATTGACAGCGTGCGTGTAGTCTGGCCGGATAACCATTCGCAGGTATTGCGTCAGGTAGCCGCCAATCAACGGCTGCTGGTTAAACCGGAAGATGCCCGTGAGGTCTGGAGTCCATCAGCTGCCGCCAAACCAGCGCTGTTTGCGGAAACGCCCGGCGACTCGCTCCCCTACCGCCATACGGAAGACAATTACAATGACTTTAAACGCCAGCTTCTAATTCCGAACATGCTGTCGTTTCAGGGACCGCACCTGGCGCAGGCCGACGTAAACGGCGACGGTCTGGTGGATTTATACGCAGCGGGTGCTAAAGGGCAGGCGGGTGCTCTGCTTATTCAGCAGAAAGGCGGTTCCTGGAAGGCCACAACGCAACCCGCTTTCGAGGCTGACCGCATGCACGAAGATACGGATGCTGTTTTCTTTGACGCCGATGGCGATGGCGACCAGGACTTATACGTGGTTAGTGGGGGCTTCGCTTACCTGCCGGACGACCTGCTCCTACAGGATCGGTTATACCTCAACGATGGCAAGGGATCGTTCACGCGTTCGCCCGAAGGTTTACCTGCGGAGCGCATCAGTGACGCCTGCGTGGTCGCGTTTGATGCCGACAAGGATGGCGACCTCGACCTTTTTGTCGGTGGCCGCGTCATTCCCGGGCGCTATCCCGAACCCACCAGCAGCCGGATTCTGGTTAACAACGGCAAAGGTCAGTTTACCGACGAAACGACTCCGCGCGCGTCCTTCCTCAAAAACATTGGGATGGTAACGGATGGCGTCAGCATGGATGTTAACAAAGACGGCTGGACCGATCTGGTTATCATTGGCGAGTGGATGCCCATTACCGTGCTGCTGAACGAAGGAGGCAAATCATTTTCAAAGCAGATTCAGCCGTCACTGGCGCAATCGTCCGGCTGGTGGAATCGAATTGCCGCCGATGATGTAGATAAAGACGGCGACCTGGATTTAGTGGTGGGCAATTTTGGGCGTAACTGCCAGATGAAGCCTTCCCGGACGGAACCCGTTACCATGGTATACGGTGACTTTGATCAGAACGAAGCCATCGATCCTTTTCTGTGCTACTATATCCAGGGGAAATCGTACCCGCTGGTCAGCCGCGACGAAGCCCTGAATCAGCTCTTTCCGCTGCGCCGAAAATTCCCAACGTATCAGTCTTACGCCGAAGCCAGCCTTCAGCAGATTCTGACACCGGAGCAACTGCGTCTGGCCGACACCCTTCAGGCCACGTCGTTCAGTTCAATTCTGCTGGAAAACAAAGGTGATGGTACGTTTGCTCCGCACGACCTGCCGGTAGAAGCCCAGTTCGCGCCGATTTACGCCCTCGCTTTCCTCGATTACGATGGTGATGGCCTGAACGATCTGCTCGTTGGCGGAAATCAGTCGCACACCCGGATCAAGATTGGCAAAATGGACGCCAATTACGGGATGCTCTTCCACAACGATGGCAAAGCCAAATTCTCCTACGTACCGCAGCAGAAGTCAGGCTTCACGGTGAAAGGCGACGTTCGGGATATTACCGTTCTGAAACAGGGCGCTAAAGTTCAGGTTCTGTTTGACCGCAACGACGATACTATTTCTGTTTACCAACAAGTTCAGCAACGCCCATGAAACGAACGTTGTTCTGGCTTTTTCTGAGCCTTTCTTTCTCCCCACAGGCCTGGAGCAAGCCCATTCCGAAAGAAACCGACGCTGCCGCTTATGCTCGTATTGTCAAAAAGCTGACCGATGTGATGGTAACCGATGCCACGGGACCAAACGCATCTGCCCGTTACTACGCTTATGCGAATCTGGCAGCTTATGAATTGCTGTATCAGCAACAGCGCCCTGGCAATTATGTCTCCTTTAACGGGTTGCTTCGGGCGTACCCTGCTTTTTCGCTCCCCAAGCCAGCCAGTCCCATTGACGTTCGCTTTGGTTGTCTATACGCGGTTCTGCGCATGGGTGAGGAGATGCTGCCTTCCGGTTACATGCTCGAAGAAGCCCGCACTGAACTTGTCCGGGATACCAAAAGTCAGTATCACTTAACGGAAGCGACCCTGAAAGCCACTCAGGTGTACGCGGACAGTCTGGTTAAAAAGCTGGTACAATACGCCACAAAAGACGGCTATATTAAGACCAGCGGTTATCTGCGTTACACCCCAACGAACAAGCCCGGCTACTGGCAACCAACTCCGCCGGCTTATTCGGAAGCTTATGAACCGTACTGGGCCACGGTACGGCCATTTTTACTGGACAGCGCAGCCCAGTTCCGCCCCGCCCCCGCCATTGCTTATGCCGAGCAGCCGGGAACGCCGTTTTACAACCTGGCTAGGGAAGTTTACGACACGACCCGCGCCCTAACGGCGGATCAGAGCCACATCGCCGACTTCTGGGATTGTAACCCATTCTTCCTGAACCAGAAAGGACACGTCAGTTTTGGCACAAAGAAAATATCGCCTTCGGGTCACTGGATGGGCATCACCGCCATTGCCTGCACGCAACGTAAACTGTCGCTCGCCGAAACTGTGCGCTGGCACGCGCTGGTAGGTATTACGATGGCCGACGCATTTATTTCCTGCTGGGAAGAGAAGTACCACAGCGACCGGGTGCGGCCCGAGACGTTCATCAATCAAAAGATCGACCGCAACTGGCGACCCAAGCTGCAGACGCCCCCTTTTCCGGAGTACACCAGTGGTCACAGCGTTGTCTCGAATTCGATCGCCGTGGTGCTCACCGCTCTGGCGGGTGATCCGGTGCCTTACACCGACATTGTAGAAGTAGAATATGGCGTTCCGGCTCGCTCTTATCGATCCTTTCAGCACGCGGCCCGCGAAGCCGCCATTTCCCGGCTGTACGGCGGCATTCACTTCCGGGACTCCATCGAAAACGGGATGCGCCAGGGCGAGCGGATTGGCCAGTTTGTCGTGCAGAAGATGGGGATGAAACCGGGGGGATGAATTAACCCCACTGCAGAAAACAAAAAAAGCACTGATTTCTCAGTGCTTTTTTTGTTGGCCCCATCGAGCGACTTTGGTACCGGGAGCGGGAATCGAACCCGCACTGACCTTACGGCCAACAGGATTTTAAGTCCTGCGCGTCTACCTATTCCGCCATCCCGGCCTACCCTTCACTCTAAAAAAAAGGCACCGTTGTCGGTGCCTTTGAGCGAAAGACGGGGTTCGAACCCGCGACCTCGACCTTGGCAAGGTCGCGCTCTACCAGCTGAGCTACTTTCGCATTGCCTTGAATTGTGATGCAAATATAGGGGGTCTGAGCACATCGGGCAAGCCCTTTCTTAAAAAAAGTTTAACTTTCTTGCCTAAACAACCTTTTCGGCTCTGACTATGAATAGGTTAAAATCAGCAAAAAAATAAAAAAAAGATTGAGCCCACTCCCCGCCAGCCACGTTACACGCATCGCCGACCGGAAGTTAGCCTGCCGGACATCCGACCGAACCCGCTGGTACCACTGCAGAAAAAACACAATACCCGGCAACAAACAGACAGGCAACAACCAGAAGACGGGCATCCCACCGAAATACAGGTAAAATCCCAGTAAAATTAGCGTAAACAAAAAAACCGCGTTGAGCAGTGTACCCCGTATGCCCAGCAACCGACTCATCGTTAAATCACCCCGGCGGGCGTCTTCCTCATGCTGATAAATCTGGGTGACCGGATACGTGGCCAGTAGATTAAGCGTGCAAAGACCAGCCGCCAGCAACGGACGGAACGACAGCAGGGCCCCGATGGAAAGGTGGTTGATGGCCTGCAGCGTCATTAAATAGGTAAAGCCCCCCTGAAATAAACTGACGATCAGCCAGCTGGTCACCGGATACTTTTTCAAGCGAATCAACGGGTGACTGTACGCCTTGGAGATAACGCCGTAGACCAGCAGATAAACCACAAACGGGAAGCCGACCCACCAACCAATTAGCAGGGCCAGAATATCCAGTGCCCAGGCAACATGGAACAACGTTTTATCGACAGCCGGCGGCCGCTCCAGCAAACCAATGCTGTCTTCATCCTTATCAAAATAACTGTTGTAGGCATTACTGGCGGGATACAGCAGGAAGTGAATCGTCAGCAGAACAACCACCGTCCGCACCCAGTCGGGCCGGGGTGACTGACTTAGGGCAAAAAGAAAAACAGGCAGCAGAAAAAAAGAGAACGGCACCCGAAGATGGGACCAGACAGCACGAAAGCTCATAAAAAGGTAGGGTTAGAAGAAGGATGCCTTTATTATGTTGTGATAACATTCATGAAAAACGTTTAGTTATAGTTCCAGATAGACGCCGAAGCAGTACGGCCCATCAGGTACCCAAATTAATATCCATGAATAGTTACATTAATGCCATTGGGACGGCTGTTCCAGCGCATTATTTTCCGCAAACGCAAATTGCCTCATTCATGGCTCAGGCGCTTCAGCTGGATGAGCGCGAGCGCCGGAAATTAATGGCCCTTTACCGACAGACCCGCATTGAACAGCGTTATTCCGTTTTGGCTGATTACGGAGCAGTTGAGGGTGAATTTACGTTTTTTCCCAATACACCAGACTTACAGCCCGCTCCAACCGTTGGGCAGCGCATGACTCTTTATCGTACGGAAGCGTTACCTCTGGCTCTGCGCGCCGTGGAAGACTGTTTTGCGGTCTACGTAACGCAGGAGCGCCCCGACATCACCCACGTTATCACCGTTAGTTGCACGGGTATGTACGCGCCCGGACTGGATATTGAACTGGTCGAGTCGCTGGGCCTGCCGACAACCACGCACCGAACCGCCATCAACTTTATGGGTTGCTATGGTGCCTTTAACGGGTTGAAAGTTGCCGATGCGATTGTGAATGCGGATCCGACCGCCTGTGTCCTGGTGGTATGTCTGGAACTCTGCACAATCCATTTTCAGAATAAAAGCGACGAGAACAATCTGCTTTCCAACGCCCTGTTTGCCGACGGCGCAGCTGCCGTGCTGGTCGAGGCCAAGGCCCGGCCAACGGGCGCTTTTCGCACCCGGACGTTTTTCTGCGACCTGCTGCCCGAAGGAAAGGAAGAAATGGGGTGGATTATCAACGACCACGGTTTCGAGATGACGCTCACTTCCGAGGTTCCGGCGGTTATTCAGCGGGGCATCGGAAAGGCCATGTCGCGGTTATTGGAAAAAAGCGGCCTTTTGATTCAGGACATTGGTCTGTACGCCATGCATCCCGGAGGCCGCCGGATTCTGGAAGTCATTGAACAGCAGCTGGGTATCGGAACCGCCGACAACCGATACGCCTACGAAGTGCTGCGCCAGTACGGTAATATGTCGTCGGCTACGGTGTTGTTTGTGCTGAAACAAATTTGGAACGACCAGCTTTTGCAGCAGCGCACCGACACAGATGCCGCGCCGACCAATATCCTGAGTTGTGCCTTTGGACCGGGTCTAACGCTGGAAT
>Ga0325400_1004882_pt1 | contig 12500 bp, 11 predicted proteins | sample PopdelMetagenome_2_FD_205662 | JGI IMG/M metagenome (GOLD analysis project Ga0325400, IMG submission 205662) | Populus deltoides microbial communities from Bellville, Georgia, United States - Xylem-PdKOR-R1 | ecosystem: Host-associated > Plants > Phyllosphere > Stem > Wood/Secondary xylem...
ATATATTAGAAAAAATAATATAAATTATATATTAAAATTTTATTTAATAACCGAAGCTTTTGACCTAGATGGTCCTGACAAAACTAACGTCTCTTCTTCCTCCGACATCCTATTAATAGTCTTCAAATTCGACGTTATATGCAGGTGTAGATACGATCGAGGCTGACCAAGGAAAGGGAACATTAACAGTAACAGGAAATGCAGACCCATATGAGATAATACTGCGTACAAGAAAAACAGGGAAGCATGCAGAGGTAGTGAGCATTGGGCCACCTCCGGCGCCACCAAAACAGGATGGGCAAAAGAAGGCAGAAGAGAAAAAGCCTCAAGAGAAGAAGACTGAACAGAAGGCCCTGATCTATGATCCATGCACATGCCCTAAGTGTCAGCCAGTGCTTCTCATGCCAATGCCAACGGCGGTGCCAGTGGGTCTGTGCGATGAGCCCAACCCATCATGCTCCATCATGTGATCATTGATATGTCAACACAATTTATTATTGCCAAAGTTTTTTTTTTATATATGTTATGAAGATGTGGCACCATGTCATGTCATGTGGAGGCTTATTTCCCCTTTGCAAGGAAGATTTGCCTGGATCTCAACATAGAACATTGATGCCCGTCATTTCAAAAAAAAAAAAAAAATCTTGTCCATCTCATTCAGCCAATCCTATGCAATCTGTATTTTATATTTTGCCAATAAAAATATCATGAGTATGCTTGACCTTGTTGATGCGCAGAGTTTTTTTTTTATTTTTAATATTAATATATTAAAAATATATATATATATATATATTTTTAAATACTCTTAAGAAAACCATTACAAAAATAGAAATATCATGCGGTGCATTAAATTATTCGAACGCTACCTAAATGGTTCTCACAGCACGAATTTGATTTTATTGTTTTTTTTATTAAAGAAAAATGGACTGCAACTGCAAGCAATGTTCAATGGAAAAAAACAGAAAGAAGAAAAGACAGCAGACAGAGAACAGCAGGAAAAATGAAGCCACGTCAATGGTTAGGTGGCGGCATCCAATAGTTCGTTGTCGCTGCTTTCCCACGCAATTTGGAAGCTGTTATATCGCACCCTTTCACAAAATTAAGATCTCTCACTCTAAGTCAACAACAATTTTGAGTCTTTAACCCTCCAAAAAAACGAAATGGCCCCTCTCCGCAAACCTCCTCGAGTTTTCTGTATTGGAACAGCTGATACTAAGCTTGACGAGCTCCTATTCCTCTCTGATTCAGTCAGATCCAATCTCAATTCCGCTTCTAAGGTACTTCACAGTTTAACTCTCTTTTATGATCAATAGAAATTCTTCAGCAATGAAAGATACTGAGAAATCTTGGATTTTGATTTCTGGGTTTTCTTGTTGATTATAATGAAATGAGAGATGTTGCACTAGCTTAGCAAAACGTGGGGCTTGCTTGGAATGTGTGGTCTCACCTATTTGATGTAGCTTAGTCTCCACTTCTGTGATTAGTTAATGTAGTTCTGAATTGATATCATGTAGACAATATTAGCATGGCCCCTGTGCAAGGATGATGCAATTGGGGACGAACCAAGGCGTGGGTCAAATATTTTGTTGGTTTGGTTACATTGACAGTCGTTGTTGTTCGGAGGTCTTAGTGCTTCATAGTTAGTGAATGAAGGGTTTGATTACTGAAATTTTTATCGGTGATTGCAGGTACAGGTAGTTGTTGTTGATGTTTCGGTTGGTAGCAAAGAGATTGAGAGTGTTGGAGACTTTGAGTTTGTGTCCAGAAAGGATCTTCTAGCTCCCTATCCTGGTCCAGCTGAAACAACACAAAATGTGCTTCCAGATGATAGAGGCCAAGCTATTGCTGTAATGAGTAGAGCTCTTAAGAATTTCTTAGAAAAAGCTCAAGTGGACGGTGCTCTTGCTGGATCTGTTGGTCTTGGAGGCAGTGGGGGCACATCTTTAATATCATCTGCTTTAAGGTCTCTTCCTATTGGATTGCCGAAAGTCATTGTATCTACTGTTGCCAGTGGTCAAACTGAACCTTACATTGGATCATCGGATTTGATACTCTTTCCATCTGTCGTCGATGTCTGTGGGATTAATAGTGTGAGTAGGGTTGTGTTATCGAATGCCGGTGCTGCTTTTGCTGGAATGGTGAATGGGAGGCTTGGGAGATCTAATGTTTATTCTAGTTATAATGAGAGGTTAACTGTTGGTTTAACCATGTTTGGAGTTACAACTCCGTGTGTGAATGCTGTGAAGGAAAGATTGGTAAAAGAAGGTTACGAGACCCTGGTTTTCCATGCTACTGGGACTGGGGGCAAGGCCATGGAATCACTTGTTAGAGAAGGACATATACAGGTATCTCTTCAAAATTCACTTGGTGTAGGCCAGTTCAGGATAGATTTGTACTTACTGTCACATGATTTTGGTTTTGTCTTTTGGTGATGTTGAATCTCTTGCAATTATTGTTTACCTTTTGGTTTTATTTAGGGTGTTCTAGACATTACGACCACTGAGGTTGCAGATTATGTAGTTGGAGGTGTTATGGCTTGCGATAGTTCCCGTTTTGATGCGATCATAGAGAAGAAGATTCCTTTAGTGTTGAGTGTAGGAGCCTTGGACATGGTCAACTTTGGTGCTAAGAATACCATACCTTCTAATTTTCAGCAAAGAAAGATTTATGTCCACAATGAGCAGGTAATAAGTTGCCACTAACCTAGGCTTTCTCCTTTCACATGTTATTCTTGCATATGTTTTAGTATTGAATACCTAACATCTCAATCACAAGATGCTAGAGAAGATTGTGCTGAAGTTTTGTTTGATTGGTTTTATTGCTTGACTCAATTCAATTAAGTGTTAATCCTGAACTAGCTGGCATCAGTCACTCAAATTATTTTCCTTCATTTTTCCTGTCAACTATCTTACTTTCCATGAAATGTCTTAAAAACGATGAATTCTTTCTAATAATTTCTGTCTTTCTAATAATTTCTATCTGCAACTGTTTTCTTTTGCTTCTGCAACTTTTACCTCAAGTTTGCTACTGCTATTTCAAGAGTTTGTTTGCTGAGCTTCTTGTGGATCAATGTCAATCCCCTTCTCTGCATCATTTACTAAAGCTATAACCTCATTATTGCCTATCCTAGCAAAACTGATCATCAGAACCATTGTTAACCATTGGTAATTAAAGTACATTCTCAAAATACTGATATCAATGACTGTGGCAATAGGTGCATGATTTAGTAGTGCATCAAATATGCCTAGATAATAGGATTTCTCTTACTTCTGAATCCCAAACAATTCGATTGGGGATCAATACCCAAAGACTGAAGATCATATCTTCAAGTTGTTTTCCATTTCTATGTTTGTAGCCTACAGTATCTTCATTAACATTACCTACCAAGTAAAGGGCTTGTTTAGGAAAATTACTAATTTCATGCCTCAATATAAATGGCAAATGAGAGTAACCCAATCTGTGGCCTTTCACTCAGTACAGGTTTTCTGATGTCTTTTCCATATGTATTGTCAATTTCAGGTCTCAATCATGCGAACCACAGTTGATGAGAATAAGAAGTTTGCTGGTTTTATAGCAGATAAGCTCAACAAATCATCATCAAAGGTCCGTGTATGCCTGCCACTAAAGGGTATCTCAGCTTTGGATTCCCCTGACAAGCCCTTTCATGATCCTGAGGCTACTGATACTCTACTAACTGAACTACAGAAGCTTATACTAACAACAGAAGATCGGCAGGTACTGTTGTTGCTTATTAATGATGCGTGTTGGTTCCAACCTTCTATTAACGCTTCAGTTTCTTGTTCATTCTTATCTCATTTGCTGTCCATCATGATTTACCTGACAAATTTCAGTTTGTTGTAACAGGTAAAGGTGTATCCTTATCACATCAATGACCCTGAGTTTGCAGATGCATTGGTTGACACATTCTTAGAGATTAGTTTGGGTAAGCCTAAGTGTTCCACTCATCTCCAAAATCCTGTTTCTGAACCCAATCTGGAGCTTCAGGACATTTCCAATCTGAATCCGTCAAGCCGTGAGACCATTTGTTACAGCCCAAGCAACTATCCAGACGCAAGACCAGGTTATAGTCAAAAACATTTCATGTTGGATTTTATCAGTCATTAATGAAAATGAGAAATTACACCTTGTCTAAACGATGCATTATTGAATTGTTTGGAAAGTTTTGATTGCAAGTTAGCAACAGGTACCTTCATTTTGTAACTCAAAGAAACTTCCATAAACGTTATTATGGATGCATATAGATTATGAATAGTGGAAAATTTGTATAAATTCTAACCAATAACGAACTAATACTGTGACAGAGACTTTACAGAAGACACAGGCAATATTGCAGCATCTCAAAGATCAAATAGATAAACGATTTCCCATAATTGGAGCTGGTGCAGGGACCGGTATATCAGCAAAGTTTGAAGAAGCAGGTGGTGTTGATTTAATAGTACTGTACAACTCAGGACGCTTTCGCATGGCAGGAAGGGGCTCTTTAGCTGGTTTATTGCCTTTTGCTGATGCAAATGCTATAGTAATTGACATGGCCAATGAAGTCTTACCAGTAAGTTTCTAAATGTTTCTTAAAGAGAAGGGAAGCCAAATTTTCATTTCACCTGTCTGAATTATAGAGGTGCTGCCTTTTGTTGACTGCCATTGTTTAAGCTTAGAAAATGGTAACTATGTATGAACTCATTTTGAAACTTGGTTGGAGAAGGCATTTAGGAAATCAAAATTTGATGTGTGATGGTTATAGATGAGAGAGGGTGACAAACAGCCTCTCTGTTATTTCATGTTTCGTATATTATCAAACCTGGATTTCTGTTTAGAGCTGGGGTCTGAATAAGCAGAATGTCTTATGTTGAAGTTACTACTATAGCAGTTCTTACAAATTAAGGTGGACTACAGAACATGTAATCAAGTTTGACCTCTCTGCTGAAAATGGTGCTACCCCCTCTCATGTAATCTGTCTCAGTAGGCATCTAAGTTGGCAATGCATTGTTTTTATGATTTTATTTTTTTATCAAGGTTATTGTTGCCAACTTTAAACCTAACTAAAAGAATTTATAGGTTGTCAAGGAGGTGCCGGTTCTTGCTGGAGTATGTGGAACTGATCCTTTCCGCCGAATGGATTACTTCTTAAAGCAGGTGGAATCAATTGGGTTCTGTGGGGTGCAAAATTTTCCAACTGTTGGGCTTTTTGATGGTAATTTTAGACAAAATCTTGAAGAGACAGGAATGGGATATGGGTATGACTCAGACTATGTCACCGAGAGAGTCCCATACTAAGTTTTAATCAGATTCTTCTCTTATTAGTCTATCTATTGAATCTAATCGCCATGTTTTTTCAACTCTACTAATGGCCAGATTGGAGGTCCAGATGATTGAAAAGGCACATAAAATGGGTCTCTTGACAACTCCATATGCTTTTAATGAAAGTGAAGCCAGGGAAATGGCAAAAGTTGGTGCTGATATTATTGTTGCTCATATGGGGCTGACTACATCTGGGTCTATTGGTGCAAAAACAGCTGTCTCGTTAGATGAAAGTGTGTTTCAGGTGCAAGCTATTGCAGATGCTGCACATAAGATCAACCCCAATGTCATTGTGCTGTGTCATGGAGGTACTCTTTGCTGGTGGTTTTAAACTCGTGATATGTTATTTTTAGAGTTTACTGAATGTTTCATTTTACTTGTAAGGTAACCCCAACGTTGACTTATGGGCTTATAAAGATCTCTTGATGGCTTTGCAGGCCCCATTTCTGGACCCAAAGAAGCAGAATTTATATTGAATGGAACCAAGGGAGTTCATGGATTCTATGGTGCATCAAGCATGGAGAGACTGCCTGTTGAACAAGCCATTACCAGCACAATGAAACAGTACAAATCAATTTCCATCAAATGAATGCCAAGGCAGGATGTCTATTGTAGGTCATTATCATGTCCTCCTTCAGTGTTACCCTTTCTGTCCCTGCCTGGAGAATGAGAAGAAATATGTGTAGCCTGATATGAACCTGATATGAAGTTCAAAATCTGCTCTTCCTTTTCCGCTCTGTACGAGTCGTGTATAATTGCATGACTTTCTACTCTTCTTTAAAACATGTGCATATGCTGAAATGTAATGCAAGATATTGATGAGCTTGGAGTTTTCTTTGGCTAGGCATTTTATTTTGATTAAAAGCAAGGACCCCAGACCATTTTACCAGGTCATTCCTTTCTCCTCTCTCTTAATTTCGTGCTAATAATAGTGCAAGTTGTGCTTCAATCCTCTTCTCAACAAATCTTTTTGCCAGGATTGATTAACGGTCACAGGCGAAGCAGAAATACTACACAAACTTGTAACATTTGAACCACAACACAGCGAACCATATCAGATTTTTGAAGTGCTTTCTGCTGTTTGGTGATAAGAGTATCGAAAAATGAAAGAAAAAAAGAACCCCATTTAAGATACTGATACTGAGATTTCTCATATTCGGTCACCAGATTGGTGTTTCATATTTTGGTGGCAAATTGTCATACCATTTGATGTGTGACATTCATTTGCTGTCACCACTAGAAGCCAACAATTCAAGCGTGCTGGTTCTTCGATTCTTTAATTCAATTCTTTGTTTGATATCAATTTAGACAGGTATACTCGATGTGATGTAACAACAACCACCTTTTAAAGCTATTAGTCCATATTAAACTTTGTATTGGCTGCGGGAGCCTTGACATGTTCTTCTTTGGAAGTTAGTGTTTGCTAGTGCGGTGTTGTGGTGATTCAACACCGATTGTTTTTTTAAAACAGGATCTTTGTGACGAGGAGTAAATAAAATAAAGAATTTTTGTTTTTTTTTTTTTTATGAAATCAAAGTTTCCATTTAATATTTTTATCTCTAGAAACCCTATCTAATCTTAAATTTTAAATAAAAAAATTAGTTGTGTATAGAAAAAACAAGTATACTTTACTTATAATAATCTATATTGTTTATTTATCTAATGTAAATTAAAATATAATTATGTTTTCTAACCGTTAATCAATTTAATACATGGTTAAAGTAGGGCGCACTTTGTGGATGCTGTCTTTCCTTGTTAGCCTCTGCCCAAACTTAAAGAGTGGAGGCATTAAGATTTACTGGGATTGAGTTAAGAAAAATGCTTTTATGTGTGCACAGTGTGGGTTGTAGGATTTCATGACTTGTACACAACATTCCCTGGAATGTAACGAGTGGTGCTGACGATATGCAATCTCGAGTTAATGGAAAGTAATTAGTCAAGCTTGCTTACTAGAGCTGTTAATCGTCTAGTGATATGTGTTTTGATCGTAGTGCTAAGTGCAAAATATCTCTAGTACATAAACTAGGGGGAAGTGTTAGAAGAAATTGAGTAGCGACAAAAGAAGAGTGCTGTGATGAAATACAATCAGAAACGAGAAATGAATGAGAGAATGAAGATCTGAAACTTGAACTCTCTTCCTTGAGAGCTATCCTTGTGCGCGCGTGTCTGGTACTCTGGTACCCTGCCCATGTCATACTCGGCTATATTTCAAAATTCCTAAACACTTCTAGCGGTTAAGTGTCTGTATCCACGCCGAGTATCTGATATTCAACATGATTGCTTAAAGGGAAGAACAAAAGTAACACCGAATCAAACTATTGCTAAGAAAAGGAAGAACAGGAAGAAACAAAGTCAAATAGTAGCGCACAATTTTAAGCAGAAATACTGAATTGGATCATGTTTTCATGTTCTCGTAATAGATTAAGATAGGTGCTACCAGCATGATTTAATACTTCGTTCTGGGTGCCTAACTTTTACAGTTTTTCGTTGCCTTTCTAGATTCTTGGAAATGACAGGTAGAGGTTGTTGCTATCGAAGCTGTAGTGAGAAGGAGAACAAGCTGGATTTAGCAGATTTTATCTTTATGCCAAGCAAGGATGTTCTTGCCTGCTGTTTTAAATCCGCTGGGCAAGCCCTGAGTGTGCTTTCAGATGACAGAGGTGAAGCTGTTGGAAAAAGGAGTCGAGCACTAAGATATTTGTGGCCTGGCCTGGCCTGGCCTCTCCTATCCAGGCTTGTGCCTTTCGGTAAGCTCATTGTCAGGCTTCTACCCTCGGATGGGCTCGTCCTTTGTATAATTTGTCTTGATGGGTTAAATATAACAAGTACAAGGATATAAAAATCTACTGAAAATGGTGTTTGGTCAAAACCTTTATTAGGAATTTTAACACTGAATTTTCTGGTCTATTTTAGTTTTTTCGTCGAGAGCTTTATGACTACTTGAATACATCAGAAATTAACTTTTACAAGATAAAAAAAAAAAACTAGAATTCCAAGTTAAATGAAAAAAAAAACATAAAATCTAAAGCTAAAAATCCAAAAAGATAAATAATAATAATAATAATAATAAAATTGGCTTAAATAATATCTTCTAAGCTTAATTTAAAAGTCATCTGAATTTTATTTATTTACAAATGAACTAACCCATTATAGAAATGAGCCTCTGATCAAATGTGCATATGATTTAATATTCAAATAATAAATTATATGATTGTTTATGTAGCACAAACAAGATTATTACTGGGTTTAATTTTATCCCATTAGTCTATAAACACGACTTGCGATTTCAATGGAATAATAAATAGTTTTGTTGTGTGCCACTGGGCACGTGATTTCCCACAGTTTCAAATGAAGCTTCTCCAGCATTTGTTTTTTTATTTATTTTTTCCACGGTTTTTGACCTTCTGATTAAAATAAATGCTCGAATTGCCAACCCAACCTTGTACTCCAAGCAATTAATTAAAATAAAAGAGATAATGAAGTTATCTTGGAGTAAGACATCATCAACTGTGGATTATAATGCTACTCTATATATAATGTTTCTTCTTCTTCGTTTTTTGCATCTTTTACTCACTCTTTATATATATATATATATATATATATATATATATATATATATATATTCCGGATGTAGAAAAACATAGCACACTTGGGCCACAAGAGATTTGATTTTGACGCTGAGAGCATCTTGGGAAATACTATATAAAGAGTCGATTTGATAAAATAATTTTTTGAATAGTATTTAGAAAAATTAATTATATTTTAATATATTTTATGTTAAATTAATTTCAATATAATTAATTTTAATATAATTATATAACTAATTTAGATATTTTATATATAATATAATTATGATGTTATTAATTATATAATTAATATGAGTAATTTATAAAAATAATATAAAATTAATGAATTAATATAAAATTTAAAAGATATAATTTAAAATTTATTTATATGAATATTTTTAATTTTCAGTTTTATATGTTATTGTTAAAAATTTAATTTTTTAAAAGTAAATTCAAATTCAAACTTTCAAAAAAAACAGCCAACATTTTAAATTTTGATTTTCAAATTTTTTTTAAAAAAATTCATTCTAAGATTTTAAAATTTGAAAAAAATAATCCATTTATAAATATTCTCATATTTTTTCTCATCATTTTCTTCTCTCAAATCTTTATTATATTTCATTAAAATTCATCATGAATCAATTGTTGAACCAACTATAATTGCATGGTATGGGATGTATATTGGTCATTATCGTGAACCAACTATAATTCTAGAGGCGGTGACTTCACAAGATCTTTGGATATGGCATGTCTTTTTTGGAATGCTTGGATCATTAAATGATTTTAATATTCTTGACCAGTCACCTATCTTCGCTGCACTTGCTGAAGGTCGTACTATTCCTGTCAATTATATAATTAATGGGCATGAATATACAATGGGATACTATTTAGCAGATGTGATTTATCCTAATTGGTCAACCTTTGTTAAGACAGTCCCAAGACCATTAGGAGCAAAGAGAAACTATTTTACATGTAAGCAAGAGTCTGCAAGAAAGGATATGGAGCGGGCATATGGGGTACTTCAATCTCGTTTTGCAATTGTACGTGGACCTGTTCGATACTGGGATGAAGAAACGCTTGCAAATATTATGAAAGCTTGCATAATAATGCATAATATGATTATTAAGGATGAAGGAGAGCAATGAACCTTGGATTTGACCATGAACATGAAGTCAATTCTTTTATATCAGTGTCACATGGTGAAATACCAGAACTACATGATTTTCTTCAAACTCATAATCGAATCAGGGATAGAGCAACTAGCTCTTAACTACAAGAAGATTTGGTTGAACATTTGTGGGAATAATATAGCAACGAGTAGAATCATTAGATTTGAACTTCTTATGTCATCATAACTTTCAAGTTTTTTATGTTTTTTTTTTCCATTATGGTTGTTATCTTTTAAGTTAATTAATCCTACTTATTGTTGTTAAGTGTTAGAAAAACTTCAAAAAAGTATTATGAATTGATATCATTTTTATAACAATATATTTAAATTTATACATATTTAATTAAAAATATATTAGATTAAACAATAAATCAATCTAGTTAATTAAAAATTAAAATCCCTATTTTGCATAATTTCCAACTTTCTATTTTGAAAATATGCTGCAAAAATTTGATCCAAATTAGAAATATCCATTTTTATAATTTGTTCTTCTTTCTCAATCCTGTCCAATTCTTGTTTCTCTTGACTTTATTGAATCATCATAGCTTGTTGTTTTAACATAATTTTTCTGTCTTGTTTCTTATGATCCTCAATTTTAACTAGAGTATCCCTGAATTGTTGTAAGAGATTTGTTACAGTTACCTCCCCAACTTTATCTTTTCTTTGTTTACATTTAAGTCGTTCCTTTGCAGCCTTCTGACCAATTGGTCTATCTTGATAAATCAACGGTTCACTGTCTTCTCCTAAACTAACAGAATCAGGGTAGATGGAGCTGATGAAGCCGGACTTGCATTGACACAACTTTTTTATTTCTTGTTTTACCTTTGATGTTGACTTGTATGCTTAAATTGCCATTTGGGTTCTTTTCTTAAGATAATCCAACAATGGTCTAGTTGAAATCGTTTGCCAGCGCAAAAAGTATACATTTGTCGAGCATCATTAATCTGGTAAAAAATTAGAAAAATTAAATAATGTTAAAATATGTGTTAAATAATTTAACATGAAATAAATATTAAAATCACCCTTGATTCTTCGGTCATTCCACTTTGCTGACGATTTTCAATTTGAGTGACAAATACAACAAATTTACCGACTTCTCTATTTATTTATTGCCATCTACTTGAGATGCTTATTTGAGAACGATTATTCAAGTTTCCTCCATTCTCTACAAAGTAAGCATGTACTTGAGCCCATAACTATTTTGTTTGCTGTTCAACTCTTGTAATTGGATCCTTGCTTGTATTTAGCCATGCAGAGACAAGTAAACAATCTTCCTCTGGTGAGAAGTTTTTACTTCTTTGTGATTTTTTTATTGTATGGACATTTAAATTCGAGTATGTTAAGTCATCAATTAATTGATTAGAATTACTTGGTTGAGAGAGAATATCATCTGACTCACTCATAAGAAAGTTGGTAAAAGAGCTTGGAAAATTTGAATCCATCTACATTAGAAAAAAAAACTCAGTTAAAACCTTATAAGAGAATGTAAAAGAAGCTCATATTCAATGTCTAGCAATTTTATAGTTTTCATACATGTGAATTAATAATAAGCATTGCCTCCTATTTGTTCTAACATTATAATTTAACCATTTTTTAGAACTAAAAGAGGATTGATATAGTGGTTTAATTATTTTTTCAATAAAACAAAATATAATCGACCTCAAATTAAAATAGACAATCAAAAATAATTTTTAAATATGTCACTCTATATTTTTATCAATATCAGCTACCATTATTACTTTCTCTCAATTTTGTCAAAGATAACAACATAAATAAAAATCGTCTTCCTTAACCCATATAAAAAACATAAAATAACAAAGAAATAAAAATCATCATAAATATTAAATTAACAACAAAAGGTCTAAAAAATCAAGAGATATAAAAGAAAAAATACAAAAAGCTTTTAAACAAGCATACCTTTTAATTTCAGTTAATTAACACAACCAATGTTATTAATTAATCGGAGAATAATTGATTCTTGTTTTTCAAAATTTGAGAGAAGGGTGAGGCACAATACAATATTTTAAAATTTACAAGTTTCTTTCCTTCTGCTTTCTTTTGCCATCTGTAGAAATGACTCTTCAAAGAATGAATAGCTATTTTAGCTATTCATTTGCCTGAGCCATTAGAGTAAATAAAAACAGAAACAAAAGCTAAAAGTAAAACTTTTTAAATTTACCTTTTCATTTAGCTCAACATGTACAAGAGTATAAAAATCTATGGAAAATGGTGTTTAGTCAAAATATTTATTTGAAATTTTATTACTGAAATTTTTGGTCTACTGTAGTCTTTTCTTTAAGAGTTTATAACTACTTAAATGAATCAAAAATTTACTTTCACAAGGTAAAAAAACTAGAATTCCAAGTCAAATTATATATATATATATATATATATATATATATATATATATATATATATATATATATATATAAAATATAAATATAAAA
>Ga0325400_1004884_pt1 | contig 12498 bp, 6 predicted proteins | sample PopdelMetagenome_2_FD_205662 | JGI IMG/M metagenome (GOLD analysis project Ga0325400, IMG submission 205662) | Populus deltoides microbial communities from Bellville, Georgia, United States - Xylem-PdKOR-R1 | ecosystem: Host-associated > Plants > Phyllosphere > Stem > Wood/Secondary xylem...
TGCCTTTTGTTCATGTAAAAACCATCTTGTCAATTCAATATGGCTCCTGCCAGGGTGAATGATGATGATGAGCATCATGTACTTATGTTTTATGCCCTTGATTGTTGCTGAGAGACGATGCAGAGAAAGGAAAGGAAAGGAAAGGAAAGGAAAGGATAAAACAAAAGGTAAAGATGAAAAAAGGATGGCTTTATATGATGCGCATGCTTAGTGTCAAATCTGACAATTTATTGTGTATATGGACCATTTGGAAAAAAAGAAAGGTGAAAAAAAAGCCTGGATAAATTGTGTAATTAACACAGGAAAAGAAAGGAAGCAAAATAATACAGGATGCAAAAGTTTGGATGAAATAGAACAATTTAATGATGCCATGGTTTATAAGCGCAATAATTGTGATATTTACCTAAATGTTGCTTTTATAAACCATGATATTTATTATAATTTTATTGTAATTTTGAACCGTGATATTTATTAGTAGATTGTTTTGAGAAACGACTTAGCATTTCAAAAAGCAGTTGGACATTAGCAAAAATAGTCCGATATTTTTGAGAAACAATTGGACCTTTTTGGCTATTGTCTAATTTTGAGAAATTTTTATGTTTTGAGCCTAAAAAAGTTTATAAAATCATAGTTTTTGTTGATTTGAAATTTAACTTACTTTATGATTTTAGAAAGCTAAATTTTTTTATAATTTTAACAAAATTTCAACGGATTTTTTTCTATATATAAACTATACCCAAAATATCATCTCGTTTAAAAGACCTGAAAACACCACAATAACTCCAATTAACAAATTCTCATATTTCATAACCACCAGTGGCTACGGAGTAAGGAAAAAAAAACATTTTGAATGAATAAAAAATAATTCATCTTATCTAATATTCAAGTAATCCCAAAATATAGAAACATAAATCATTCATCTATCTACGTCTACGTCATCTACTGGATAATCCAGGCTCATTAGTAGCATGACTGGATCTAGCTCCTTCACCTGCCTAAGTGGCCTCGTTCTTTTCCACGACATCATCAAGAGTTAACCGCTCTTTAAAGGCATCAAGTCTAGTGCGGTAAACATTTAATCACTGAGATGCAATGATGTGAACTTTACTTTTTTCATCAATATTAAGAATATAAGATGCGGCCTCTTGACCCTTCTGTAGCATGAAACCAACCTAATATTAACAAAACATTAAGGTTAAATTAAAAGATCAATACACAGGACCCAACATTTAACATTTCATAATTATGAAAAGATTTGACTACTTACAAGGCTTTGAATCCGCTGGGCATGTTGTTGTACTGCATATATCCAGGTGGTGGAACTTGCTCGGGATCCAGAGTTGTAATGACTCGAAGTGTGATATTCATGTACCAAATCATATTTTCTCATATGTAATCATGAGATGCATCTTTGTAAATATCTCATTTGTCCATGCACCCCACTGTGATACATAAGTTTCACATTGGCTTAACTAGTTATAATCATCATTCTTACTCTAGGGAGTTATGATGTGCAATGCATCACTTGAATCGATGTCAACTGGAATGTGTTGTTTATAGCTGAACTATCACATTATCCGGTTTGGGAAATATAGCTCGACCATTTCAAAAATATCTACGGGACTAATGATGTCCATATGTCTATCCCACTAGTGCAAACTACCGGAGCAACTGCCAATCTGTTATCCGAGTAAGGCATCCACATGACTTGTAAAATATAAGTTTTTTTAAATATTAAACAACAATAATTTGGTGAAGTTTAATGATTTTTATTAAACAAATGATTAAAATACTTTTGCCTATCTAGCTCGCTTCGATAAAATACTAACACATGTGTTGGATTATTTTCAAATACTCTACTAGCACACCACCTAGCATTAAAATTATGTTAGTTTAATTGCATTTTTTTTAAAGTTATAATTACACAATATAAATGCATATAATTTCAAAATAACATCACAATAATACATGCATCCGAGTGATATATGAAGTGTAACCCCTATACTCTGGATAATCATAGACGACAATCGGGGTAACTGGGGTTTGCCCATTTGAAGATGTTCCCATGACCATAACTTTTATTCAATAAAAAAAACTTTTGAATCAGTCATGTTAACAACAAACATTTAAAGTCTAGATAGTGTTTCTCGCTTCATACCTATAGAAGTAGCAAACATCCCTTAACCTATTTGACCCCCTTCATGTATGCAAGATATATATGTCTGTACAAACATGTCAAAACAATAGATCCCTAGCTAAATGTAAGGATGAAGCCAAAATTCTCAATAAGTGTCAGATAAATTAAAGGCATATATCTCCTAGGTCCGTGAATAATAAACTGCCAAATAGATAGAGAATATATGATTTGGCATACCTACATAATACATTAAGATTATCATAATAATTCATGCAAATTTAACAAATAATAAACACATTAGATTCATAATTTATTTTGTACCTCTACAGGATCTCCTTACCAGCATCAGTTGATAGTGTTGCAAATATCTTCTCAATCCACTTAAGATGCATGCTACCCCCCTTCCAATTCAGAAAGAGGGGGTGCCAATCAAAATGATTGCTCGCATAACAAAATCTTATTATGAACACTAGAAGATGTGATTGCCTGTCCATCAATGACCAGTCCAAGCAAAACCGTAAGGTCTTAAAGTGTCGATGTCATCTTTTCATATGATGAAACGTATGTGTCTCACATCTGCACCAGTGTGTTTGGTATTGTGGTAGTTTCTATAGTTTTAGTTTGAAAAAAATTATTTTATAAAAAGTACTTTTAGTTGAGGTTGGTTTGATATTTATATATGTTTGGTTAAAACTGTGGTTAAAATTGAGGTTGAACAAAAAGTAGTTTAATGTGTTTGGTTAAGAATGTTTTTTAAATTGAGGTTATAAAATAACATATATAAAATTTAAATATTGTAGATTTAACTACTACTATTACAACATGAAATAAATAATACTTTATATAAAATATTTTTTATTGTTCCATTAAACTATCTACAATTCCATTATATACAAAAAGTTATTCGACAAGAACTACAATTTCCATGATTTTTTGAGCGTGCAATAAAATTAGGTAAAATATTATCAGGAATAAAATTCAGATTACAGTGTAAGTGAATTTAATTCACTCTACACTAGTTTTTTTAGGGGAAAAAATGCTGTTCACATGACCAGTGCGAGTGAATTTAATTCACTCTAAACTAGTTTTCAAAAAAAAAAATTACTGTTCACTTTTAAAAAATGAACAGTGCAGAAGAAGAAAAGCAGCCGACTCTCCACAAAAAGTAGCTCCAGCATGCTTTGTATTGCCCTGCGTTACAAATGCAGATTTCAATGGACCCTATGAACAGTAAACAATGTTTTTTTCATTACCAGACATGTTGCGCATGCGTTTTAAGCAAAACGCAGACGCAACCTCCTATACAAATAAAGTCTTAATCAGTGCATGGATTAAACTGTGGTCAAACTTGATGTGGTTTAGACAACTGACATATAAAAAACCTGCATGGAACACATACGACTGGACCCGCTTATCTAGTCTCATCTGCCCATGTGTATGGTAATAAATAGTGGTTTTATACTCCATAAAAATTTTAATTGTAAGTACACACATATATATAATACCTTTACCAATAAATAAATTAAACATAAATTAAAAATTCATACAATACTAGTGAATATGTCCTCTGATCAATATCATTCCTGCAACTGCAAGATAGAAGTGTCGGCGGGTCTGGTAGGCATGTACTGTGATTAATGCTCTTCATGATCATAGTCATGCTCTCCCTGCTTATAATCATGCCGACCCTGCTCATAGTCCTACTCTCCCTGTATATCATTTAAATATGAACGCTCAACATAAGTAGACAATTTGCCACCTCGAGTGCGTGACATCTTATCTAATAGTACCCGTGTTTAACACGAGACAAGATAAGTTTAAAATGCATAAAAAAATAATACACCATAACATGATAAAAAAATAATATATATTTTACACACAATTGTTTTGTCATACATACTTTGTCGATTAAGACATGTTTTCCTATTATGGCCTATTTCATTGTATATGTCACATCTATAATGTGCATGACCTTCTATTGCATCCATCTCATTGTGCAAACGAATTGACATTTGTCGACCACGCTTGAACTTTCATCTACGAGTCTACTTCAACTCAAGGTCCAGTGTAATCAATCTATTCTAGCTCGTCTGGTAATGGACGAAATGACATGTCATATATGTAGCTATGAATCGTGTAATGATCATCAACAAACTATGTGAAGTTTATAAGATTCTTGGCACAACATGCAAGAACATGTGAACATGACTATTGGAATGTTTGCCATTTACAACATGTATATATTTTATCATTCAAACTGATTACCCGCCTAACTTCTTTAACAACACCCAGTTTAATAAGAGTGTTGACCTACAACACTCCTTGCTTGGAATCAAATAACATTATGGCATGATCTGTTGATTTAAATCTTCTCAATATCAACTCAATCTCAATTATAGGAACTAAATCTTACCATATTGGATTTCAGCATTAACTTTACGTCCTCGCTTGACCCAACTCAATTTAAAGTGTGACATCTACTTTATCGCGTTTATAAAGCATGATATTTAGTAAACATCTGTTTTAGAAGCGTGCATGTTTTATCATTCAAGCCCATTTAACTTCTTTAACAACAACTAGTTTAATATAAGTGTTGACCTGGAACACCCCTTGCTCGGAATCAAATAACATTGCAGTATAATCTCTTGATTCAAACCTTCTAATATCAACTCAATCTCAGTTATAGAGGTTAAATCTTATCATGTTAGATTTCAGCATTAGCTTCACGTCTTTACTTCACCCAACTCAATCTCAAATGTGGTATCTATTTTATTTAAAAATACAATATTTAATAAACATCATGTTTTATAAACATGAAAATGTCAAAGCATAGAATTTCACCAAAATTTTATTTTCAATGTGTTATTTTTTTAATTTTTTTTCCAAAAAAACCTTAGATCACAAGTGTTAAATCACTGTCCAATCTTGTTACCTCATATTGATTCTGTTGCTACCAGTACTAAAGGCAAGGTCGGCAAGCATTTTTTTTTTTTCAAGTTTCAGCAAAATACTACCAGGATTTATTACTTTGTTGACCTCTTTTTTTTTTCAATTCTCTGAAACACATGTAATAGATCTGGCCCAGCCAATAGATTTGATTTTCAGCCGCGGTTAAAAAATGATTTTAGTTTAATTTTTTTTAAATACATGTTTTATTTATAAAAAATATTGAGAACTTGTTGCCATGAGTTCAATTTTAGGCCTCCAAGGTTTTGAGCGAAAACTAATTTCTTGATTTCTTTGATACCTTTTCATTTAGACTGATATTACTGTAGACCATGTATGTGTATATTTAGCTGGAGGTAGTGTTTGTTTTTGCAGTATCACTATATTTTTTTTTATTTTAAATTAATTTTTTTTATATTTTTAAATCATTTTGCTATACTATATTAAAAATAACTTTTAAAAAAATAAAATAAAAATATAATTTTAATATATTTTTAAATAAAAAAATTATTATTATTATAATATCAACCATTACATTAGAATAAAAACAATTGATGAGACTTGTACTTGTCACAAACCATATCTCAAACAAGATCTTATTTGTCCAGAGAACATCACGGGGATTTAGGGTTATGTGGTCGAAATCATTGAATCTTCTACTTGAAAAAAAAAAAAAAAATAAAAAATAATAGCAAGCATTTGGAATAATTATGTAAAAAAAAAAAAAAAATGTAGCTAGCACAAAAAAGGGCTGGGGGATAGCATATGAATTATACATATACGACCCAGCATTAATCAGACAAGCATGAAAATGCAACAGTTTAGCTACTAATAAATGGAGCCACATATTTGATTAATGATTAATCAGACAAGCACATTACAATATGCGGTGTCAAAGAGTCCTCTTTGACTTTGACTTTGACCTGTACACAGCCGCTTTGTTTGATTAGAGTAGTGTAAAAAATAATATTAAAAAAAAAACTAAGTGTTTTATATTGGCCTCTGAGTGAGAACGCTGTTAATTCTCACAGTGTTTTAAGTTTTTTTTTTAATTCTAGTTATTGTTTTTTTATATGAATTATATTATTTTATATTGCCTGCGTTGATGATTGGATTTAATAATTTGTTTCACACTTTTTCATTTAGGGTTTCTAGGGTCTTAAAAAAACATTTGAACATTAATTTGATTCTTAGTTTTGCAAAAGAAGAATTTCGTTTCCTTGCGAAGAATTAAAAAAGAGTAGGTTTAAATTGAAAATGAAGTGAAATGGAGCCTTTTAGTTTTTAAAAATATATTTTTTAGATGATTTTCAATAACTTTGCTCTAAAACGCGCGTGGAAAAGCACTATAACTTTCTTCATATATTATTTTTTAAATTTTTTTAGCTTTTGTTCCTTTTTTTTCACGTGTTTTCTTTTCAAAATTGAATTTTTTTTGTTTTTTTAATTGTTTTGTTTTTGTTTTTTCAAAAAAATTATCTTTGCTAATTTTTTTAAATATTGAATTGGTTGTGAATTTATCTATATAATTTTTTTCTTTAAAACATTGTGGATTGCTACAATATTTCCCTACATGATTTTCTTTCTTTCTTTTTATGATATATTTCTTTGTTTTTTCAAACTGGTCTTTGTCAATTTTTTTTATATTGAACTGGTTGAGAATTTAGTTTCGTAGTTTTTTTTAATATAACACTGTAGATTGCTACAATGTTTTCGCCACATGATTTTTGTTTTGCTGTAGTGTTTTCCACATGTTTTTTTTTAAAATTATCTTTATCGAATTTATTTTTTCAATAACGAGCTAGTTGAGAATTGAGCTTTAGCTTTCCCCATATGTTATTTTTTCTATTTTTTTCAGAATTGTTTTTGTTGATTTTATTTTTTTTTACTATTGAGTTAATTGAGAATTTAGTTTTTTAGTTTTTTTTCTTTAAAACACTGTGGATTGCTACAGTGTTTCCCCACAAGGTTTTTTTTAATGATTTTTTTCAGAATTATCTTTGTCGATTATATTTTTTTCTTCATATTGAGCTGATTGAGATTTTAGTTTTGTAGTTCTTTAAAACATTGTGAATTGCTATAGTATTTTCCCACATGTTTTTTTAATTGATTTTTTTAAAAAATTATTTTTATCGAATTTATTTTTTTTATATTGAGCTGGTTGAAAATTTAGCTTTGTAGTTTTTTCTTTAAAACACCGTTGATTGCTACAATTTTTCCCACATTATTTTTTTTTGTTATGATTTTTTTCAAAATTATCTTTATCGATTTTATTATTTTTAATGTTAAGCTGATTGAAAATTACAACTGTAAATTTCCTTATGAAACACTATAGATTGCTACAATGTTTCCCCGCATGTTTTGTTTCTTTTTTTTGTGATATTTTTCAAAATTATCTTTGTTGATCTTATTTTTTTAATATTGAGTTGGTTGAGAATTTAGTTTTGTAATTTTTTTCTTTAAAACAATGTAGATTACTACAGTATTCCCCACATGATTTTTTTTGTTATGATTTTTTTAAAATTATTTTTATTGATTTTATTATTTTTAATATTGAGCTGATTGAGAATTACAACTTTAGAATTCCTTAAGAAACATTATAGATTACTACAGTATTTTCCTGCTTTGTTTTTTTTCCCTTTCATTTTTTTTCTAATTTTTTTGAAAATTATTTTTATCGATTTTAATTTTTAATATTGAGCTGGTTAAGAATTTAGCTTTATAGTTTTTTCCTTGAAAATATTGTGGATTGCAACAATTTTTCTCCATATGATTTTTTCACAAATCCACGACAATGCACAAGCCCGCGACATCGCGCGTGCATAACATCTAGTTTATTTATATTTTTAGATTAGCCATTAAGCTTTTTTTTTTTAATTTTATATTTCTTTATTATGTAGTTTGGCTTGGTTTGTGTTGCTTTCTTTCATATTGTAGGAAGCATGCAATGTCTTTAGCTTCTTTTCCTTGTTTTTTTTTTATATATAAAAATACAAATAAGAGGATGACGCATCGTACGCTCATTTAAAATTAGGTTTAGGTGTTTGGGCCTGTGCTACTAGGCCTGCAAACCAAACTTGATTTTTGGTGGATCAGCTTTGTTGGGCCTCTTGGACCCGCACACATGACTTTTTTTTTTTTTATCTTTTTTTCCTTTTCATTTTAAGTAGCTAGACACAAGCGTCTATATCTTATTTTTGATGGGCCAGACATGTTAAGCCTCTTAGACACAGGTTCCCGACCCTTTTTTGCATTTTCTTTTTTCATTTTAAGTTTATTTAATAAGAAATTAACTAACAAAAAATATATTATATATTACTCTATTACTTTTTAATTTAATTAAAAATATATTTGAGTTATTATTTTTTAAAACATCATTAAAATTTCAAATTGGTCTTTGTCGATTTTTTTTTCATATTGAGCTGGTTGATAATTTAGCTTCGTAATTTTTTTAAAAATAACACTGTAGATTGCTACAATGTTTTCCCCACATGGTTTTTGTTTTGCTGTAGTGTTTCCCACATGTTTTTTTTTTAAATTATCTTTGTCGAATTTATTTTTTCAATAACAAGCTAGTTGAGAATTGAGCTTTAGCTTCCCCCATATGTTATTTTTTCTATTTTTTTCAGAATTGTTTTTGTTAATTTTTTTTATTTACTTTTGAGCTGATTGAGAATTTAGTTTTTTTTTTTAAAACACTGTGGATTGCTATAGTGTTTCCCGACAAGGTTTTTTTTAATGACTTTTTTTTTTCAGAATTATCTTTGTCGATTATATTTTTTTCTTCATATTGAGCTGATTGGGATTTTAGTTTTGTAGTTCTTTAAAACACTGTGAATTGCTATATTGTTTCCCCACATGTTTTTTTTAATCGATTTTTTTAAAATTGTTTTTATCGAATTTATTTTTTTCATATTGAGCTGGTTGAAAATTTAGCTTTGTAGTTTTTTTTCTTTAAAACACCGTTGATTGCTATAATTTTTCCCCACATTATTTTTTTGCTATGATTTTTTTCAAAATTATCTTTATCGATTTTATTATTTTTAATTTTGAGCTGATTGAAAATTACAACTGTAGATTTCCTTATGAAAAACTATAGATTGCTACAGTGTTTCCCGACATGGTTTTTTTTCTTTTTTTGTGATATTTTTCAAAATTATCTTTGTTGATCTTATTTTTTTTAATATTGAGCTGATTGAGAATTTAGCTTCGTAGTTTTTTTCTTTAAAACAATGTGGATTGCTACAATATTCCCCACATGATTTTTTTTTAAATTATCTTTATTGATTTTATTATTTTTAATATTGAGCTGATTGAGAATTACAACTTTAGAATTCCTTAAGAAACACTATAGATTGCTACAGTATTTTCCTGCTTTGTTTTTTTTCCTTTCATTTTTTTTCTGATTTTTTTGAAAATTTTTATTTTTTTAATATTGAACTGGTTGAGAATTTAGTTTTGTAGTTTTTTCCTTGAAAATATTGTGGATTGCAATAATTTTTCTTCATATGATTATTTCACAAATCCACGACAATGCACAAGCCCGCGACATCGCGCGGGCATAACATCTAGTTTATTTCTATTTTTAGATTAGCCATTAAGCTTTTTTTTTTTTTAATTTTATATTTCTGTATTATGTTGTTTGGCTTGGTTTGTGTTGCTTTCTTTCATATTGTAGGAAGCATGCAATGTCTTTAGCTTCTTTCCCTTGTTTTATATATATATATATATATATATATATATATATATATATATATATATATATATATATAAATACAAATAGGAAGACGACACATCGTACGCTCATTTAAAATTAGGTTTAGGTGTTTGGGCTTATGCTACTAGACCCACAAACCAAACTTGATTTTTGGTGGACCAGCCTTGTTGGGCCTCTTGGACCCGCACATATAACTCTTTTTTTTTTTTATCTTTTTTTCGTTTTCATTTTAAGCAGCTAGACACAAGCGTCTATATTTTATTTTTGATGGGCCAGACATCTTAAGCCTCTTAGACCCGGTTCCCGACCCTTTTTTGCATTTTTTTTTCATTTTAAGTTTATTTAATAATAAATTAACTAACAAAAAATATATTATATATTACTCTATTACTTTTTAATTTAATTAAAAATATGTTTGAGTTATTATTTTTTAAAACACCATTAAAATTTCAATTTATTTTTTAATAAGATTATAGTTGTTTTTCTTTAAAAAATATTTTTAGTAAGTTTTTATTTACACCCTATCATGTTTGTTTTTATTTTAAAAAAAAATACTTGATAACTTTTTTTTTCTACAATAGCTTATCTTTATTATCATGTGATTAAATAAAAGATACTTGGAAAAAAAACAAAGTAATTCAATTAAGATGAGTATATATTTGACATGTGTATCCATGTCAATCCAGATTCATCTAATACATAGTTGTTTATATATTTAAAAAATAAAAACAAGTACATTTTATTTTTTTTTTTCTTTTCGCTTGAAAATATGTTAACTGCATGTTTTTTTCAATCTACGTTCAGCAATTATTTCAATGAAACTTCCCTTACTCGTTAAAAGGCAGCCTGTGGCGTATCGTATAAACAAAAAAATGCTTGCCATGCTTAGAAGGAAATCACATAAGGATTGCTAGCCCGTGTAAATTATCCTGACACATCACCTGCCTGGAAAAAAAAAAAACGAGGAGAAAGATTTAGGCTAGCAAAATGAGAATTTATTTAATAAAACCCGAAGTAATCTGTGAAGCCAGGCATCCCAGAATCTCTAAATCTATCATTTAACAATTATCATGTGAGAAATGTGTCAAGACACTTCAAGGAATTAGCTATGGTACTCCATCATCACTATGAACTTGGAATCACAGCTTGTGGGCAAAGCCATCAAATCATCACAAGAAAGAAAGAATCAATTCAATATTTATATGATATGACATTGATTATGATAACGATGACTACTCATTAGCTGAGGCCATAATTTGTGATATTAGTTGGGTTGTTTTTTTAATTAATATATTTGCACTAGGTTGTATGTGTTTTAATTAATTTTTTAGGTTTTAAAATAAAAAATTATATAAATCTTCAGTGATATCGAGAGAACTCGAATTTATAACCATTAAAAAACAAAATTTATAACCATTAAAAAACAAATTCAAAACCTGATTAATTAAATTATCCATAAAAGTTAGTTATGGGTTTTTTTTTAGAATTAGGACACAGGATATTGATAAATAATTGTGAACAAGAAATCACACATTTCTGTTAAGAAGTTTGGATTGTTAGTTTCATGGAAGACAGAAGGTACATTTATTAGGTTTTAAACGCTAATCTGTCTCCCTTTCTTTTATCAATTTCATGGGTCCCCGCGCGCTCATGCATACTGTGGTGAACTAGAACTCATAGCTTTTGGTTCATGAACATAGCCTTTAGCCAACTTCAACTTAAATATATGCATCTCATTTATGAATTTGTAATTAGGTATGCCATTTTTGGTTTTGCTAAAACATGTGAAAATGTTGGCTGTGTGTGTATATACATTCTTCAGTTCATACATATTTGTTATTTTGGAACCATCAAGACGTGCCATTTTCAATGCACAATTGTGTGAACCATGAGAAGTTTAGCTAGCAATGGTATGAGGATTTCCTTCTCTGGCCAAAAAATGTTGAAGAAAAAGAAAAAAAAATTAACACCCACCCCACCATTCTCTCAATCTCTTTCTATAATGGGTTCTTGGTTAGCATTAATAATAAACCTCATTCATCTTGAATTGCGTGGGTTGACCTGAATAGTTTAAGAACAATTTTATTTAAAAAAAACTTGGAATTTTTTGAATTGATGGTTCATTGCGTCAGATCTTATAACTACAATATTAATAATTATTCTCAAAGTAATTTAAAACTTATCATTTGTATGGAATATAATGTTGAATTAATGAGTAGTGTAATTAATTTGTTTGTTTTTAGGAACAACTTCATTTAAAAAAAACTTGGAATTTTTTGAATTGATGGTTTATTGCGTCGGATCTTATAACTACGGTATTAATAGTTATTCTCGAAGAAATTTAAAACATATTATTTATATGGAATATAATGTTTAATAAATGAGTAGTGTAATTTATTTGTTTTTAATTATTTTTTATGCTTCACCCTTTTTTCTGTAATAGAAATCTTAAATGTTAACCATTGAGCTATACACTTGATTTTTTTTTTTTTTTAACTAGGGTGCCGATCAAGTCTTGGAATAGCAATGGGTGACAACTCTCACATTTCTTCTTTTTCTATGATCCGATTTATATCAAATTAAAATGCTTGGAACACGAGCTGTCATTGATCTATTCTCCCATTCCTTTTCTTTATCTTCTTTGCTTTTTTCAACGATGAACGAGCCAGATTTGTTATCAAAATGCTTGGAACACAAA
>Ga0325400_1004885_pt1 | contig 12497 bp, 4 predicted proteins | sample PopdelMetagenome_2_FD_205662 | JGI IMG/M metagenome (GOLD analysis project Ga0325400, IMG submission 205662) | Populus deltoides microbial communities from Bellville, Georgia, United States - Xylem-PdKOR-R1 | ecosystem: Host-associated > Plants > Phyllosphere > Stem > Wood/Secondary xylem...
TTTTGGCTAGACGTGCAGGTTAGACAAGAGCTGAGAAGAGAGGAGTCAGAACCGCGTTAGAAAAACAACGCCTGGGACCTGTATGAGTCCTCTCACAGTTTGTCATGCTTTATAATTTGTTTGCATGCACCATGGATTCCCTTTCCTAAAAGCTGGTTGAGTGACGTGTATTGTATTAACTAGATAGACAATATCAAGTCTCAAAATAAGTCCCCGAAGAAATGGATATTTGAAGTCATTATCCAAAATATCACTAGCTTTTAATATAAGAATATAAACTGCAAGGAATTTTTTCTTAAATATTATTTGGAATGATGCAGTAGCAAAAAATTTACAAGTTTATCCGAAGAAAAGCCTCAATGATAATTAAGAATATTTCAACCTTTCAGATCAAGTTATTGACCTAGAAAATCAGGGTTTGTTCATTGTAGCAAACCCTTTATAGTAGGATGATATAAAATGAAAACACCATCTGCCCATAGCAACCACAAACAAAGAAAAACAATGCAGCTTACCTTAAATAAGACGTACCAGGAGTGTTTATATCCTTCGTTTACACAACCAATCACTTACCTATAATCTTTAAAAGACTAGTTATGGTTTCTAGTAACCATAATACTAGGTGAAGACTCTTTATCCAACCAAAGACCTTCTAAACCTGTTTGGGAACGGTCGCCATGACGTCGCGCTCTCGTGGAGGGGTACAACACTTACTAGGGTTGAGCATTTTCGGTCCGGTCCGGTTTTGGACCAAATAAACAACCAAACCAAAATTATATTTTTTTAAGTTTTTGAACCGAACTGAAAACCGGTCCAAACCAATTAATTTTGATTTGGTTTGGTTTGGTTTTTTCCCTTTCTAAACCAGTTCAAATTGAAATTATCCTGGTTGAGTTTTTTTGGGTTTTTTGTTGACCACATTTTTCAACACTTTTATTTATGTACTTTCTTTCATTTTCCAGAAAATCAACTCCAATTTTTGTTTTGATCTCCTTGCCTAGAAGTTAAACCCAACAAAAAAAATACATAAAACAAAAGGAAAGGAAAGAAAAGAAGTAATTTGACTGCAAAAAAAACAAAGAGAAAAACAAAAGTTATTGAAATGTAAAATCATTAAAGAGCATGGAAGAGGAGAAGACATATTTGAGAGATGAGAGACGAGAAAAACATCGATAGGATGTGATATAAAAACTATTGAGAGTGCAGAGTATTTAGATCTTGGTTTCTCTGAAATCCCAAGAAAACCCTTCATGATAAACAAAATAGGTGCGGGGATGTTTGGTGGTAGCTGTGTTGGTATTGATTCAAGTAAACTAATAGTAGGCTCTCTTTATTGTATGATTGCCTCCAATTCGTCAATGGAATCTAGGTCCAATCATTCGAATTCTCTCATGGAATCTAATAGTCAGGATTCATCACTAATTGATTTGAAGCTAGGGAGATTGACTAATTGCAAAGATGCACAGAATAGTAGGTTTTTGAAAGAGAGATTTTTGCTATATGAGGAGAAGAAAACAAATTTGAGAGATGAGAAACAAAGAGCAGGGAGAGGGGGCGGCTGGGATTGATGAAGTTTAGGGTTAGAAGAAAATATGCTATTTATACTTGTTTTAGAGGGAGGGGGCGACTGTGTGAATTGTTAATGAAATTAGTCTGCTAGGGTTAATGGATAGAAATCGTTTTTTTATTTCTAAACCGAAACGGTTCGGTTCGGGTTGTCTAGTTTAAGCATTACAAAACCGGAAACCGAACCGAACCAAACATTTTTCTAAATATTCTAATAAGTTTAATCAGTGTTTTTCATGGTTCAGTTTTATGGTTATTTTTTTTTGTTGTCTCGATTAAATCTGTTTTTCAATTTTTTTTTATCACCCCTAACACTTACAACATCCTGGAGAAGATTAGTGACAATGCTTATGTTATCGATTTACTTGATAACGTGATCAAGTATTTCCAAAACTTTTAATGTGTTAGATATTTATCTTGTCTATGATGATCAACTTTTTTTATCCAGATCTTGGAGATGACTTGAGGTCGAGTCTTTCAGAAGTAGAGTGGATTGACGTGAAGCGTGTTACAACCATATTTATGAACTAGATAGACAAGACCAAGCCTAAAGAGAAGTCCATGAAGAAATCTAGAAGAATCTAATACGAAGCTTGAAGTTGTTGTTTTAATTATTTTTCTAATTAATTTTGGATTTTAATAGTTAATTTTGAATTATTATTTATGAATTCTAATGCTAGAAAGATTTTATTAATTAAATAATTTTAATTATGAATTATTTTTCATAAATTTTTTTTAATAATAATATAAAATAAAGATACCTAGTTTATTTTAAGAATATTATTATTAAGACTTTTAACTTTAGTCACGCAATACTCCGAGTCATTGAGTTAATTTCCTTCAAGAGTTTGAGTGAAAGCTTCAACATTTGGCCTTGGAATCACGCTAGCATGCATGTAGGCTAGAAAAAAATTGAAATGTTAACAACACTTTAAACTAACGCATTTTTTTGTTGATTCTCTCGACATTTTCTTCCTCAAGGAATCAAATTTGTTATGAACTTGAGAGAGAAACGTTGAGCTTCCCATCAAATGTAATTTACTTATTTGAACTGTGACTGGTTTCAGAAGGCGAGCGCTGGCCGACGGTCAGGCCCTATGAAATCATGCGTAGGTCATATCCCTTAGCTGTAGAGAATGCATAAAATAATCTCAGACAATGCTGCACCTTTAACTAACGACCAAGTGCAGATCTAGTGTAAAGAGGTCAATAATGTTTCTCATGCCGCGACAGAAACAAAGTGTTAGGTTGCTTTAAAATATTAATTATACGAAGGAGCCTGTCTTGTTCATTGAACACTGAATTGTGGATGCAAATTTCGGCAGTCTACAGTGAAAAAGAAAACCATGATGATTGGTGATTGACATTACTTCTTGGTACCTTGACTAGCTGACCACATGCAGTTCGATGTAAGAACGGGACGTCTCTGATGGTTCTTTTACGAGGGAGTTGGCTTCTTGTTCTGGATAAACTTGCACGCATGTCCATGTCAATTACCAGACAACCTCGATGGTCGTTGGCTGGTTTAATAAGTTGGCAAGTCTATACGTTACTCGCTCAATTCAGGCCAAGCTCTCTGAGCGCTTTACTTGAATCAATTTTTTAATGTAAAAAATTATTTAATTATTATTAACGTGGTTTTTAATAAAAGCATTTAATTATGAACTTAAAATGTGATCATGTTAAACAATTTTTTTTAAGAAAATATTGATGTATATATTGGATGATATTTTTCTAATATTAAAACAATGATATTTTTGATTCATCCAAGTTAATTTGTAAAATCTTTGACCCCAATTATGGAACAATGATAGCTTTATAGAAAATAAATCAAAACAAATTATGAAGGTCAATTCCTAACCAACCTAATACTGAAGGATGAAATTAAAAAAAAATAAAAAAAACAAAAAACTACCCAGGTCAACCTACAAACCAACAACCTAGGTTATGAGATCGTGATAACCCCATGAAAAAAAAATAAGAAAAAACTATGAAGTCAAATCTCCCACCAATCCAATATTAAAGGATGAAATTGAAAAAAACAAATTAAAAAAAAGAACATAAAAACAAAAAGACAATGTCATTTTTAATTGACTAAAGTCAAGTCAACCTTAAACTCGTGATTTAGATCATAAGACCAATATAACTTTATAAAAGCAAATAAAAAATTGCAAAGCTCTATTTCCAATAGATCTAATGATGAAGGCTGAAATCAAGAAAAAAAATAAATCCATGAGACTGAGATAACTCAAGCAAATAAAAAAAACAAAACCTAATTTAAAAAAAAACCTAATATTGAAGGATAAAATTGAGAAAAAGAACTAAAAAAACATTGAGTTGTCTTGGTGAAATTAAAATTCAATTAAAAAAGGACCTAAAAAATAAACCGAGTCAACATAGGTTAACCTGTCAAAAATATGACTTTGATTATGAGATCGGGATAAACTCATAGAAAAAAAATAAAAAAATTATGAGGCGCAATTAAAAAAAATATTCAATTTTAAAAGGATAAAAAAATTAACACAGTCAACCTGGGTTGTCTTACCAAACTCGCGACCTGAGTCATGATATCTGGATAATCTCATAGAAAGAAAATTAAAAATAAATTACGAAGTCTAGTTTTCAACTAATCCAATGTTGAAAGATAAAATAAAAAATAAATCAATTAGAAAAAAATATCCCAAAAAATAAACGGAGTCAACCCAAGTTAACTTATTAAACCCATGACTTAGATCATGAGATTGAGATAAACTCATAGAAAGAAATTGCAAGGAAATAAAAAACTTCACTTCTAATAGATCTAATATTGAAGGTTGAAATCGAGAAAAAAAAAAAACTAAATCCATGAGGCTAGTATATAACCCAACAAAAAGAAAATAAAAAAAATATTATGAAGCGTAATTCTTAAAACAACATAATATTCAAAAATAAAATTAAGAAAAAAACTAAAAAGAAAAAGAAGATGAGCTGGTAAAGGATAAAATTAAAAAAAAATTAAACGCAAAAAAGAAAAAAAAAACGTGATCTGAGTCATGAAACCATGATAACTTCATAAAAAGAAAATGGATGAGAGTTGATGAGAGGCCCTTAGGCTTCACTTGAAGAAAATAAAAAGTAATTTTGAATAAATCATTCATATATAAGAAACTTACATTCTTGTTCCTATTAGCTATGGTAAATTTTCATTTGATCAGAGTGTCAGATGTGAGGGAGACCTTTTCTTTTATATTGGATGGTTGCTAAAGATACTTGAGATGTTTTACGATTTAAACCAACATTCCACTTACACTTGTTTAAAGCTTTCCAAAATCTTGAGGCTTTAAGTACATTTGTGAAGTTGGAAAACACATAGCCTAAACTTGCTCGTCTTACTAAGTCTATGGGCACATAAAAGAAGTCATACTCTAACTTAGGGCAATCAAATTATTGCATAGCTTTCCTACTCCTTATTAAAGAGTTAATGAAGCTTTGATGAAGCATATATGCCAATAACTATAGGGAGGTCCATGACACATTTTATTCTAGAAGTGTCATGATTATCTGCATTTGATGGTGAGTGGGGATGTCAATAAACTAGTTTTGAAAGAATAATCAAGGACTTTTTTTTATCATTTTTTTCATAGACAACGCCAATTAATGAGATCTTAAAAAATTCAAGTAGCTTATGTGTTGGATAATCGATTAATCTTTTGGTTCTAGCAATATGATTTATTCTCCATAACCAAAGTGGTTGCTGCCTGATTCTTGGTGTCTGGTTTCTAGTTCCTATAAAATATTTTATTTGGTAGATTTGGAGACTCTTAGATGCTTAAGTATATTTTAAAAAAAAGACTGCAATGATATTTTAGAGAGAGGTGCGCTAAAAATATATATGCAATAAAAAATAGAGATTTTGAACCTTTTACCTAGTGGTTCAAGGGGTATATATAGCCCCCAAACATTGTCATGTTACTTGAATTGAAGGGTTGAAATATCATTTTCTTCTGATAACATATATAAGGGATACATATCTCTTACATAATGTTAATGTTAATGTAAATATGGTAAGCTCTTAGAAAACTTTTATATACTTAGGGATATGGAGAAAATATGATTCAAGATGTATTGGGTTAATAAAAAGGTTACATATGATAGATAGAGAACTCTTAGATGTTGAGCTCTTTCTTAAGATTGAGTCCATGAAAGCTGGGTTGTTCCCAAGACTGAGTTCATGGAGGTTGAGCTCTTTCTTAAGGTTAAGTCTATAAAAACAAGACCCGAACATGTTGCCTGAGACTGTGAGTTTTTGGATATTTGTAGAATTTTTTAGGCCCATTAAATTTAGATTTTTCAATAGATTTTTTTATTACATAAATTAAGGTATACTAGGATTATTTCATTAAAGAATGGTATAGTAATAGATTATTTCATTAAAGAATGGTCCCCTAGGAACATGGGAGTGTAAGGGATAAGGTCCCCTCTACGTTAATTACCTTCTCGTAAAAAGACAACAATCTTTTAAATTATATTATACACCATCCCACCCCTAAAATACATTTCGTTCCCTTGAATTAAAGTGAGAAAAACTACTAGGTTACATCTTTGCCTCACAAGTCACAACGGTACTTCGGCTTCATTTAATGTTTAAAACAATAAACAAAATTAGGATCCCATATCTGTATCCCAACCAGATTTTATAAGCGAACACGGACACAATCTCTTCTAGTGCACGAGAAACAAATTAGCAGAGTTCATATGCATGCATGAACTACAAAACATTCTGTGTGATGCGAAGTGGGGCAGAATGCCCCTCTGTTTTTGTTGGGTTGCCATGTGGTTGTAACCTTATACCTAAAATTCTGAGGGCGACTTATGTGTGTAAGATTTTGAACATCAAAATGACTGTAAATAATGTTGATAGCACTGGATAACACAAGGGACCACCATGAGATCAAATACAACATGGTCCCCGTACGTGATGCATTATGTGGGCAGTGTTTACGTATACTTTAATTGTATTGTACAATTAATAAATTAGGGGGAAAATATCGGTGTGCTCAAAGTCATCATTTTGATTCATGTATCACACATGTGATGAACAACCACAATTTACGTAATTAGCTAGCGGATACCCCTTAAAAAACACTGCAATATTCGTTTTAAATTTGAAGCTTAAGAACATAATTCAACAGAAGGAACGTTCAAGGTTTAAGCTGTAGCATTGGAATATCTTAAAACTTGTAGCCATTATAATCGCTAAACAGCATTAGGGCAAGCCAAGCTGCAAAAGCCATCGAGTAGAATTGTTTTTTAATCCCTGGCTTTGAATGTGATTATAACTTGGTTCATATTTGGAAAACCATAATTTAATCATTGAAACCAATGCCTTATGAAAACATACAATTGTTTTTCCTGTCGATCCCCCAATGTACCATCTAACGATATAATTTCTTGGAGAAAAACCATCGTTCTGGGGTTTAAAGGAAGATCAATAGGTATTAATTTTAACAAGATAATGGTTAAATTGCATTCAAAATTCAAGGGCTAAAGAATAATCTACTGCAAAACCAGTAGATGCAAAAACCAAGAAACAAGTTGGGTTCTCTCTGTCGGAGGCGCCATATACTGAGAACACAAAAGCTCGCCAATCTATCAAATGGGCGAAGAAACAAAATAACTCTGTCACTCTCAAGTCTCAATCTATTCCCTGGAACGCATATGGAGGGCACGTGAAATATTAGTAGTGTTATTTGTTACAGCACTTGCATACGATTTTAATCCCTACGAGCTCCGTCTGTTAATTGTTTTTGTTTTGTACTGCCTTTTCTTTTCTTTCAACTTAATTTTGCTTCCCTTCGTACTTAAATTTCTTCTTTCGAGTTATTTTAGTTAACATAATTACAATATAATATATATATATATATATATATATATATATATATATATATATATATAACATGACACTCGAGAATCAAATAGTTTTTTAAAAAAATTATAAAAGAAGGTTTGAAAATAGAATACACATTATATGCACAGAATCAATCCAACTACAAATGACTTCTAGAAAGAAGTATATTTAGAAACTACTTTCACTATCAAAAAAGTTGTCTAATTGCAATGGAATTATCAAACGAAAGTTTTTTGTTTGTACTTTCCGATGCTAATAACGATAAAATATTTCTATCAAAAATTTATGATGTAATTACTGACATATCTAAGATTCTTCACAAGACACTAGCTTACAAAATATTTTTTTTTAGTAAATTGATCGGTGATGATAAGCACAACTTTAACATCGACGAAAATTTTGGTTTATGCAAATCAATTTTCTAGTGGTGTTCAAGGGATCATTATAAGCAAATGCATATCAAATATTTAGAAAATTATTCAATGAAGTACGTATGTCTCTTATGTTTCTCTCTTCTTTTACACTTAATTTCATGTGAAGTTCATTGTAAAAAAAAACAAAAAAAAAAGGGGGTTTGAATTCGATATATTTTATAAAAAGATGAAATGCTAATTTTAAGGGTAATCACACCTTCTTGCAATTATCCCGTTTTCATTATTTGGGTTCCACACGCGATAACAAGGGTCTCTAATGCATATGGGCAACGAGGCAGGTACTACAAACATGGCTACACAGAGCTGTTCTCTAAAAATTACTATCTATAAAAAAAATCCCTCACGAATATGAGAGAAAACGACCGCACTGTACGAAGTAAATAAATTGTCCCTCTATTTCATGTAAACAGCTGGAGTTAATTCCTTGACACTGCGTCAATGTGAAGGTTGTATGCTGAACCAGCTAGTCGAAAGCCATTGGTTTCAGAGTCAACATTGGGACGGATATGATATAGTTCTAGCTTATTAGTTTCTGCAATCTATGGTTTTGGTTTGAGGAGTTCATGATTTCTTCTTGTGGAATTGATAATTAAGATTCCCTCTTAATTAATAATTAACTACCCGCATAGGGAATAAATGGAAATTTAAAAACTACTGCTCACCAGCAATTATGAACTTAATGATTGATTGTCAAAAGCTTATTAGATCATTTGAAAAGTTTCAACTCTCAAATATATTCAAAATCTTTCACAAGAAAACAGCAAAGCGTAGCTAGGTCACGTAATTGAACTACAAAGGCTGGAAAGACAGGACGATTGTGTAAAAGGAAAAGAGATATAGTAGTAGATAACTCTATTTAATGAGAAAAGGTATCATAATTTTCAATGGCTTCAACTGAAAGACATTTACTTCAAAAGCTCAAAATTTAATACACAACCAAGAAAGTGTACATGTCCCCACCAGCCTCCCCTACTCGGCCAGTTCCCTTTCCCTCCCTCCTTCCCTCTCCTCTCTGCATTTCTTATTCACCACTTGTTTAAAATCTGCCCTCATAACCCAGCTGCCTCTATGAATTACAAACCCATAAAGAAGCTCTACGAAGTTTTTCATTTCTCACCGCCAAAGATCATTTAAACCACACTTACATTTCTCTCTTAAGCACATCGATCTTAGGCAAAAATTTAAAACAAACCAGCTGATGGGCAAGAAAATGAAGCTCCCTTTTCTCTCCAAGATCAATACAAACACAGATCAATCAAAAAGGCCTCTATGGCCTTGGCCTACTTATTGTCACCAACCAAGAACCCTCTCTTTTAGTTTTAGAACAAGTGATGGCATGTTCAAGACCATCAACTCAGCTTTCTTAGATGCTACTAACAATGATGTGGTGGACAGCACACCTGAGTCATGGTTCACCAACTCTTGTGAATCAGCTAGCTCCTCAACAGCATCAGATGATCAGTCAGGAGCTGTTGACCCTATAGAGACAGTAATCAGAGGTTTAAGGTCAGAGAGGCTGTTCTTTGAACCAGGAGAGACTAATTCAATCTTGGAAGAAGCTAAGGCAGGCGATGAGTTTCCATTTAAAGAAAGTGTGGTGCTGTCAATGGAATCTCAAGACCCTTATTTGGATTTCAAGAAGTCAATGGAGGAGATGGTTGAGGCTCATGGTTTAACAGACTGGGAAGGTCTTGAAGAGCTTTTGTCTTGCTACTTGAAAGTGAATGGAGAGAGCAATCATGGGTACATCGTTAGTGCTTTTGTAGATTTGCTTGTTGGTCTTGCTTTTGCTTCTTCTTCTTCCTCCTCTTCTTCTATTACTAGTACTAGCACTACTCAACATCATCATGATTTTTGTTCTTCTTCTCATCATTCTCCTTCTTCTCCTTTGTCTTTTTACACTTCTTCTACATCTGATGATGATTCTTCTTCTACTCCTTGCTGTGTATCCTCATTAGAAAACGGGGCTGATATAATTAGTCCCTGTTTAACTTCATTAGAAGCTGAAAATGGGATTAAAAATATTAATCAATAGATGATACTTCTTAATTACTTACTTCTCTGTTCCATTTCTTTTGCTAAATTTGCCCATGGCAGTTAATGTAAGAAAATAAATTTGCATATGGTATATTTTTATTTTTACGATTTCCCTCCCTCTCTCTGGTAAGGTGCGAATGAGTAGGAAACTTGCACGAGCCTTCATGGAAACGTACTGTTAGGGTTGACATCACGTTCCTTTCGGTGCATTAAAGAATTAGACAAGGGAAATGATCCATGGAAATATATATTCTAATAATTATGATCTTGCTATTTATGGAAAAATCTTACTTGCTACTTTTTTATAGCATGAACCCTGCTAAAAATATGAGAAAAAAAAAGATTTTTATTTATTTATAAACAATAGTATTATATTATTGGAGCTATCTTCAAAGGCACAGTGTTATAAATGAGTTGTTATTCTATGGCCATGAGAGCTAGGTGAAACCATGCAACACAATTCACAGACAAGCAAGAGTAACCGCTTTGATGGAGCAAAATCGACCATTCAAAGCACTGACAAGATGGGGTTAATCACAATTCACAGCCGTTGGTTCCAAATAAGATAGCCATAGTCATTTTCAATTGATGGGTGCAATTCCAGCACATAATTTGGCGTGTTTCTTTCACTCATATCCTTGCCATCTGCAGCATTTTCCTCCCTAACAAGTCCACAAGCTTTGAACATATATACTTTATTTTCAAATTTCCTTGTATTTAATATATGCTCTCATGTGATTTTCTTCTTTACCAAGCTATTTCTATAATAATATTTATACCAACAATATTGCTTAATTAAAGTAGACAGCCAAGTGATTAAGGACTTCAAGTTGAGATTATATATGTGCATGTGGGAGATAAATAAAATGGAACAGGATTTTAAAATTTTACATTTGTTGTTGTTGTTGAGAGCTTAGAGTTAAACCTAAGAGGTTTATTCTATACCCATCGTCACACTCTATACATTTCAAAAACTTTATCGAAAATTACGGGGTGCTAACACCGGTGCCTTTGCCTCCTCGGTTTCTTAATTAATTGATTAACATGTAAACCCTGTTTTAAATTCTTAATTAAAGAGACTAAGTAGTAGAGATCAAAATATTCATTTTCCCATCATAACAAGTCAGAATTTAAAGCAACAGATGCTAGTCAAATATCATGCTATTAGAAACATTTTGGATCTCATCGAACATGAAATATATCTGTGCTTCCATATATATAATATATATATGAATAGTTTGAGAATCGGATAATTGGAAATTAACAGCTTTTAAAAGAGAACACAAAAGAGGGGGGGAAAATGCCTGCGCAATTCAGCTTTTGTAATGAGGTTAAATAGATTCAGGTAAAAACAAATTAAAAGTTCATGATTTGAAAATACTGAACGAATTTTGTGGGCATGCATACACACCTTATCATAAAAAGATACTGCCCGTAAGATTTTGAATCTCCACCGGCCTCAAGCAGACAAAATGCTGAAAGAAAAAACAAGAGGAGGGCATAGTCTTACTGCACTGTGTAAGCGACAGTGTCATTACTGCCAGAGATGGATGTATTAAGCGGTGCAAAAGGGACCATTGACATATTAAAACTTGCTTATAGGACTTTTCCACTAAAAGTCTAAATCAGCTTGGTTTAATTAACTTGCACTAATAATTGAGAGAATTATGATTTATTTAGTTATTCTCTTAACTTCTCTATATACCACCTGAAGAAAAATAATTAATGTTTATATATAAATTATAATTATAATTACTTAGACTGTGGAAGCATGTTACTTGTTAGACCAGAACTTCAAGAGGGTACGCACTGTTTCTCTAGATATCAATTAGAAGAAATCGATCAATCTTGATCCAATGCACAAACAGGTCGCCTAACTTTTCTTTTACCAGCAATTGACACGTACTGTTAGTTGTGTTTTAATTAACTCTGATTCATTTAAAAGTTCATGGAGATTGAGTTTGACTCGCCTCTTTGTACGCTGATCACCACACATTAGTTTAATCAAAACCATAAAGTTAATTGATTCCCATTGCACTCTTAATCAATTGCTTCTCAAAGCTTATGTTATAGAACACATGATCTCATACATATAATATACAAGGAAGAAAAACCCCTACAGTTGTCAACAATCCATGTTTGAGATTAGAAAAACCTAAGCTTTAATCTCCGAGCTTAAGATTACTGTCTCAGTGGTGAAGCTTCTAGTCCTTGTGCCATGGCTATTTAAACATCATTTCACGACAAACAATGTGGAGATAATGCTAATTTAATGCTGGCTGGGTAAGCTCTAACGTTAATAATAATTATAATATGATGATTCTAATACAGTTGTTAAGAATTTCTTTAGCACCAATGGACACGCATCACGAAATTATAAGAAGTTTGATAATGATCATGTTGGAAATAGCAAAATGAATGAAAAATTATTTATTTACGAACCCATGTTTGTTCGTTTTGCTAAGTCTGGTAATTAATACGATTCATCCCAAAAGGGTCCAAGATTTCTTGCCATGTTTTCCTCTCCGAAGTTTCGAAATCCCATATTATTAAAATTGCAGTTCTCAAGGAAA
>Ga0325400_1004890_pt1 | contig 12493 bp, 3 predicted proteins | sample PopdelMetagenome_2_FD_205662 | JGI IMG/M metagenome (GOLD analysis project Ga0325400, IMG submission 205662) | Populus deltoides microbial communities from Bellville, Georgia, United States - Xylem-PdKOR-R1 | ecosystem: Host-associated > Plants > Phyllosphere > Stem > Wood/Secondary xylem...
AATAATATTATATTTTTTAAATCCTTCACTCTCATAAAAACAATTTATATGATGTATAAATAGGAAAATAATAGAAAAAAATAGGATGAAGTATTTCTTAGATATTATTGTTTTAGTTTTTTTCTTAGATGAAGTACATGCTTGTAGCTGTGCCAACGAATTACCCCCTTCTTTCCACCCATTATCTCTGGTCCACTCTCTATTACTGCTTGAATCTTCAGCTACTTGAGATATCTGTAAACAATTCAAGCATGGATGGCATAGACATTCTAACTTGTAAATCTTATTTTTGAGCGAAACAAGAAACAAACACACTAAAAGAGAGGCAAGAAATCAAGTCAAATCAGCAGCACCTCTGATTGAGCACTCATTGAACCATCTGGTGTAGTAACAAATTTTGTGGTCAGCTTTAGACATTGATTGACCTTCAACTTCCCCAAACAAGGGAATAAGAAATCACAGCATCCGAAACTAAAGCAGACAATACATGGTAATTGTTCTAGCGACAGCTCCTTTAGTTTAGGAAGCACCATCTCCTTCTCAACGTTACCAAGTGAAGCTTGATCATCCTGCCCAAATACTCCCAAAAATTGAGAGGCTTTCGTTATTTTAAGTAGTTGGAGCTCTGGAATACTTGAAGCCATGGCTACTGGGAAGAGACTCTTCAACTTGTTGCATTCTTCAATCTCAATTTCACACAAACTAGGGAAGCATAAAGATATGAGATGATCTCCTGACAACATCTGATCCCTTTCATCATCATCCTTAGCAATGATTTGCTCTAATTCTTCACAACTTGATGTCTTTAGAACTTTCAGTTGAACTAGACTAGCAATCATGCCGTATGTGAATACATGTGTCAGTCTCTTACACCCTTTCACCTCCAAAATAGTCAAATTGCTCAGCACGAGACCCTTCCATATATACCTCATGTCAGGCAAGAAGTTCAAGTATAATTTTTTCAAACTCAGGAGTGAAAGTTCATGCCCACCTCTTCCATCAGTTACAAAACTTGCAACCTGAATTCCATCATGTACTCCTCCGCATTCTCTAACATATATATGTTTCAAATCTGAAAACCCCTGCATCAGAAGAAAACTACTTTGGAACTATATTATAACTTTGGTACCCCAATTTGTTAGGTATAATTCCTACTAATTTTTGTGCACTTTGGAACCATATTATAATTTTGGTAAATAGGTGAACCAATTATCCCCAGTACTTAATTAGGTTTTAGAAATTTGGAGGAAGAAGGAAGAAATTTAGAAGTTGACAATTTAAATGAAAAGGTACAAAATTAGCAGAGAAAATATAAATGAATGGTTAGATTTAAATGACGTACTTGAAGCTGTACCAACAAATTACCCAATTCTTCATGGCCATGAATGGTTAGATTTTGCAGAGAAGGCAACTGGGCAGCAAAATTCTTTGGACCAAAAAAGCTGTAATTTGATTCGGACCAGAGAATCAACTCTCTTAGTTGAGGGAACTTGATGATGCCATCTCTGGTGAGTGCATCTCCTTCACCGTAAAATATTTGCTTTAAATTGTCAGCATTATCAATCTTCATCTCTTCCAGGTTCTGAAGACTTGGAGACACAGAGATAGGGAAGACATATTCCAGTTCAGCACAGTCAAATATATAAAGAGTTTTTAATTCTGGGAAGCCAAGAAGCTCTGGAATTATTTCCCTTTCATCATCCTCCTCTCTTAGAACATACTTCAATTCACGACAATTTCTTATCTCAAGTGTTTCTAGCCGTGATAGACTTTGAGCGAGGGATGGTGTGAAGATAAATGTCAGTTTGTGAAGACGGTTCAAATTCAGATGAATAAGACTTTGTAGGCTGACATGTCTGGTGGGCCCCTTCCATATACATTTGAGCTCAGGTAACATTTCCAGCTCCAACCTTGTTAAAGATGACAACAGCGGCAACTCCTCGACATTGCTTTCATCATCCAATTCAAATACCTCTTCTAATGATTTGCAGCCATTAATTTTCACACTCCTTAAATTTTTCAAAAATTGCAGCACTTTTGAGCGAGGGAAGACATATTCCAGTTCAGCACAGTCAAATATATGAAGAGTTTTTAATTCTGGGAAGCCAAGAGACTCTGAAATTATTTCCCATTCATCCTCCTCCTCTCTTACAACATGCTTCAATTCACGGCAATTTCTTATCTCAAGTGTTTCTAGCCGTGGTAGACTTTGAGCGAGGGACGGTGTGAAGATAAATGTCAGTTTGTGAAGACGGTTCAAATTCAGATGAATAAGACTTTGTAGGCTGACATGTCTGGTGGGCCCCTTCCATATACATTTGAGCTCAGGTAACATTTCCAGCTCCAACCTTGTTAAAGATGACAACAGCGGCAACTCCTCGACATTGCTTTCATCATCCAATTCAAATACCTCTTCTAATGATTTGCAGCCATTAATTTTCACACTCCTTAAATTTTTCAAAAATTGCAGCACTTTTGAGCGAGGGAAGACATATTCCAGTTCAGCACAGTCAAATATATGAAGAGTTTTTAATTCTGGGAAGCCAAGAGACTCTGAAATTATTTCCCATTCATCCTCCTCCTCTCTTACAACATGCTTCAATTCACGGCAATTTCTTATCTCAAGTGTTTCTAGCCGTGGTAGACTTTGAGCGAGGGACGGTGTGAAGATAAATGTCAGTTTGTGAAGACGGTTCAAATTCAGATGAATAAGACTTTGTAGGCTGACATGTCTGGTGGGCCCCTTCCATATACATTTGAGCTCAGGTAACATTTCCAGCTCCAACCTTGTTAAAGATGACAACAGCGGCAACTCCTCGACATTGCTTTCATCATCCAATTCAAATACCTCTTCTAATGATTTGCAGCCATTAATTTTCACACTCCTTAAATTTTTCAAAACTTGCAGCACTTTTGCTGGAAAAAGAGTACCGATATCCCCACAATGCCACACTTCTACAAATTCTAATCTCTGGAAGAAGCCGTTTTGCTGCTCATGATCAGAAAACAATACTGTATTTTTTAAAACCTCCACTCTCCAAAAAACAATTTGAGACACAGTAGGAAATAACTGCTCCAATATCTTTGCATTTAAGGATGTGGCACTTGTATTATCCAAATGTAATCTTGTCGAGGTTGGGTATCCTATTATAAATGGATTATAATTCCCTAAACTTATATCATATTTGAGCAGTCTAGGAAAAACAAAATCTCTGGGAATGATTTCAACCTCTGGTATCCTCAATGATAATACAGCTAAATTAGACAACGAATTTAGTTCTGTTAGGCTTGCATTCATTCCTCCTGTGCTGTCACATCCAACAACATCCCATCCATCAAAGCTGCAATCCCCGATCAACAGCTCTTCTAACTTCTTCAACCTTCCAATCAAATTCACAGGGATCCTTCTTAGCCTTAGACAACTTGTCACATCCAACAACCTTAACTCCTTGAGCTCTCCTATTTCATCAGGTAATTCTTCAATGGATAAGCACCACATAAGACCAAGAATCTTAAGTCTCTGCAGCTTTCTCAACGAAATGAGGTCCTTGCATTCGCACTCCATCAACAACAACGATTGAAGTTTCGTTGAGAGTTCAAGTGATTGCAATGACAAACACCCTCCCACCAGAGACAAAACTTCAATTTCTATCATCCCTTCAAAAAACCTCTGAGGAACATTCATACCATAATCCACTTCTAATAAAAGAACTTTGAGCTGTGGGCATACCAATCCTTCAGGAAGTTCTGATAGTTTATTGCCCATTAACGAAATTGCTGTGCAACCTTCCAAGCTTTCAATACTCGTTGGCCACTTCTCCAATACCATGAATCCATATTCTTTTGATGATGCTATCTGAATAGCAACATCACGAACCAAGTCATGCATTCTCACATGTTCTTCAGTTTCAGAGCCCAACAACAAACAACAAGCTTTGAGGTCTTTGATTGCCACATGAACTTGTTCCCTTGCATCTTCAATGGGCTCCCCATCTTGATGTAACCCATAGCCAACTGCACATCTCGTCAAGTCCTCGATTGGAATGTTGTAATCTTCTGGAAATAAACAGCATAGCAAGAAACATAACTTGGTTTCCTTGGACTTCAAATAATCGTAGCTCAACTTAAGACATGCATATGCATTTTTTTCTTCAATTTGTTCCATGTCCGGAAATTGAGAGTTTTTGAGCTGTTTAGACACTCTTTTCCACTTAACAGCAGATTCTTCTCTTAGAGCCCTTCCCACTGTCACAAGTGCTATAGGCAAGCCGTGGCATTCTCTCGCAACCTCCCTTGCCACTTTGTTCAAGGTAGAACTCCCATCATGTAAACCTGCATTGATTCTGAATAAATCCCATGCTTCTTTTTCAGGTAATTCTCTTAAGAACACTTTTTGCTGGCACTCCATAGCAGAACATACACTTGTACGACGAGTTGTTAGAAGAATTTTACAACCCCTGCGATCATCACCAAATGGGATCCCTATCTCTTTCAAGTCAATATGATTCCAAACATCATCCAGGATTATAAGCATCTTCTCCACTTTCTTCAGTCTCTGCCATAATCGATCTGCTCTCCCTTCTTTACTCCGTTCTTCAAAAACCAGACCTAACTTATCTGCCATTCGGTTCTGAATGTCTATGACATTTGGATTCTGTGACACCGTAGCCATCAAAACTTCATCAAAAAGCTGCAACTCTCTGGCTATCGTGCCTACTCTTTTCACCAGGGTGGTTTTACCCACCCCTCCCATGCCGCACAGTCCGATCATATTGACTTTGTCATCTTTGATAGCTTCCATAATCTGTTCGAAAGCTTCTTCTGACGATTTTGAGGGCGTGAATTCCTTTGATGGGAGAAATTCTATGGGCTGAGGATGAGCTATGTCGGACGCTTTTGTAAACTTTGTGCTATTTTCTAGAAGTTTTCTGAAAGTCTCCGACTTCTTGGCCAGTGCCTTGCTTAACTTGAATTGTCGCATGCAGTTTGGGCACCAAGTAAAGCATTTGCCATTTTTTCCTATTTCATTTTCCAAGGGCTTCGCACCTTCAATTTTGCTGTTTGCATCTTCCATCCACTTTTTGACACCTTTCTTAATTTCTTCAGCATTCCTTTCAGCAGCTTCGACTTCTTTTTGCAGACCATCTAGTGCTAAAGCAAGGTTCTCCTTTTGTTCTTTGAATTCTTCAACAAAATTGTTGAAACAGAACATGTAACGGAACTGCCTTCCCACTGGTTCCACCATGAGTTCTGCTATCTTAGATATAATGGATCCACCCACACTTTCGAGAGCCATTTTCCACCAGTCTGAAAATCAGAGAAATGAGGATACAGGACGTGAGAGTGAGTCACTACAAGTAAAACATGCGCAGTGAGAATGGGAATGAATTCCATTACCGTAATTTGGGAAAATATGCGCGGAAAGCGCTGGTACTGAGAGCTCAATGAAATAGCGGAAGGAAGAAAAGGAGAAGGCCTTTGGCTCTGTATGGACTCCAGCTTCAAAAGCAACAAGGCAAGGTATAAGGATTCTAACTGACACTTGTGAGTTAAAGCAGTAATTCCCATTAAAAATGCATTTTGATGACATAATTAAGATAATATAGAGACAGTGACAGAGAAATAAAAAAGTATAAAAGAAAGAAAGAGTGAAAGGTCCAGGATAATCACTCAGCCCGCTTCCAACCACAAATATAATTAACTAATCTAAGCTATGATCGGTCAAAGTTTTTTTTTTGTTTTATTCTTTTTTAAAATAAAAAAAAAACAGGAAAAGACTTGCAAAGAAATAGAATTACTGGAATGAACACAATAAAGGATGAAACTCAAGCAATTAAAAATAAATTATCTATGATGATCATCTCCGTGTCACCCTCACTGAGGTAATATGATTGGCCTATTACAATAGTAAATTAAAAAAAAAAAAAAAGAGCTAAAAGAACTAGGTTTTTGGTGGCATCCAGAGTGCGGTTACTTTCTTCATCCTTCTTTTGTGGTTTTATTTTATTTCAGTCATTCAAATCTTTTTCTTTTGCTATTTCATCGAGGTGCTTTGCTCTTGAGTGATGTGCTTGCCCTAGAATATGCATTATGCTAGGGATTACAATTTCATTTACATAAGAAATTATAATTACTGATTATAATTAAAAATTGCAGTTTAAAAAAAAACAAATTTATGAGAAAGTACCAATATTACAACGTGAGTAAATGAAAGGAGAATTTTAAATCTTTTTGTGACATGGTGACCAGCTGATCCAAGTAACCAATAGATTATTGCCACTTGTTCAACCTGATCTGCACATTAAGATAGTGATAGAAAGTAGGAGAAAAGAGTTTGCTGACAGAAAGTAGTTTTTTATAAATTCTTTATATTTGTTTGTTATAAAAATAAGTGTTCAATAAAAAATATTTTTTAATGAAAAAAATTAACTTAATTTTTAGGAAAGTATTTTTTTTATTTTAAACAGAAAATACTTTTCAGAAATTACAAAAAATTTAAAAATATCATATTATTTGTTAATTATAACAAATTTTGTTCTCAAACTTTTAATTACTATATATTTTGTTTTGAATATTTTTGTTTTCAATTTCACCCCTTAGAATTTTATTTTATATTAAATTTAATCCTTATTTTTATGATTGTTATTTACTTTTCTCTTTTCATTTTTTTAATTAAAATTTTTTATTTATCAAATTCTATCCTTATTCTTTTAATTGTTACTTATTCTATTTGAAATAATTTATGAAATTGTAATTATTATTATTTTCATTTCATCATTTTTTAAGTTTTTTATTTTTAGATTTCATCTCCATTATTTTGATTGTTATTTATTTTATTTGAGATAATTTATGAAATTAGATTTGTTTTAATTTTTTTCTCATTAAACTTTTTAATTTGTAAGATTTGTTCCTTATTATTTTAATAAACTTAAAAAAAATAATATTAATATATTATTTTCTAGTTTATTTTACATAACATAATTAAATATTGAAAAGTATTTTTCAATTTATTTTACATCATGCTATCAAATATCAACAAATAATTTACTTTTCATAAAAAAAAAATATATATTTATATTTAAACAAATAAAACTTTACATCAATCAAACAAACGGTAACTTAGATTCTACTGTGACATGGAGATAAAGGTAATCTCAAAAGCTAATAGATGGTCACCACGTGTTCAACTTTATCTACCCACTAGGAAAGGATAGAAAGTGGGCGAGAGAAAGCTAAAAGGCTTAAAAAAGAGAGAGAGGAAAGGTACGGTTGAGATAAGATAGGGACGTGGAAATAGAGGGAGAGGTTTTGGAGGCAGAAAAGGAAAGACTAAGATAGTATTTTTCTCTATATTTTGAGTTTTAATTGTTAACAGCCATGCTCGTTTGATTTTATTTTATTTTTATTTATTTTTTTCATGCTCTTGCAAATAAGATAAGGTAGGAAAGGAGGACCTGAAATCACGGCAGCAAATAAGGAGGGAAATAGCGTGTTTGTTTTTTATTTTTTAAATTATTTTTTTATAAAATAATTTTTTGCATTCTAAATTAAATTTTTTTATTTTTATATTGATATTAAAAATAATTTTTAAAAAATAAAAAAAAATATTATTTTAATATATTTTTAAAATAAAAAAATACTTTAAAAAACAACTAGTTATTCAAACACTTAAAATAAAAATCTAAAAATTACAGCATGATAAAAGGAGAAAGAAAAGAATGGGATAAAGAAGGACGAAAGCCAGTCTTGTAGAAAATAGAAGATGAAAATTAGTATGAAAAAGAGGCTATTTGTTTTTTTTACTGTGTGAGAGTGGTTTTTATAATTATATTTAATTTATAAAAATATTTAATTAATGCATTTTTTAATATTTCTTGTTATTTTATATATATATATATAATATTTTAATATGTTTTTAAATAAAAAATTATTCAAAAAAATATGTGTCACAATACTAAATTATAGTATATATTAAAAGATAAAAGAGTTTTCTGTTTATTATTATTTAACGAGACTTATTTTATTGTGGATGTGGATGTTAATAGTGAATTTTTTAAAAAAAATTTCAATTTGGTATTTGGATTATTATTTTTTTTACATAATTGAATCTCTTTATCTCAAAATTAAAACTCAATTGCATTTTTTTTTAAGAATAAGAGTTGAATTAAAAGATAGATAACTGAAATGAAAAACTCGGTAAAACTATATAGTGACACTGTAATTGTTTACAAAGTTCATTTTAGTTCCTTATCTTTTTGAGCTACTAAGTAACATGTCTCTATAATTTCTCTACATTACATTTTATATAGAATTTTGGATTATGCTCTAGGAACTAAACTGAAATTTTCACAAATTGAAGGACCAAACTGAAATTTCATGATCTTCAACCTCAAACCCAGATTTTTCACAGATCACCTATTGATATATCAAGATTTCTAACTCAAATTCATCATTAAAACAAACCATAACTCAAAATCATCATTTTTACTTAAAATCTTTCAAAATCAATTATATAACTCATTATCAATAACAATCAATACATAATATTCAAATCAATTCATTAATCAAACCCAAAACACAATCTTCAAAACTCTAATATTCAACAAAACAGAAAATTAAAGCTAAGGAAAACACATTTATACACATCAAAGCGTAAATCTTATATTTTAACTTATTTTATCCAACTCTTTTCTTCTTTCTTTATCTTTTTCTCTTTTTCTTTTTTCACTCTCACGGTTTTCTCTTTAAGAATTCAAAGCTCTTTATTTTTTTCTATTTATATTTATCAATTCTTTATTCAATTATTACCATTCATTCATTTATACCTCCTTCTATGCCTCCAAGAATTTTGTAGCCTTTTTCTATTCTCTTTTATTTTCAAAAGATCACAATAAAATTGTATTCTTTTTATTAAGCTGTTAATTTATGCAGCTTTAGCTCTTGTTCTCTTTTCATGTTTACTCTGATCTGATCCATTTCTTTGCATGATATATAAGAGCAGGTTCTTACCTCTTGAAGTCTGCTGGATAAACCTATCAGCAGAAGATCATGAACCGATCCCAAATCACAGCTTCAATCCCCACCACAACCAATCTCCTCTTTCCCGTGGTCTTCCGTCCTAAATTGGGAAATGATCCAAAATCAACAACCGGTGCGGAGATAGTTTGAGTGAAAAGAAACGGCTGAGATGAAATGTGAAGGTTATGGTGAGAAATTAGATCACAAACTTACTTTGTCCTACTAATGCTTCTGCTTTCATTGTTTCGAAAGTAAAAGAGACATAAACATAATCATTTCCTTCCTTTTACTTTCCACTTGTTTGTAATATTGGATTGCAAACGGGATGGTGTTTAGGGGGGGCCAGTTTTTCTTTTCCTTTCTTTTTAAAATCTTATGCCTTTGGGTGAGGAAATTAGGGGAGCATTAGACTTTTTAAAAGACAACAAAAAGAAGCAATGTCTCATCTTTTGATATGGTGGTCTTCCATGATCAGTTTTGTTGATGAAGATATTGAATGATTCGAGCCTCCGTTCTAGCTCAGGTTGGATGCAAGGCTGAAAGTTAAGATCATTTTAGAAAAAAAAATTTATTGGTGGTTTATGTGAATTAGTGTTGAAGTAGTTTGCGATAATTTAATTTTTAAAAAATTATTTAAAATTAAAGAAGATTAGATTTTTAATTAATAAATTTTTAAGTAACTATAAATTTATTTAATGAGATCTTCAGTAATAATTCTAGTTGGGTAGGCAATATAAACAGTTTTCACAAAGATTCTACTACTGATGTGTCCATATTACACAGGAACAGAATGCTAGAGAATAACTTTCTTTTTTAAAAAAAAAAGGGTCGAGAATTTTCCTTAAAGCATACACCCATGAAGAAGAGCTAGTTGCCTTAGCTAAGCTGCTCACTTTACAAAATTGTATCGTAGTAGTTTGCACCCACTAGGAAGTCCAGAATAGGAAAAGAAAAAGGACGCTTAGCGGACCCACAAAAGTTAAAACACTTGCATTTCTTTTTTATTTTATTTTTTCAAATTAACATGGTAAATTTTGTATGTTTAAAAATATCGTAATGATTTTGAAAAAAACACTATTAAAATAATATAATAAATCTAGATTATCTTTCTATTGTGTATCAAATTTATGATTTTTAACGGTTAAGGATTTTAAATCTGGTTTGGTGGTCGACCCGATCCAAGAAATTTAAGTCATGAGTTTTGATCGGGTTACCTGAGTTAACTCCATTTTTTTTATAAATCAAAACAATATTGTTTTTTTATTAAAAAAAATAGTTAACAGATTACAATCAGGTTTTTTACCGATTCTTTCCAGGTCAACCGGATTATCAAGTCACTCAACTTTTTAACTTTTTTTTTTTTTTTTAAACCCGGTTTGATTCTAACTCCGAATCTATAAGATCCCGGGTTAACCCATGAGGCAATATCAGATTTTAAAACTATGCTATATATGCAAATTCAGCTATCTCAATTCTCAATTTTCAATTGAAAATGCTAAAGAATTCCCCGTTGGTAGCCAAAAATGAACTCATCTACCCTTGCAAGAATGGACTCAAAAGGTCAGCTAATCCACATAATTAAATAGTACTGTTACTGTAAACTACTAGGAAATTCATGGATAGAGCCAAAATGTTAACAATAGCATTGAATCGATCAAGTAAGGGGATCCAGTGTCTCTAGAGAGGACCGAGCTAGCCGTTAAGGAAATAACCATGGAAACTATGGAGCCCACTATTTATTAATCCATTTCTATTTACTACTTATTATTATTTAATTATTTTTATTTACTATATTTTTGTTTGTGATACCAATAAAATTTGAGATTCCTTCAATTTTTTAGGTGCATGGTCTAGTCTAGTGGCTGCATGTACAAAATCAATTCAAGGGTGTGTATCCTTAACTATCAAGCTAACCTTTAGAGGCTTAGCTAGCAATCGATAATTAATATTTTTAATGAATTCAATTTTTATTTAAAATAAGGAAAAGGACATTGGTGAATAAATAGTTTCCTTCCTATTATAATTGTTAAGGGTTAATTTAAAAAAACATTATCAACTTATACCTCAACAGGCCGAGGTCAACTTATGATTAAGTAGATCAATTTAAATTAATTATTTTTATTAAAATGATAATGTTTTTTTTTCTTGATATTAATTTGGCTAATTTTTATTAAATCAAATCACTAAAAACTTAATCAAATTAAATATCATCGAATCAATAATATTTTATGTAGTTGAATTAATAATATATATATATATATTTGAAAATAATTTAAAAATGATGTTTTCATTAATACCCATTCTCAATATTGACCAAATTCACATGAAATTAATAAACTAGTTATTAAATTCAAAAATGAATATTCATGTATAGTATTTTAATTTGTTTTTAAATAAAGAATATTTTTAAAAAGTATGTGCCACAATACCAAATTATAGTATAAATTAAAAAAGAAAGGAGTTTTCTCTTCATCACTATTCACTTATATTCATTTCATTATGGATATTAATAGTGAATTTTTTGAAAATTTTAAATAATTTGATACTCAATTATTTTTTTTCACAATTGAGCTCTTAGTGACACGGTTGAGATAAGAGAGGGGCGTGGAAATAGGAGAGGTTGAGGGAGGCAGAAACGGAAGTAGACATTGAAAGATCGGAGGAGAGTAAAGATAAAAAAAAATATGAATATGTGATGCTCGTTTATCTATTTGATTGGGATTTTTTTTTTCTCTTTTATTTGGAATTTCTTTGGACACTTTAATAATATAATAACAAAGAAAATTAAAATATTGGTAAAATTATTGTTCATTCAAACACAGATATACTGTGGACTACAATAGTACTTTTTTTCTATATTTTAAGTTTTAGTTTTTGATAGCCTCGTTTGTTTGTTTTGTTTTTCATGCTCTTACAAATAATGCAGGAAATGAGGACCTGAAATCACGGTAGCGAATAAGAAGAGAAATAACGTGTTTGTTCTTAAGTATTTTTTTTTAAAATTAAATTAAATTAAATTAAATTAAATTTTTATTTCAAATTAATTTTTTAAAAACTAGCTTGAAAATTATTACGAAAAAAAATATGATAGTAGAGTAGTTGTCCAAATCAAAACACATAAATATAGGACAAAAACAGGGAGAGAGGCTCTTTATTTTTTTAACTGTATTGGCTTAATAAGGTTTATAAAGTATTTTATAAATATTTTGGATAAAAAATAGGTTAAAAACAAGTTTTTAAATAAAAAATCAAGCTTGTAACATAGTGCAGAACAAACAGAAGAGACATCTGGTTTCTCTTGAGCAAAATAAAGAAATATATGTATATATATATATACCGTCTCTTCCCATTTCCTCTCCCAGCTGAATTTTGGCGACCGCCCACACAACGATAGCCTACACAACCACCAGCTGAATTTTCAAGACCCCATCTCTCAATCTCAAAACCAGAAACAACCCTTTCTCCATTTAACCGA
>Ga0325400_1004893_pt1 | contig 12491 bp, 9 predicted proteins | sample PopdelMetagenome_2_FD_205662 | JGI IMG/M metagenome (GOLD analysis project Ga0325400, IMG submission 205662) | Populus deltoides microbial communities from Bellville, Georgia, United States - Xylem-PdKOR-R1 | ecosystem: Host-associated > Plants > Phyllosphere > Stem > Wood/Secondary xylem...
CTGTAAAATAGAGGCTTAAAATCACCTTTAGTCCCTATTGTTTTCCAATTTGGTCATGCTAACCCCCCTACAAGAAAGCGATTCTAATCGAACCATTTACCACTAGAATGGGGTCACTTATAATGCTCAACCACATAGCATGTTACTAGATAATTCCATGCGCTACGCTGCGGCAAGACCAAGATTTTTTTACGTGTAAAGAAATAATGTTCAAACTATGAAAAATTCTTTGATAGTATCATTAAATCCAATTCAGTGAGTCAAATCTGAAATCTCTCGACTAGACTTCTTATCTAGCTTGATTTTCAAATTAAACTATACTGGAATTGCCCCGACATGACTCAATTGACTTGAAAAGTTAAAGGGAACATTGATGATTAGTAAAAATATAGTTTGACTTTAATAATATTTTAAAGATGATATTTTTTCTTAAAAAGTATTAAGATAGCGACAAATTGGATCAACCAAGGTGAAACTATATTAATTCGTCAAACATGCGACCTAGTTTATAAACTCTATTGAGTTTAATAATTTCATTTTTTTTAAAATATATTTTTATTTAATTTTATCATAAAAAAATAGGCACTAAAAAAATGAACATCAACTCAATACTAAAATGTTTTTATATTTTTTTATTCTTAACATTATCATATCAAAATCATAAAAAAAAAACAATTGAAATATATTAATATAATGTTTTTCTAAGTAAAAAAGTAGTTTAATTTCAATATCAGCTTCAGAGCCACATTTAATAAACGGGAGATTAGCATGGATGAGAAATTAGTAGGACAACACACCTGGAATACAAGAGAGAAATAGAAAAACTAGTGAGGTTTGCATATTATCAAAGTACTGGTTCTTCACGTGACAAAGAGATTTCGAAACTTTTAATCAAAATTCTAATTTCCCATTTGAGGTTTATGAGGTGCCTTGGGTGTCAAGACTTTGTTTTATTTGAGTATGTTGTTACGTTCATCTCCATGTATCATGAAATGAGAGATTCAATCACAGTTAATTTATTGTTCTTCTTATTATTATTCTAATTCCTTTGATCTTCTGAATTTGTTCAACGAATACATGGCGTTCTGATCACTTGTTTTCTTTGCCTCTGCAGATTAATTCTCTCTGACGTCTGGTGTCAGATTGTTCTTCTTCAATGCAAGAATTTGTAGCGAATCATCATCTCCCTATCAGATTAACATTTCTCTATATCATGTAATTGAAGACAGAAATTTTGAATAAATCTCAATCTGCACAGGTCTGCACCAAGATGTTTTTCAAAATTGGCGAGTGTTAACTCATTGAGGTGGCTGAAATGTTCGATCATAACTTCACTTATCTGGTATCAATTCTGAACAGACACTCACCGCATTCATAACCACTCTGACACCATTCGAAATATTCAAAAATCTCAATTTGAAGATTCCATTTTCAAACCTCACTTTCACTCACAACCCTACGAAGATCAAAGGGTATTCAGAGAACTTAGCTTAGTCAAAGAACAAAGAACCAGGAGCAGAACAAGAACTTGGAGGTTACTGCCATCCCTCAAATTTTATTTATATATAAAATCAAAGATTACAAGATCTTTGTCATAAAGAAAAATAATCATAATAGCTTAATCCTGACAGGGCTATAAATCCCGATCTCAATAGAATGAGAAGCAACCAAGCTCTTCGCAGAAAAGCATTGCTCCACAGTAAAATTAAGAACTTTGGATCAAATTTTTTATGGCAGCGAATCCGGAAGAGGCACCATGCCTTCTTTTCAATCCTTGTTGAATAAGAGGCTTGTCTTCCTTCACCACTTGCCTATAACAAAGATCACCAAATAGTTAAAAGCCATGAAAAGACGAAGAGCCATCCAATTCCACATTAAATAAATAATAAATGAACAGAGGAATCAGTGAGAAAAACAAGTTTTAAGATTAAGATAGGGAGGGAGGGAGAGTAATTAAAACACGATGGTTACCTGTAATTCAATATGGTTGAAAATGTACAAAGGGACGAAGGACATCCTTTGCGTTAGGATGCTCCCACTCCACTACTGTCTCCCACCATTCTTTTGGACTCGCATAGATTTTTTGAAGAGAAGGGGGAGGAGATGGCTGGCCATTTTCAAGCAACGGAAGACAAATGGGAATCCTCTTCAGCTTCTCACATGTGTCTACTTCAATATGTTCAAGAGAATCGCAAATCACTTTTGCACCACAAATGCTTTTCAGTTCTGGTAAAGATCTCAATATCAGAGCTCTTAACTTTGGGAGTATGAATTCTGTGATCGGATTGGAGCTGCTGCTGCTGATTTCTTCGTCTGTTGTTCCTATTATCTCCTCCATTTTCTCACATTCTCCAACTTCAAGATGTTCCAAGTTTTTGAGGTTTGGCAGCAAGACAAGAGGGAGCAGCTTCTTCATACTCTTACAATAACAGCAACAAAACTCTTTTAAGACCAGAAAATGTACTGTTAGAAGATGGCAATGGAAGTGGAGCAGAGCAGAACCAAGAAGATAAAACCAAGCTCTCCATGTTACTGCACTTCCAAATTTTGAGGATCTCTAGTTTAGTTGCATACTTTATCAAGGATGAAATGTCGCATAAAGTTGTTGCATCATTACACTTAATAATGTCCAGTTCTTGAATGTCATTTGGGAACATGACCTGAAAATCTCCATCTCCGTTGATACTCAAGTTACTCAAAACAACTATTTTCCTTCTGCTGGAAGTTCCCCTCATTAAAGAAAAAACTCCAACATCGAAAAGCCCTACAAGGATTCTGTACTTGCTTAGTGATTTGGTTTGATATCTGAGAAACTGCACAAAGTCAGAGTGACCTTCAAAATGGCATTCCAAAGTTTCCAACTTTCTTAAGCATCCTATTTCCTTTCCTTTAACCTTTATCTGAGCACTAAATACAAACACTTGCAAGTGAGAGAGTTTAGGTAATATCCCACTGGGAAACTCTTTTTTTCCATTTAAACCGAGTCTAAGATACCAGAGGTTGGATAGACATTCCATTCCTTGAGGCATCTTTCTAAGTCCAGTACAAAAGAGATCTAACCTCTTTAGTTCCCTGAGCTTTCTTAATGATGGTACATCCCTTAAGCTATAACAATGACTAAGCAATAATGTAGTGAGAGTCACTAAATCAGAGATAGAATCAGGCAATTTTTTAATACTTGTGGTAGACAGATTGAGTATCTTGAGCCCATGTAATTGCATGAAAAATGAATCTGAAATAAATCGCAACCATCTATTATCACATAGAAATAGAGTTGACAGATTGGGACAACTTGGTGAATGGCTCGAGGGAATTTTTTCAATTTGGTTACACATTAGTGAAACTCTCACAAGATTTTCTATCCACTCCTCTGCATCCGGCAATTCTTTTAATTGCACACCTGCTTTAACCATGAATTGAGAGTTCTCCTGCTGTATTTGGATGGCCATGTCCCTAATCAAGTCATGCATCTTGACATATTTACCGTCATCAAACATTTTCTTAGCACTTTCCAATAGGCAGACATTTTCAAGTTTATTAAGCATTGTGTGGCCCTCGTCAAATGCTGCTTGACTGCTCCTCATTCCTTTCATTATTCCCTCATCGATCAAATAATTTATGAGGTCATCCCTTCCAATTATATGATCTTCAGGAAATAATGCACAGTATAAGAGACAATGTTGTAGTGCTAAATCATCTAACTGATCATAACTAAATCTCAATAACCGGAATACCTCATCTTCCATGTCCTTAAATTTGGATTCTCTCAATTTATTCAATGTATTCTTCCACTCATGTAGGTTATCCACTCCCCTTAAGCTTCTTGCCACTGTAATAATTCCCAATGGCAAACCAGCACATTCCCTTGCAACATCGACTGCAATTTGCTCCACTTCTAGAGAAAGTGCTTTGTCATCTCCAAGTTTCTCCATGAACAAAGTCCAAGCTTCCCTCTCACAAAGTGGCTTCAATTTGATTTTGTGTTGGCTATCCATCTGTTTACAAACCTTTTCTGATCGAGTTGTCATAATCAGCTTGCATCCTTTCAAATTGACAGGAATTCCCACTACGTGTGGCTCAAAAGAGTTCCACAAATCATCTAAGATGAAAATTCATTTTTGTTTCTTCACTAGTTCTTTTAACAATTTGACAGCTCTACGCAAATTATCATCTTCTCTTGAAAGATCTAAATCAAGGCATGTAGCAACAAGATTCTGCAATCTATTAATGCTGAAATCTCGAGACACAGTCACCCAAAAAACACGATGAGAAATGTCTCTTCTTTCTAGAAGCTCATTATGAATATGTTGTAGTATTGTCGTTTTGCCAACTCCACCCATTCCATAAATGCCAATTGTTGAGAATTTATCATCCATTAACAGAGACCATATCACATTCTTATTCTCTTCAAATGCTCGACCCACTAACTTTGTAGCGCTAAGAGGAATTGGATCTCCTCTAGTCTCACGTGTTGTTTTTAAGGCCTCTAGAAGAGCTGGTTCCTGCGCCAGGCTGCACTAACCGTCCTCTATTGTCCTCCACATCCTCCTCCTCCTCCATTGAAAAACCAGCTGGTTGATTCACTAGATCTATTCTTTGTGTTGCTTCTCCTCTATTCTCATTTGTATCAACTGTGTGTCTCCCAAGAGAGAAACTTCTGTCGACATGCTGAATAGATCCTTCACCAGTGTTTCCCATGCCATTTTCCGCTTCTAAATGTGAACAAATTCCGTCTTCCCCCGCTCCTTGTTCCATGCCCTGAACTCCCACTAGTATCCTTCCAGCATCCCCTGCCAAACAGTCATGTACTGCATTGCTTTGTTCCAACACTCGTAACACTGGTGCTGTCCTCACTTTAACCATGTTCTGCACTTCAGTCATCATGGCATCATTGTTTACTGGTGGAGAACAGAGTTGATCGTAACATCTTCCAAGGCGTAGACACAATAGATCTGTTGGTTCGGATGAATCTCCTTGAGGCTCATCAGCCTGATTAATTGATGGCACTTCATTCATCATGGCATCATTGTTTACTGGTGGCGAACAGAGTTGATCATAACTTCTTCCAAGGCCAAGACACAATAGATCTGCTGGTTCGGATGGATCTCCTTGAGGCTCATCAGCTTGATTAATTGATGTCCTCCCATGAGAGCTACCTCTCTCCAGATGCTGCACCATTTCTGTTCTCGGTACAGTCTCCAATGCATAATGCAGACTCGATCTCTTTATCAGTGATCTCTTTATCAGTGATGCTATCCATCCAACATACGAGCTCTCCAGGGGAAAAAGCTGCTTCTTGTTGTGCCATGTCTAAATGTATCACTTCATTGTTCTGTTCTTTTGCTGGAGCTGAAATTGCATTAGTGACCTCATTATTGCTCGATCCTGCTTCATTCTTATTTCTTTTTTCTGGAGGGCCATCAATAGCTGCACGGGCTGCATCTTGAACTTCTTCAGGAACGTTCTCACATATTTTAACACCATGCCTTTTCACTCCTGACAAATGCCATTTGATCCTCGAAATGGAAGTATTCTGAGAAAATAAATGCCCACAAAAGTTACACTTCATGCCACCATTATTCATATCTTCAACATCATTCCAGAATCGATCGGTTGATCGAACCATTTTTTTCCTATTGAAAAAAAAAGTCACAGTATTGAATAAAGATCAATTGATTTATCTAATGATTTTCCTTTGAAACTTTATAAATTAATTATCGCTCATGAGTCACGATCAATATATATTTTATATACACGTTCTTCTGGGATCATGAGAGCACTTCTTTTGGATGCTAGAAGTTGAACCTCAACTTGCAAAAAGAACTCATCAACTCTCTTAAAGGTCAGTGTATCTGATTAATATGAACATTAATAATCTGACGTTAATCTATGCTGAAAAGAAATTTCAGTTTTGTTGTATGATATTAGATTATTGAACTCTCAAATTTGTGAGTTTTGTTGATTTTTTTCTATAAAGTTATTTTAATCTTATATCCCGGATCATGGATTAGTAAAGTAATTAACTCGAGTTGACTTGAGTCTTTTTTCGATATTTTTTTATTCTTTTTTTTTATTTTGCTTTTTATTATTTTGTTTGCTGGAGAGCTGACCTCTATTATTTTATTTAATTTTTTTTGTATGAAGTTATTTCATTCTTATAAACGAATTGCGAGTTTGACATGCCGACTAGAAACAAGATTTTTTTTATCCTTTTTAAAGATTAATTATTTTTTTCAATTCGTCTTTCAACATTTGATTTATCGATAACGAAGCTTCAGATTTTTTTTATTAGTCATCATTTTTTTTTTGTTTTTTTTCCGTCATTAGCTTTTTTTTATAACCATGTTGTCAAATTAACAAAGTTTATTAAACATATTTGAATTAAACCTAGAAAATTATGATTCAAAATCTGATTTTGATTGAGTTTTAAGTTAAATCGAAAAAAATATCAACCTGATAAAATTAAGTTGACTCGGCCAAAATTTTAGTAACTAGATTAATTTGATTAAACCCGATCCAATTTGGTCATGCTAACCCCCCTACAAGAAAGCCATTCTAATTGATCCATTTACCACTAGAATGAGGTCAATTATAATGCTCAACCACATAGCATGTTGCTAGATAATTCATGCGCTATGCTGCAGCAAGACCAAGATTTTTTGATGTGTAAAGAAATAATGTTCAGATTATGGAAAATTCTTTGATAGTATCATTAAACCTAACCCAACGGGTCAAACCTGAACCTTCTCGACTAGACTCCTTGTTTAGCTCGATCTTCAAATTAAATTGTATTGAAGTTGTCTCGATGTGACTTGGTTGACTTGAAAGGTTAAAGGAAACTTTGATGATTAGTAAAAATATGGTTTGACTTTAAAAATATTTTAAAGATGATATTGTTTCTTAAAAAAAATATTAAGATAGCGACAAATTGGATCAAACTATGTTAATTCGTCAAACAAATAACCTGGTTCATAAACTCCATTAAATTTAATAACTTTGTTTTTTTTAAATATATTTTTATTTAATTTTATGATAAAAAAAATATGCACTCAAAAACTGAGCATCAACTCAATATCAATATTTTTTTATTAAGATTACGATAACCTCATAAGAAGTAAATCGAAATAAATTATGATGTCTAATTCTCAATAATTATGTTTTTTTTCTAGAATTATTTTTTTATTTAATAACATGATAAAAAAAATACATGCTACAAAAACTAAGAACCAACTTAATGTCAATACGTTTTTCTAAAATAGTAATAACTCTATAAAAAAAATAAATCGAAATAAATCATGAAATTCAATTCATGATAACTATGTTTTTTTTCAGAACTATTTTTTATTTAACAATATGATGGACCATTTTTTATTTAATAATTTGATAGAAAAAAGTAGACGATAGTAAAACTAAGCACCAAACTAATATCGAAATGTTTTTCCGGGATCACAATATCCCCGTGTAAGAAAAAATTAATAAATAACAAATTTTAATTCTCAATAAATTCAATATTAAAAGATAAAAATTAGTTTGGTTTCTATATTAAAAATAAAGTTCAAATAATGCCATTTTCCAAGGAAAAAAGCATCGATTTTATTGGTTTGTCCACACTACATAGCATATATAGATGTTTGGTATTATAGTAACGAATGTTTTTCAAATTGTTTTTTATTTTGAAATGCATCAAAACAATATTTTTTTTATTTTTTAAAATTTATTTTTGACATTAGCATGTCAAAATGATCTAAAAATATAAAAAAATAATTTGAAATAAAGAAAAAAATAAATAAAATTTAATTTTTTAAAAAAACATTTTTGAAACGCAAAAACAAACTTAATATAAATTCTCATTTCCCACAGCAAGGATTTTCCTGCCTTTTTTTTTTAATCTTTTTCAGACTTAATTTTGCTTCTACTTTTTATATGTGAAGATTTTAGGTTGTGTTTATAATTATTGAAAGTCGAATTTGAGTTGTTGAGAAAACTTGTTGATTGGTGAGGCAAGCAATGAGCACACTACAAGATTTAACAGTTTTATCGACAGAATTTTTCCGTCGGTGTAAGACACATATTTCATCGGTAATTAATTTACCGACGAAAATGCTCCGTCGGTGAATCTTTCGTCGGTAATTTTTTTCCGTCGGTAAATCCGTTGGTAATAAAAAAATAAATTTATCCGCTTCATTTCATTGGTGTATCCCTCGGTAATAATATTTTTTTATTACCGACGGATTTACCGATGGAATTTCTGTCGGTAATTCTGTCGGTAATAATTTAAAAACATTTTAAAAAAATTCATTTTATAAAATAATTAAATTAGCATAAATTAACACTGTATAATATATACTCAAAATGCTTGGAAAAAAGAATAAGAAAATCAACTCAAAAAAATTTGCAACAAATAAATAAAACGAAAAAATAAATTCAACTAAAAAAATTCATATGAAAAAAATAAAGTTGCAATTGCTAAAAATTTAAAAATCCTATAAATAAATCAACTAAAAATTGATCTCATATGAAAAAAAAAATCTCACAACAACATTTATACAATTATTAAGAACAAAAAAAATTAAAAATAAAATAAAAAACAAATATAGTGAAAAAAATCATGAAAAAAGAAGAAAAAAGAAAAATCTTACCTTAATGTAGTTGCAAGTGAAGCTAAGGACAGAGAAAAAATTTCGTTAAGCATATTAATTAAAAAAAAACTAAGAGGATAAAAGAAGAAAGAAGAAGAAGACATATCCAAGCATGGAGGAAAAGAGAAGGAGATGAGGAGAGAAAAAAAAAAGAAAGAAATATATATTGATGTTTTTTACATATAGTGAAGAAGAAGAAGAAGAAGAAGAAGAAGAAGAAGAATAAGTAGAAGAACAAGAAGAAGAAGAAGAAGAAGAAGAATAATGGGTATTTATAGGGACCAATTTTCCTCTCCCTCAGCCTCACGTCTCTCCTCCTGATAAGCACGGCAGAAGGAGACGGTTTCCATTAGGATTCAGACGCGAAGTGTAATCCTTATCTCATCGGGTTGTGATTATCATGAAGATAAATACTGCTTTTCTGTGTTTTGAAAGGACTAGGATGCTGGTGTTTCACACTTTCGTTTCCTTCTTTGCAGGCGGGCATTCGGTGCTTTGGAGATGAAGATGACGGACGACACCTGATTGAAACAACGCTGTTTTGGGGCTGAGAATGATTATTTCCAATCTGGTCCTTGAAGTTTCTAAATCCTTGCATTCAACCCCTGGTCTTTTAATTTTCAAGATTTACCCCCCTTAACATTAATTTAAAATAAGTGGGTCAAAATTAGGTTACAACAAAAACATAAGGATTAAATACTATTTTCTAAGACTACAAGGACAAAATAATTATTTTCTAAATTAGATTATTGTCATAGGATTTCTCTAGATTTGAACCATGCAAGTTTGGTGATTCTCATGCTCACCAAGGTTAATCATGATTCTCATGCACACTTAGGTTAATCATAGTATATATTAGTTTTCCATGAGATACATGGAATAATATCCTCTGAGATGATAGGAAGCTACTCAATTTTCATCCCCACTTAATTATTCCATGATTCCAGTTTCGCAGCAAAAGTCATTTATTCCTATCTGTGCGCCATCAGCGTAGAAAGAGAAGTGTATAATGAATTATCCTGCATGAACCCACGTTCCTGAAACAACACTCTGGTCGTGAACTCCCTGCATGAACCCCTGCATGAACCCACGTTCTTGTACCCATATTCTAGAGATGTTAGCCATGTTTGATGACTGGCCACGTTTGTATCCATATCATTCCCACCTGCTTAAGAATCCTTGTCCACAAGGATGAAGGAAGGATAAGACTTACTGAAACGCCACTCGTTCTCCCAAGTTGCATCTTATGCAGGAGCATTCTTCCATTTGACTAGAATTTCAGACTTGGGGCGATAATTTCCCTTATGAATGGTTCTGCGATCCAAGATTGCTTCAGGCTCTGGAAGACAAGCAGAAACATCAGAATGCAAGGGAAGCTGCGGGGAAGCCTGAATACCTGACCCATGATACTTTCGCAGCAAACTGACATGGAACACATTATGGATTTGGGAGCCTGCGGGCAATGACAATTTATAGGCAACCGGACCAATTTTGCCAATAATCTGATAGGGACCAAAGAAACGGGGAGAAAGTTTCTGAGATAAGCGTAAGGCCACAGAAGTCTGCCTGTAAGGCTGCAACTTCAAATACACATAATCCCCCACATTAAATGAGATATCGCGCCTGTGTTGATCTGCTTGACACTTCATGCGATTCTGAGCCAGCTGAAGATTATGCCTCAAGTCTTTTAAAATGGCATCGCGATCACGTAAACACTCATCCACTGCTTGAATACGAGAAGTACCTGGAACATATGTCAACAAGGTTGGAGGTGGAGTTCCATAAACAGCTTCAAAGGGGGTTAATTTGGTGGACGAATGAGTAGCAGTATTGTAACTGTATTCTGCCCATGAAAGCCGTTCCACCCACTTTCTTGGTTGATCACCAGTAAAGCAACGGAGATATTGCTCCAAGGTGCGGTTCATTACTTCAGTTTGGCCATCGGATTGCGGGTGATAACTTTAGCTCATGCATAGTTGAGTACCCTGTAATTGGAATAATGCCTGCCAAAAAGAACTAAGAAACACCTTGTCACGATCACTAACAATCGACGTTGGAATTCCATGCAGGCGAACCACATTGTTGATAAAAGCTTTAGCCACGGTTGCAGCAGAAAAAGGGTGTTTTAATGCTACAAAATGAGCATACTTTGTCAAACGGTCGACAACAACCATGATAACAGAATACCCATTAGAGGATGGCAAGCCTTCGATGAAATCCATTGAAATATCAGTCCATATTCTGGTAGGAATTGGCAAAGGTTGAAGCAAGCTTGACGGTTTCATGCAATCGTTCTTGAATCTTTGACAAACATCACATTCTTTCAAGTAGTCTTTAACCATCCCACGCATGCCAGACCAGAGGAAATTGTGTTTAATACGAGCAAGAGTCTTGTGATATCCAAAATGGCCACCGACTGGAGATGAATGACCATAGGCTAATACCTTGGAAATGAAGGGCGAAACGGGATTCAAAAAAACCTTGCCTTTCTTAAACCATACACCATCCCGCAGCTGTAAGGACTGATTGAGTGAAGAAGAGCCCTGCTGCAGTAACTTTTGATAAAAAGGATCTTCAAGGACCTCATGTTGCAGCAATGAAATATTGAATAACTTGATTTATAATAATGATAATGAGGTTCATTTTTTATTTGTTACCTTGTGCGCTTTCCTATTATTTTCCGGTGCAATTGCTAAATCGGCGCAATTCCCCCTTCATGTGTGGTTACCGAATGCCATGGAAGAAGTGATTCGAGGAAAAATCGATGGCGAAAAAAAGACTGACTGGCATGGGCCTCTTTTGTAGTTGTAGGATCTGCCATGGCTTCAAGGAAATTATTGCCAGACGCAGCAGCAGATCCATCCAGCCTAGTGATAGTCGCAATTGCGAATGCTTTTGCACTCTCATCGGCTGTGTACATTGCTGCAAATGCCTCTGGAGGGCATGTGAATCCAGCTGTCACATTTGGCATGGCTGTTGGAGGACGCATTAATGTGCCAACTGCTCTATTCTACTGGATTTCTCAGATGTTGGCCACTGTTATGGCTTGCATTTTCTTGAAAGTGGCCACCGTAGGACAACATGTTCCAACCAACACAATTGCAGAGGAAATGACAGGATTTGGAGCATCCCTGCTAGAAGGTGTGATGGCATTTGGCTTGGTGTACACTGTTTACGCTGCCGGAGACCCTAGACGTGGTTCATTGGGCGTCATTGGACCTTTGGCAGTAGGTCTTATGGCAGGAGCCAATGTCTTGGCTGCAGGACCCTTCTCAGGTGGCTCAATGAATCCAGCATGTGCATTTGGGTCTGCAGTTATTGCTGGGAGGTTAAAAAATCAGGCTCTGATACCACTGATAGAATTAATTTAAGGAGAAAGAAGGAAGAAGGAAGACAGGGGAGAGAATCGTGATAATTGGATTAATTTTCTGTATAGTTCTATTCAATTACCAATTGGCATTTATAGCCATACATAACAGGAATTAAGAAAACAGAATTAACAAAACAGAATGACAAACAATTAACAAGGAATTAATTACACCACTAATCCATTACTACAGATCACGTTGTCCACTCTGCAGTAATGCATGAATTATCCTGCATGAACCCACGTTCTTGAGACAACACTCTGGTTGTGAACTGTAAAACAGAGAAGAGAAAATATTTGCCTTGTATTATTCAATGATACTCTGCCGCTTATATACAAGTATTTCCCTACAATTGTGCTACGCTATATTAGGAATATGAATTACAATAGGAATAGTATAGTTGACAGATCAGGTCTACATATTTCTTTCCTAAACCATTACGTAACTTTGGGATATTCATTAATCCTTTCTTAACACTCCCCCT
>Ga0325400_1004894_pt1 | contig 12491 bp, 5 predicted proteins | sample PopdelMetagenome_2_FD_205662 | JGI IMG/M metagenome (GOLD analysis project Ga0325400, IMG submission 205662) | Populus deltoides microbial communities from Bellville, Georgia, United States - Xylem-PdKOR-R1 | ecosystem: Host-associated > Plants > Phyllosphere > Stem > Wood/Secondary xylem...
TCACCATTAGAAATGATCTTCTAAGTATGGGCGTTAAACCTAGAAATAATCACTTTAGTATAGGCGTTAGACCAAGAAATGATCTTCTAAGTATAGGCGTTAGACTTGGAAATGTTTAACTAAATATAGGCAATGAACCCAAACAAGAACTCTAAACTCGTGAAAAGCAATATGGAGATAAAAAAAATTATATTATAAAAGAAATGATGTAAAATAAAAAAGAATAAATATATATATATATATATATATATATATATATATATATATATATATATATATAAAAGGGATCTAAAAATCCAACTTAGGCTCCTAAGTTATATACTCTTTTTGCTGGGGTACACTGACCCTGACTAGGAATACATATGTGAAATCAGGGACTGAGACTAGATGGAAGGTCGCGTTGAAATCCGTTTGCATTCCCTTTGCATTCCTTTTGAAAGATTAAAGAAATACAGGTTGGACATGACAAGGAAAATCTTGTCTCCCACCATCTTGGCCAAAGTTGTCGAACCTTGAAAGATTTTTTGAACTCCTTAGGAGAGTTCCTTAAGGCCTCAAACTTTGTATGGAAACATTGAGCTTTTTTCATGACAACAATAAGCTCAACTCGCAGACTAACTTGAGAGATTCTAGTTTCAAAGAGCTCCTGCATCAGGGGAACCACCTAGTTGTAGGAGGCCTCAAACACTTTTTTCCTAGAACTCAACTCAAGGGCAAGGCCTTGTGCTTGGTCCTTCAGCGTGGTATAAACCACCTCAATGCTTCGCAATTTGGCCTCTATAATGACTTTTTCCCTTGCAGTCATTTGAATGGGGAGTCAGATTTACTTCTTCCCTAGATAAGGAAAGATAACAACCCCCAACTTCTACGGGGCTTATGACCCCCATTGTTGTCTTCAAGGAGGTAGGGTCCTTAAGAGCAAGGAGTTTTCTAATAAAGATGGAGGAATCTCTTCTTTCCTTTTCACCTTTGTCTCTATCAGTGGCACGAGACAAAAACCCCTAGGCAAGCTCTTTATAGGAGGTTCTAATGATGCATCTCCTTTTTCTTCAGCTATCAATCTTGTAGGGACAAAAGGGGTTAAATTCTGAAATGATGCGATAAAGAAACAAAATGGCAGAATGGTTTATACTTACAAAACAACGCGGTAATATCTCTTGGCTATCTTGTCAACTTCATAGTTAATGCGGGTCAAATTCAGGAGAGGGACCCTTTAGTAGAGGGAACAACCTTAGATTGGTTGCAATCCTTCTCGGCGATTGACTGTCCTAGTATGTCTTATGACCAACCATCTCCCCTTCAATTTATTGACAGAAATTGGCTTCCTGGCTAACATGTTTTTTATAGCGCCATTGCTTCTATTAGCAAAGGTGAAGAACGTTGTTGCTATAATCAGTGCTAGTGACCAATTGGTAGCAAATCATGAAAACATTTACCATGGGCTTAAGCCCAACCATTTTACATAATGTTTTGAAGGAGGACATGATTGTCCACCCGTTAGGATGTAGCTGGCCTAGACCTAACTGGTAGTTGTTGGACAAATCTCTCATGAATCTTTGGAGAGGAAATGAGTATCCCATCGTATACATGTAGATGAGGGCGATAATTTCAAAATAACCCTAGGAGGTGCCTAGGGTTAGTTGGTTAATGCGATCATAAAGTTGAGGCATTTGGACTACATACTCATCAGGTTAGTGACAAGCCATGAATCTTATGTTTGTGGCACATATATTGTTGGGGACGTCGTCCTTAGAGTTTGAGGCAACCTCATTCTTTCTTGAAAGTCTCTAGTAGAGGTAGAAGATGGACTCCTACGAGGGGATATTCTCTCCTCCTCCTCATTAGAGAAGGTCACCAATGTGGCACCCACTCTTACTCTAGGACCTAATTTGAAGGACCCATATCCCTTGTTACTCCTTTCAGGTTCTGGTTGAAACATGAACTCCTTGTCAATGGACGTGACATTTTTTTTTTTGTAGATGGGTCTAATATTTTCGTGCTCCATTAGTTCTGATTAAAAAAGAAATTTTTGGAAAGAGGTCTTATGAATGGCTACATGAGTTTTTTCTTAGATTAAAGAAGAGGTGACTTGGGGTTTTTTATGCGAGAGTAGTTTTTTCTTTCAAAAATCAAAAGAAAGAAAAAGTGAAAGAAAAGTAAAATCAAGAGCAATTAAGGTTATAATGAAAACATCCCTTCATCTTCATCATTGGATAAAAAACCTTTCATATCACCATATATCTCAAGAAGAGTGCTTAAATACTACATTGAAAATCGATCGTCTTTTCATTCCATGAGTCAAACCTTCTTCCCGTAAAAAAAAGACATATAGACCTGAGGATCCCAACAGTGTCATGAGAGGTGCACACATTCTTATGGAAAAGATAAAAATGGTCCCATATATTGCTGATAAATGCTTTTCAAAATCTATTTATGATACCTAAAGATTTGGGGGGCTATTGATGGATCAACATTTATTATTATTTTTGTTTGTGTGGGACTATCTTTCAGAAGTATGGATAAATAGAGGGTTATAACCCACCATTTCTAGGCTTAACTAATCAATAAGCCCATACATGTGTGGTTTTAACGAGCTACCAGACCTACCATCTTCGGGCTCAACCAGACACTAAGGCTAGACGTGTATGGGTCTGGCAAGCTGTCAGACCCACCATCTCCTAATATCTATAAGTCTAGAAATCTATCAGATCCACCCATGCTTGGCGTATGCTCTTTTTAACTCTATAACCGTGGGTCAAAAATATTTTATCATAACTAGTTAGAGATATTTCTACCTTGATAAGTCAGAAATATTTTCTACACTAACAAGACAAGGATATCTTATCCTAATACGTAAGAGACTTTTTATCTAGGTAAGACAAATATATTTTGCTAATACGTCAAGAGAGACCTCATGGGTTATAAAAAAAGAAGAAAAAGATAACCTTCCATTAGGTTCAATTTTTTGCTCTTTATTTTTCAATGGAAGATATATTCTAAAAAGCTATTTTCTCGAAAGTATAATTGATCTTCGTTTGAACTAACACTAATTTAATTGTTGGAGAGTCCCCAAATAATAAAAAGAGGACCTATAAAGAGGATCTTTTACAGGTAATAAGCATGATTTACCAGCCACTTCACCAATAAATGATGGATCATATTGCCAGAACCATGAGATTAACAATCTTATCCTAGCCTTCAACTTGACCTTGAAGTCCATGGTATAGAAATGGACTTCAACACACCTATGTCAGAATATTATTTTCAAGCTAAAAGTTTAAACACTAGTATTAGTTGTAATATAAATCAATTTTAGGATTTTAACCAATATTTTAAAAATCTAGGTTGATAAAATTTTTTGACATAGTATTAGAGTTTTAAAATCTCATAAATTTTGTTCTTCTAATTATAATTAAATGTAAGAACATGATAGGTCAGTGTTAGTTTCAAGATTTTAAATTAAGATAGTGTTTTGAAAAATAATTTTATATTACTCGCACAATTAAATTAATTGATGTTTGGTTATCAAAGTTACACTAAAATGTTAAAAAACTATCTCAAATTAAAATTTATGTCTTTTGAAAGATGTCCCAAAAATAATTTCAACTTTCATTTCTCTAAAAAAATACATAAACTTCACCTATCCAAAACCAATATAAATATAAAAATACATTTTATAACCGGCTAACTAAACCAATAAAATTGTTATGTAATCATTCTTTGTTCATATATTTTTAATTATTATTATTAAGCTTTGTTGGGCTAAATAGATCATTCCAATGATACTCTGATGTAAAACCTTATCCGAGATAATTTTATTATTAAATTGGGTTGAAAGTTAATCCATTTAAATTCAGGTAATTTAACAGGTCAACCTACAATCTAATTGATCTAACCAAATATAATTAAAAACTTACTAGTCAACTCCAATAATTTTGTTTAATAATTTTTTTCCAAAACAAAATTAATTCAGTGTTTTTTTACTTCATGTCCAAATAACATCGTTTCTTTTAAAGGTCCAGAACAGCTTGTTTTGATAAAGATGCAGGTTGACTTGGGAATTGACCCAGCCACCCAGCCACCCAGCTACCCTAGCCTTGAATCGGGTTAAATCTCAGGTAGGCCTGGGGTCTAACTCTGACACCTGTGCACCCACATTCTCCAACACATTCCTTTCACCCCACGATCCAAAGAAAAATGGACAGATAGATTCACCCAACACAAACGTCAATGTTTTTTTCGGTTTTTCTATTTCAAATCAAATCGTAAACAAACAGCTCCTCACGGTCACCGCGAGAGAGAGAGAAGACTGCCAAATCAAAACGATAAGAGCAACAGTAGGAAATGGTGTCGTACGTGGGTGTGTTGCTGTACGGAGTAGGAGGCATAGTGGTAGCAGGGATGGCTTTGCTTGTAGCCTTTCAAGAGAAGCTTGTCTACGTCCCGGTGTTACCCGGTCTCACAAAATCCTATCCGGTCACTCCTGCCCGACTCCGTCTCCTTTACGAGGACGTTTGGCTCCGATCCTCCGATGGCGTCCGCCTTCACGCGTGGTTCATTAAAGTACTCCCTGAAAGCCGAGGTCATCACTCCAATTATTTTCGGTCATTCATTTATTTCTTAAATCTCAGCTAGGGTTTAAATAGGCGGACATGAAATTGGAATTTAATTTAGAGTAAAGGATTATTATTTTTTAAAATTTAATTGGGATTAGGTTTAGTTTAAATTTGAACGTGTCATTTCTTTAGTTGCGTTCATGATAGTATAAGTTCCGAAGCTCAGAAATTAGTTTTGATGGTTTTGCAGGTCCGACTGTCCTGTTTTTCCAAGAGAATGCTGGAAGTATCCTTACCATGATTCACCATCATAAGTATTTGTCCTGTATTGGGTTCATTCAGCTTTAAGTCTTTTTTACTTATTGGCTCTCTGAAACTAGAGGCCTTAACTATTAACCTTCAGACATTGCCCATCGTCTTGAAATGGTCCGCATAATGATTCAGAGGTTGCAGTGCAATGTGTTCATGCTTTCATATCGAGGGTATGCATTTGCTAACCATTTTTCTTTTTGTTTATATTTCTGTATTCTTGCTGCTTGTCTGATTGAAAACAAATGCTTCGTCATTTCTTTTATCTAAACAGTTATGGAGCAAGTGATGGATATCCTTCGCAGCACGGAATCACAAAAGATGCTCAGGTGTGTTGTTCTCTTGGCCCTGTCACCTTTATCTCCCAATGGTTACATGCATAGACTATAGCTTTGTTCTCAGTCCTTACATGCTTTTCTTTCTTTGGGTAGGCTGCTTTGGATCATCTTTCACAGAGGACTGACATTGACACATCTAGAATAGTCGTGTTTGGGCGGTCACTTGGGGGTGCAGTTGGGGCTCTGCTCACAAAAAACAATCCTGATAAGGTATTGCTCCATATAATTCTATTAGTACCATATGCTGTTTATTTATGTAGTTTAAAATCTTGTTTATGTTTTTTCCTGAATAATTGAACAAGCTTTTACTAATCATGTCATGCGGTTTCATGTATTTATGTAGTTTAAAATCACTCGTATTGTGCTTTTAGGTTCTCATAAATTTTGATGATACAGTCTCTTGGTATTCATCTTGTTGCAGATGCTACTGTGATGGCTAGGACAGTTCTTTATTCTTCTCCTTGTATTTTGCTTTCATCTTGCATTTCTTTCCAGTTTAAAATATGATAATCTGGATATGCTATACCTTCATTTTCTTTTTCTCCCAACTAGTCATTTCATCGACATGAAAGAAACCAAATAAAGAAGGTGATTTGTCCAAGCTCACTGCAATTCAATTAGCACACTTACGAGTTACTATTTATCTTTGTTACTGTTTATTGGAGTTATTGTAATTTATTCACTTTCCATTTTGGAGGTCCTCAGACTATATTTGTGAGTATTAATTTGTTTTTCACCCCTTTTTTTTCTTGTGTGTTTGTCGTCATCTTTTATCTGGTCTATCCTTTCAGGTTGCTGCATTGATCCTGGAAAACACTTTTACATCCATTCTGGACATGGCTGGAGTTATACTGCCCTTCCTAAAGTGGTTTATTGGAGGCACGAGTTCAAAAGGGCCTAAACTTCTTAATTTTCTTGTACGTTCTCCATGGAGTACCATTGACGTTGTTGGCCAGGTGAGGTTAAATGTCAGTGGAATCTCAAGCTTTTCATTATTGACTATTTGTGAATGCAAAGCACTTGTGCATATGAACACGAGTGGAAGACCATGTCAATCATTTGTTGCCACCCATAGGACATCATCTATATCTCCTATTATTCGAGAATATATATTTGGAGTTAGAGGCTGGATGTGTCCCCTGCTTCTCTCTGGTTTGTGGAAGAATTAAAGTGCATGTGCCGATCCTGTATGATTTGCTTATATAACACAGGTTGTTGAAGTTGAACTAGCTATTTTCAGAATTGCGTTTCTGGAAATGGCAATTACAGTTCGGTGACTCTTTTCAACTTTTTGTTTTTTGCAATTTCCTCTTTCGATGTGTCACTGTTGGATTGACCTTCTTAATGCAGATTAAGCAGCCAATTCTTTTCCTTTCTGGATTGCAAGATGAAATGGTTCCTCCATTCCATATGCAAATGCTCTATGGTAAAGCAGCTGCTCATAATAGAGAATGCGTCTTTGTGGATTTTCCTAATGGCATGCATATGGACACTTGGCTTGCTGGTGGTGATCACTACTGGAGAACTACCCAGCAGTTTCTTGAAAAGCATGTTCCAGAGATAAAGGAACATGATTCATCCCATGATGACAAAGGTGATTCCTTTTCTTCTTGAAATCTTATGAAATTATGTCTGGAAAAAAATCCCCTTTCATGTAATAGCTGAAGAAAAAACTGGGATCTGATAATATTTGATGGGATGGACATTACCCCTGGATTTGGGTTTTTCTAGTCTTCTTCTTCTACACCATTTGATGTTTACTTTTGCACGACCCATGGTTTGGATTTTTAGCCTTCATGAAAGAGCCTGCAAAATCTCTTTAGCTTTTCCTTTTTTGTTGCGCTTGATGACCATTACAGCTAATTTCTTGTAAACCAAAGATGATCTGTCAGTTTTCAAGCTCTATACTTTGATGGTCCGATAAGCTTGTATTCAATTGACAAGTCTTTTTTTCCGCCACGGGCACTTTCATTGTATATGAAGACACTGTTTACCTGAGAAAAACCACCTGATGCTTATCCCTTACAGCCTGTTTTATGTTGTGTTACCTCGTATTATACATTTCCATGTTATTATCATATCATACCTGTCTTATGATAGATGTGGAATAGCCAGCTCTAGAATCTGAGTTGTGGTGAAGATTCTTATCACTGCTGTGTTGGCCCAAGCTCAATACTCTCTACTCACTTCTTGTTGAAGATTTTTATATTTCTGCTTCCAGATACTGAGGGGAGGTGACTTCATTGAGAATTTTGAGATGTTATAAATTGGCTCAGGGCAGCACCTCGAACTCAAAAGTATTGGTACCTGTACTCTGTTTTTTCCGTGAAGTTGCAGAGAGTAAAAGCACTTTGTGGGTTTGCTCACTGAATAGTGAAATCAGTCCAAAGCATTCCGGTTTTCTCAGAGAATTTTTGTTGGTCTCACAAGCCTCAGCAGATGTTCAGAAAATATGAATGCCCACTGGTATAGTGTACACCATCCTGATATACATCTCCTTAGCTAGTAAACTCCGACCTGCTGTGATTGTATGAAATAAGAAGTCTCAGAAAATTGAAATAAATTATCGGAGTTCAGATGCTGGACTGGTTGTACTTTTCACAAATCTAGGTGTTTTGAAGTTTCCTCAATGCTTAATTATTTATATTGTTTGGAGGCACCTCACCTATCTTAACCTGCGCACTTGATCACTAGTTTAAGGTTCTCCGCTAAAGGTCGATCTATAAAGAGCCAAGGAGACTAGTTTATTAATAGTAGTTTATCAATCTTTTATGAACTTTAATTATGGTTAATTAAGAACTCTTATGGCATTGCAATGCCCGGTTCTATTTTCCAGTTATTTAAAATAATATTTTTTTTATTTTTTAAATTTATTTCTGACATAACATATTAAAACTATCCAAAAAAAATTAATTAAAAAAATAAAAAAGTTTTAAACATATTTTTTAAATAAAAAAAAAACAAACATACTCTGAAACACAAAAACTATAATTTGGAAGTCCATGGGGGCAGGTTAATATCGCGGCAACTATAATAGAGTCAGCTGTCGGTCTAGCCCAGAACAGCCAGCTTAATTTTTTTTTTAAATGTTTTTTATTTAAAATTATATTAAAATAATATTTTTTATTTTTAAAAATTAAGTTTTGATATGGTATATAAAAAAATAAAAAAAAAGTAATTTAAAATTAAAAATAAAAACATTTTAAAACGGAAAACAAAACTGCATGTTTTTTAGAAAGCAAACAATCATGACACGTGTATGACAGGTACGTGATCTTCAATCACCGTAAAGCAACAGATGGCTCTTGATTGAGATCTCGTACTCTTCTCGCTCTTTGATTCCCACCTTAATTCACAGGTGAGAGAGAGAGAGAGAGAGAGAGAGTCCATCAAAGAACAGGGATTAGAAAACCACCCCAGCTCACTTCAGCATCACCATTTAATTCTGGATCTGGATTCAAGAAATCTGTGTGCCCGAGGCTGTGTCTGTGAGCCCAAAAACATCACATCATGGATCCTCCAGCCGAGGACTGAATGCGACGTGGATAACGAGAGTCTCTATCATCCACGTCAAACATGTTTTTTTTTTTTAATTGATTTATAAATTTCATCTACTCGTGGGCTGCAGAGAAAGGCAGACAGGATCTAGTTTATACTCTATATTGAACCCGGCTGGAGAATTCACCTCAATTAGATGTCTCAAAAGCTAGCTTAAAATCTGATTTGAAGGATGGAAGAACACCCTCCCAGTCTCAGATGATGATGATTGCCGAAGAAATATTAAAAACTACTACTTGAGCTGAAGGGAGGAAGCAAACAACAAATTGGGTGGGCCCTTGAGATTTTTCTTTCTCTTTAATCATAGATAGGACCTATACAGTTAGAGTCATGTTCTAAATCCTTTTTTAAAATATAAGGAATTCACCATCACTTGACCAGAAGTTTATTAGTCATTGGGACTAGTTTGTTTGTTTGTTTTTTTTTTTGGCCTGTCCCTGTCTCCACTCTCCTGCTTCTGCTACCAAGTACTGAGAAAAAGAAAAGAAAAGAAAAAAGGAACTTCCTTTTTGGATTCTTCATAAACATAAATACCCCTCCAAAACAAGATAGATTTCCTTTATTATCTCTCACTCTCTCTTTTATAGTAATTAATTATTTAGTATTTATCTTGGTCTATCTGCAGCACAATTTGTTTGTTTGAATTGTACGGGAAAATGGACGGAGGCGCCCAGTACAACCCCCGAACTGTAGAGGAGGTTTTCAGGGATCTTAAGGGCCGTAGAGCTGGAATGATCAAAGCCCTAACTACTGGTACTGCTCTCTCTCTCTCTCTCTCTCTCAATTCTCTTTTCGGTTTTCGGATTTTAATTTCGCATTGTGAGTTATGTTACGTCTGTTTGTGGTGGTTTTTCTTTTTTCTTTTTTTTGGCAGATGTAGAAGAATTTTATCAGCAGTGTGATCCTGGTTAGGGTTCTTTTATCTTTCTACCACGCTTTTTAATTTTTGTTCATTTCTTGGTGGTGTTCTGTTGTTCGAATTTTTGTATATTAAAAACTCTATTAGGAGTAAAGTTCAACTGATTAATAAAAGCATTGCTATTTTTTGAAAAAAATAAAAAAACTGGTTAGTGCAGCTTTAAGCTTAAAATCTTCTTCTTTTTTTTATACGATGTGTTCTACTTCACTTATTTTCGGCTTCGCACTTGAGATTTAAGTTATTCTTTTCGAACAGTTATTGACGTTACTTGATTGTTAAGAAGGAGAAATACTACATGCATTTTCCATAGGCTACGTTTCCAGCCTCCACAATCTTGAGTTGGGGACAGAGATGTGTTTTCTTCAAAAATTCAAGCAAACTTTGTTTAGGGATCCTTGAGCGAATCATTTTCTGTTGTGCATTGGAACATTTGGCATTGATCTGGGTGGATTCTTCTATTTGTGTCGAGATGAGTTCTATTTGCTATATTTCTGTGAGTTTTTCAACTCCTACTTGCACTCCACTTGTTTGTTATGATCTGAAATATCGATATGCTGGATTTTGTATTATTTATGGTTTCAGATTTTAAATCCAGTGGTTGTCTAAAACAAGTTGAAATTTATACTACCTTAGAAGTATGCTTGATTTGGTTTCAAACCACAGAAAAATTAACTTTGAACGTAGAACTCAAACAATCTTTTATATTTGTTCTTACGATTATCAAGCTTCTCTATTTTCATTCGATTGGTTCTGCTAACTAGCTTTTCTTGACGTCTATAACAAAGGCAAGGGTGATAATTAGGAGCTTTATTTTTCTTACGTTTCAGTGTGGCGTTTCTGTATAATTCCTTGTACGCCTTGTATTTGCAGCTTAAGGAGGAACTGCACCTTATCACTTCCAATAGCATTTGCACCTTCCAGCATCTGTGATTGCATTTGAATTTTTTGAGATGGATGCTGATATTACTGTTTCTGTTGTGATCTTTGTTTGCCGAGTGATTTGGATAGCTTGCAAAAGAGAAAAATGTAGTTATAAACTTATTGCCTCTTATTTTATTTTTAATTATAGTTATAGTCTCTCACTTCATTTTTACGGTGGATGATGTTCAAATATACATGTAACTAACTAGTGTGCCCTACAGAGAAGGAGAATCTTTGCCTGTATGGGTTCCCTAATGAACAGTGGGAAGTCAATTTACCTGCTGAAGAAGTGCCTCCCGAACTCCCAGAGCCTGCACTTGGAATTAACTTTGCCAGAGATGGGATGCAAGAAAAAGACTGGCTCTCTCTAGTTGCTGTTCATAGTGACGCGTGGTTGCTTGCTGTGGCTTTCTACTTTGGCTCTAGATTTGGTTTTGATAAAACTGATAGGCAAGTCCCCCCCCCCCCCCTCTCCTGCTTCCAACTTTGGTGTTTCAATGTCTACATAAAAGAATCTTTTGTTCTTCCTAGTTATTTAGTTTTCCAAAAAAAAGAAAAAAAAGAAAAGGGGGGGTCAGATGTCCATGCACTTTCATAGTCGTGCTCACAATGTCTGTTATGTTCTTCATATTGTAATTTAACCGAAGCTTAGGATTTGGCTTTCTTGTTGGGAATTTAAATCACCCCAGATCCAGTTTATGGAGATTTTTAATAACATTGTTCTCAGAGCCCACAATTTAATGTTTGTGACATTTTGAATAGAAGAGAAAAGGGTATGATCAACTATTTGTTTTATGGTCTCATCTGATTTCAAGGTCTGATAGGTTGAGAAATGCTCATATCATTTATCAAAATTCCAAAGTAATTATTTATTTGCAAGAAAATTGTTTGACATTTTTTTACTACAATTGATTTAAATTATAGAATTTAGAAACTAAATTCTTAACAACCAAGTTAATGCTGCATACCAATATCTTTTTTATACTGATGCCTCTACCTTTTTTAATAGCAGTATTGTGAAGTATAGATTTTTAACAGAGATTTGTTTCTTGATGCAGTTCTATATGAAAATAACTTTTCTCCTGTCACTTTAGTACAAGATGTATGAGCTTGTTGAGTGATAAAGTAGTTTATGTTTTTAACTCTTTGATGGCCTCATCTTGGTGAGACTGCTGTTAAAAGCGATGAAACAACAGTTGCATTACCAAGATTTTTTTTCCTCTTGAAATTAGCTTACTCTGCTTGAAAGATTTTCATGGTGGAGCATAGAAACTTGCCTCTCTAGTGTTGTGTTTGTTTTCTTTTCTTTCGTTCCTTCTTTGCAATACATGGTTGCCAGCTGATGTGAATAATTTGTCTATCAACTTTCATTTCCCAATCATATAATGCAAGTTGTGACACAGGAAACGTCTTTTCACTATGATAAATGATCTCCCAACAATATTTGAGATTGTGACTGGAGCTGTGAAGAAACAAGCAAAGGAGAAATCATCCGTCTCAAATCATAGCAGCAACAAGTCCAAGTCAAACTCAAAAGGGGTAAAATTACTTTTTTTTTTTCTTGATTGATTAAATGATTTGGGAATATCAGCTACACCATGTAATTCCTTCAACTGCTGAATTCAAACGGATATATTATTTTTAGCCTCTGATAAGAGGATTAACTAAAATTTAAATTTTGGTTCCCAACGTTACATTTTTTAAGAACTCAATTATGAAATTTAAAAGGTTCTGTAGCCATGACATCCGCAAAGTTAGAAAAAGTCTTCATTTTAGAAATCCTAAAAATGCAAGTCTTTTGAATATATACTTGAATTTAAGGTTTGTTTCATAAAAAATATACATTTTGCGGGGGGGGGGGGGGGGGGGGGGGGGGCGCCGGCGGCGGCC
>Ga0325400_1004901_pt1 | contig 12488 bp, 6 predicted proteins | sample PopdelMetagenome_2_FD_205662 | JGI IMG/M metagenome (GOLD analysis project Ga0325400, IMG submission 205662) | Populus deltoides microbial communities from Bellville, Georgia, United States - Xylem-PdKOR-R1 | ecosystem: Host-associated > Plants > Phyllosphere > Stem > Wood/Secondary xylem...
AAAAAAAATAAATATTTGAATTTTTGAAAATGTGTTTTCACATGGATTTCTTAAACACAATAAAAAAAATAATTTTCTTGTATTTCTGGATTTTACAACATGTTTGTAAAACTCTAAAGGGTATTAGCCAATATTAAAAAAAATACAAAAATATTATTTTGTGGAGAATTCATCTATTATTCACCGTTAATGTTTGGATAAAGAAATCTTAAAGGGATGAATATCCAAAATATTATTGGGAACAACTTATTATTATTCACTGTTAATATTTGGATAAAGAAACCCTAAGTGGTAAATATCCAAAACAAATTTCTAGGAATAATAAGTCATCACACATCCTTGAAAGAAACCTTAATTATAATTGAGGACATTTCAATATTTGACTCCACGGTTTACGAGCCGTGAGAGTATGAAACACTAAGGCGAAAATAAGCTTTTAAAACGCTATGAATTTCCTTAGATTTCTAAATTTTTGTCCCTTCTTCTTGCGATTTACGAGTCACAAACTCTTGAAATACTAAGGGAAAATGAGCTTTTAAAGCACATGGAATCTCCTTGGATTTCTATTTTAATAAATTTAGTTTGAATCAAACACAGATTTCAAGAGATCTGCATTGGTTCGCCTTAGTACTTTGTAGACATATCTAAAGGTATGATCCATATTGACCAAGGGTTTTTACTTGTCATAACCCATTTTTAGGTTCTTTCCAATTACATTTTTTTTCTTAAAAAAAAACCCGAAACAATGTCGTTTTAAACGACATTATTCTCCTTCTTCCCTGCGCATGCAGAGACAGGGAAGAAGAAGATTTTAAATCATTTTTTCCCTGCTATTCTCCTTCTCTTTCCCCTCCCTCTTGCCCACAAAACCAGGACACAAGCCATCCCCTTTACCCTACCACCATTAATACAACCCATGCCCCGACCATGCCCTACAGACAATCGACCACATTACCCTATAGGGGTAAGGTAGCCTTGTTTCCCTCCTACGTCTTGATGGAACAAGGCAAGGGGGACTCTTTCTACCCTTGGCTATAAATACAGAGAAGGGAGAAGACAGAAGGAGGAAAAACGAGAGGTGGGGAACGGATTGCAAGAGAAGAGAGAAGCAACAGAAGGTGAGAGAGGAGGAAGAATTGTTTGAAAGAGAGGCAGATTAAAGAGAAAGTAGAGGGGAAAGGGAAACCGGACGTGGGATTTTTCTTAGAGACAAAGGAGAGAAAGCGAAAGCATACGTGGGGAAGAGAAGAACAGAGACTGGGGGTCACTGCACAGAGAAGAAGAAGGACTGTTCCTCAACACCTAGGCACCACCGTTGTGCTTCCTCTCCACCGCCACAACAACACCACCATTCTGCCACCATCAACGCTGCCAATGCCAGCAGAACCAGAGAGGGAGAAGAGGAACAGAACAGAGAGAGGGAAATAGAAGACAAGAGGAGAAACAGAGGGGGAGGACAGAAGAGGAGAAAGAAGAGGAGAGATAGAGGGGAGAAAAAGAAGATAATGAAAAAAAAAACAGAGGAGGGGCTGAGGAGAGAAACAAAAGAGACAGGAGAGAAGGAAAGAAAAAAGTCGCTGCTTACACCACCACCCTTACCGCCTCCGTTGCCGCCAGCATTGCCACCGCTCCAGGTAACTGCGCCTCCCTCTTCCCTATTGTTAACCTCGCCTGTATTTCCATGCAGAACGTGAATAAATCACGTTTTGCAGCAAATGCAGAGTTGGCTGGTTACTGTGCTTATGCACAATAACCAGCTTATTTGGTTATGGGCTGGAACATCAGCCCAGCCCAGCCCACGCGGCTTGGCTGAGTCCAATCCACAGTATATGGGTGGGGATAGGCCCAGCCCAGAATGGTTGGGCCATGTCCGACCCCGTTTTTTTTGTTTAAAGAAAAATTCTAAAATATTTTTTTAGGATTTTACAATTTTCCCATGTATTTTTATTTCATTTTGACTAATATCGGGCAGTACTTTTATGCTGTTAAAAATACAAAATCTGATATTAAAATGCTCGGTTTTCGTTAAAACTCTCAAAATTACAAAAAAAAAATTGAAAAAAGAAAAAAATGGTTTTGTGCATACGACCAAATGTCTTAAAGCTGAAAAATCATAGCGTTTTTCATACACCAAAAAAATAATGTTTTAGCATGCATTTTGGTTTTAATAACCAATTTATTAAAGTCAAGAGAACATTGGCTAAAATTTCAAAAACAACAAAAATTTTATTTTGTTTGCCTTTTAGTATCCGGGGTACGACATTACGCGTAATACATATTCTGGATATTAAATTCTTTTTTGGACACTAGAACGGTTAGGTTTTACTCCATTAAGATAAGAACCTCCTTATTGAGGAGGGCTTTTCTTGAATCTTAGATACACAAGACCAACAATTAGAAAACACGACCAAACCTTAGATCTTGATCAGACAAATAAAACAATGCAGCTTACCTTAGGTAGGGCGTATTTGGGGTGCTAATACCTTCCCTTTACGCAATCAGTCTCTGTACCTTATCTCTGGGACCAGTTAGGGTTACTAGTGATCATAATACTAGGTGGCGACTCCCATTCTATTTTTCCACTGATAAAAGACAAGAATTCCTTGTCTTCCCATATCTGTTAAGATAGACATACCACCCCTAAGTGAGGGTGGAGGAAGATCGTCGCGATGCCGCACACATGCGACAGAATGGCGACTCCACTCGGGATCTTATGGACTAAGCATTTGTTTTGTCTGATTTTTTTGTTATTGTTGGTTTTGTTTGTCATTGTTAATATGCAGTTCTCATTTGCTCATAAGCTTTAATTTTGTACATATTTGTTCATGCATTGTAGAAAATTATTTCATGCATCATTCACATTTGAGGGGAATTATATTGAAAAAACTTTAGGTTAAGTGGGGGACTAGCAGTTTACCTTACGACTTTTAGTCAAGGTTTAAGTTTGTATAAACCCTAACTCTTCGCTGAGTGCTTAGACTAGTAATGATTGGTGTACATGCCATCTCATTACCTACTGAGCCCCCCATATTGCCTTCATGAGGGTGATCACTGGGACAACAAGAGACCCCTTTGAGACCAGGTAGAAAGCCACCCATCATATAATGGCCCAAACCTATCCTTAGAGTATGAACTCCCTAATATGCATGTACATACATTTACATCGTACACATACATCCATTCATTGTAAATAACATACATACATGCAGTAGGTTGAAATATAGGTCCCCAAAGAGTCTACAACACCCGACTTCGAGCGAGAAACATGGAAGATGAAGAGCGCGCTCACCGTGACGCCTATTTTCAAGAAGAGTTGGAGCCTCTGAAGACAAGTGTGGCTCACCTCACTAGCTTACTCGAGCAAACATTGAGAAATACCTATGGTGAAAGTCTTTCTAACCGACCAGTCACCTTTAATCAGATTCCAACAATAGCTCAGCCCGAAGAAAGAATGAGTGAACATGGTCAAAAACCTCAACATAATCCAACATTTGTGCAGTCAGCAACACCTACACCAGACCCTGCAATCATGGATGCATTTGCTAACGAGTCCCACAAGGCCAAGTCATCTGTTAGCATTGATCAAGATAAGATGGAGGTGCTATAAGCCAGAATCAGAGTAATTGAGGGGGTAGACTTATATGATCCAGTATGGGCAACAGAGATGTGTCTAGTCCCAAATATGGTTGTCCTGAAAAAGTTTTGTGTTCCTAAGTTCATCAAATATAGTGGAACACAACGCCCCATGACTCATCTCAAGTCCTATTGCAACAAAATGGCAGAAGTAGTACATGATGAAAATCTACTGATGCATTTTTTTCAAGATAGCTTAAGTGGGGCAACATTGAACTGGTACATGAGATTGGACAACACAAAGATCCGGAGATGGAAAGATCTGGTGGATGCTTTTATGAAACAGTACAAGTACAATATGGATATTACTCCCGACAGAACCAGCTTGTCCAATCTAGAGAAAAAGGACAAAGAAAGTATAAGGGAATATGCTCAAAGATGGCGAGAATCAGCTGCTCAAGTCCATCCTCCACTTTTGGACAAAGAGATGGTAACTTTATTTGCCAACACACTCAAAGTGTCATACTATGAGCATCTGATGGGTGGTTCGGCCCAGCAATTCACTGACGCTATGGTAGTGTGTGAACGTATAGAGCAAGGCGTCAAGAGTGGTAGAATTTCTGCACTCACCAAGAAAAGAGGCTTCGAAAAGAAAGAGGTCAACCACGTTGGAGATGACTATAAGGGTAGGAAGAACTCATCCTAAAACTACCATACTCCATCCCAAGTTGCCGACATCAAAAAACTAGAGCCCGAAAACTTTCAAGCCAAAAGCCAAATTGGAAATTATCAAAAGGTCCAAAAACAACTACCTTCATTACCGCTACCATTGAATGAGATGTACCAGAAGCTATTAAGCATCGGGCAGGTAGCTCCCAAACCTCTAACGCCCGTATAACCACCTTACCCTAGCTGGTACAAGCCAGAGCTCACTTACGAATATCATGTCGGTGTTGTTGGACATAACATTCATACTTGCAACTCCTTTAAGAGAAAGCTTTTGCAATTAATCAAGGCAGGGTGGATAGCATTGGAAGACGCTTCTAATGTGAACACGAACCCTGTACCTAATCATGCTTGAAGCAGTGGATAAGTAAAGGCACTAGAGGTAAAATGCTTAGAAAGCACTAATGGTCAAGGTAGGGTGCGAGAAAAGCAGCATAAATTTTGAAGGACTTGAATTTTGACCACAGTTTTTGTCCCTGCTGTCAATGGGACCTCTACAAGAACTGTTGTGGGAAGGCTAGCCTGAGAGGAGATTTATGAAAATGGAAGGATGAAGCCTGCCTTATTATTGTCTTTTGTTTGATCATTTTTGTTTCAACCTGTTTCAGTCTTGTTAGTAATTTGGCTCATAAGGCCACAAGACTTTCTCTGTCAAATGAGCCTTTCTTATTAATAAGATCATATGTTTTCCTGTGTTCAGGACATGTCTTCATTTTTCTTGTTGTTTCATGCAAATAACACACTAAGTATAATTTTTACTCATGAAACCACTGATGTTTTCCCTTTTCTTCCCAAAACAATGCATGATCTCACATGTTCACAAGGATTTTTTAAAATTCAAAGTTTAGTACAAAACAAAAATCATTTTGGTGTTTGTTCAAAACAAACGAGTACTGAAAATTAAAGTGATTCCTTAGAAAGGTAACCATACACCTAGAAAACCAAAAAACAAAAAAAAAACATAAAACAAAAACACCATGAAGTGACTCCAAAAACTGAGTTTTAATTGGATGAATAATGAGATACCATTTTGCATACTCGCATGAAAACAAGGCTTACCGATCCTAAGTGCATGTGTTTGAGATAAGAAAAGGTCATTTTTTATAATCCTTTCATAAGGCTAAAATATATCATTTGCAGTCCATTTTTTAACCTGGTAGTTTTTTTGAAAATAACATTAGCTAGGATCACACCCCACACTAGGGGCAAGTGCGAGAGACATAGCAAAAAAAAAAACCTCAATGATTGAAAGTGCCCAAGCGACACTAGGGGGCATAAAAGAAATTTCTCAATCATCAAAAGTGTCCAAACAAAGTTGAGGGCATGAAGAAAAAACCAAAGGGTCCAAAAAATTGAGCTTCTCACAAAAATAACTGATATGATGATGCTCAACCAAGTGAAGAAAGAAAAAACAAAGAGAAAGAGCCCAAGCTCAACATTGGGGGGCACGATAGACTATTTTGGAAAGACAATTCAAAAGACAAAAGGTCAGGAAACAAGCACAAGTGATTCTTAGTTTTAAAATTCTTTAAACACCTTTTAAGCCTACAAATATCCTTTTTCTTCGTAACCAATAGCCCAAGCCTACATTACACACCTAATCAAGCCCTTTCTAATCAAAGGCAAGCAATCTGGATCGGTAGGAAGTGTTTTCTCATGCGAACCAAATCATTATTCATGCAAATAAAATGAATGCTTTGAATACCAGTTCTCTGTAACCATCAAATTAAATCTTGAACCATTTTAACCAACCAAACGTCCCTTCACATTTTCGCCAAAAGCAAAACAAAAAAAAGTTTTCATCACTTCTGAAAACCTCTTCATAGGAATCACTTGAATTTCTTCAGAATGAGTTTGCTTTGAATCAATGTCAAAATGATTTCTGTGTCTGGAATAGCTTTGAAATTCAAAAAATTCTGTATGAAAACAACTCCTTGTCAAACCTTCCTTTACATAGCCTCATCCCTAAACTCGATTTGAATACTTGAGGGCATGATCAAGATAGGGGGCAATCAAAAAATGCATGGTAGGGCTGGATCCATGATTCCCTTTCTAAAAAAATACTGGGCAAAATTAGAAACCCTTGAGATAAAAGGCGGAGGACCAAGAAGTATGATGATATCAAGCCCTTCCTAAAGGTTAAGATCACAAGATATGACTCGAGTAAGCAAGAGCGAAGAAGCCATTGAAGTTTACTATCAACACTCCAACTTTTGAGAAAAGAAAGACACCATGAAGAAATGGGGACCTATATTTCTCAAGTATACATGCATATTGATCATAATGCATTGTTTTCAACATTGTCAGATTGGTGTTTCATCATCACCTTTTGAGTAGTGCGTTTTCTAACCCTACCTCATTTCAAGTGCGCCTTTGTGCCCTCACATCGTTTTGTGTGCACCTTTGAGCCACCATTTCTCAGGTAGTATGTTTTCTAACCCTACCTCCTTCCAAGTGCGCCTTTGAGCCATCATCTCTTAGGTAGTGCGTTTTCTAACCTACCTCCTTTCGAGTGTGCCTTTGAGCTTTCGCCAATATTTTTCTGGGTAGGTCACCCATTACAACGCCACCAATTCTCTGTCTTTTTATCTAGGTAGGTCACCCATTAAAATGAGATAATTCCTTCACCTGGGTAGGTCATCCATTACAATAAGACCACTCCTCTTTTTTTCCTTTTGGGTAGGTCACCCATTACAATAAGACCAATATTTTTCTGGGTAAGTCACTCATTACAACGCGACCAATTCTCCATGTTTTTTTTATCTGGGTACGTCATTACAATGAAACCATTCTTCCACCCGGGTAGGTCACCCATTACAATGAAACCACTCTTTTCTTTTTCTACTTGGGCAGGTCGCCCGTGAAAATAGACCAAGGTAAATGTGTGTGGGTCGGTCGCCCCTGAAAATAGAATAGTGTGAGTGTGTGTGGGCAGGTTGCCCCTGAAAATAGACTAGTGTGAGTGTGTGTGTGGGTAGGTCGCTCGTGAAAATAGACCAGGGTAAGTGCGTGTGGGTCGGTCGCCCCTGAAAATAGACCAAAATGAGTATGTGTGGACAGGTCACCCCTCAAAATAGACCACCATGAATGTGTTGGCAGGTCGCCCGTTAAAATAGACCACCATGAATGTGTGGGCAGGTTGCCCGTTAAAATAGATCACTTTTTCTTCAAAATGGGCAGGTCACCCAAGAGAATCAGATCATTTTCTTTCCTTTTGTTTTCTTTACAAGCTTACTACGCAAAATCTTTGCTCCATAAGCATTGTAAAGAGGGGGCAACTATCATAACTCATTTTTGGGTTCTTCCCAATTACATTTTCTTTTTTTCACAAAAAAAACCCAAAACAGTGTCGTTTTAAATGGCACTGTTCTCTTTCTTCCCTACCCATGTAGAGACAGGGAAGAAGAAGATTTTAAATCTTTTTTTTCCCTGTTATTCTCCTTCTCTTTCCCCTCCCACTTGCCCACAAAACCCGGACCAAGCCATTACCTTTACCATGCCACCATGAATACAACCCATGCCCTGACCTTGCTCTGCAGACAACCGACCACCTTACCCTGTAGGGGTAAGGTAGCCTCGTTTCCCTCCTGCGTCTTGATGGAACAAGGCAGGGGGGACTCTGATTCCGCTTAGCTATAAATACAAAGAAGGGAGAAGACAGAAGGAGGAAAAAAAGAGAGAGGTGGGGAATGGATTGCAAGAGAAGAGAGAAGCAACAGAAGGTGAGAGAGGAGGAAGAATTGTTTGAAAGAGAGGGAGATTAGAGAGAAAGCAGAGGGGAAAGGGAAACCGGAAGTGGGATTTTTTTTGAGAGACAAAGGAGAGAAAACGAAAGCATACATGGGGAAGAGAAGAACAGAGACTGGGGGTCATTGTACAGAGAAGAAGAAGGATCGTTCCTCACCACCTGGGCACCACCGATGTGCTTCCTCTTCACCGCCACAACAACAGCGCCATTCTGCCACCATCAACGCTGCCAACGCCAGCGGAACCAGAGAGGGAGAAGAGGAATAGAACAGAGAGAGAGAAATAGAAGACATGAGGAGAAACAGAGGGGGAGGACAGAAGAGGAGAGACAGAGAGGAGAAAGAGAAGATAACAAAAAAAAAAACAGAGGAAGGGCTAAGGATAGAAACAGAGGAGACAAGAGAGAAGGAAAGAAAACAGTCGTCGCTTACACCACCACCCCCGCCGCCTCCGCTACCACCAGTAGTCGCCAGCATCGCCACCGCTCCAAGTAACTGCGCCTCCCTCTTCCCTGTTGTTAATGTCGCCTACATTTGCATGCAGAACGTGAATTAATCACGTTCTGCAGTAAATGTAGAGTTGGCTGGTTACTGTGCTCATGCACAGTAACCAGCTTATTTGGTTATGGGCTGGAACATCAGCCTAGCCCATGCGGCTTGGCTGAGTCTAGCCCACAGTATATGGGTCGGGTCAGGCCCAGCTCAGAATGATTAGCCCACGTCCGGCCCGGTTTTTTTTGTTAAAAGAAAAATTCTAAAATATTTTTTTGGGATTTTACAATTTTCCCGCATATTTTTATGTCATTTTGACTAATATTGGGCAGTACTTTTATGTTGTTAAAAATACAAAATCCGATATTAAAATGCTCGGTTTTCGTCAAAACTTCCAAAATACAAAAAAATATTGTAAAAAGAAAAAAATGATTTTGTGCATACGGCTAAGTGTCTCAAAGCTGAAAAATCATATTGTGTTATTCATACACCAAAAAAATAATGTTTTAGCATTCATTTTAGCTTTAATAACCAGTTTATTAAAGTCAAGAGAACATTGGCTAAAATTTTATAAAAAAAAATTATTTTGTTTGTCTTTTAGCATCCGGGGTACGACATTACACGTAATACATATTCTGGATATCAAATTCTTTTTTTGGATGCTAGAACTGTTAGATTTTACCCCGTTAAGATAAGAACCTCCTTATTGAGGATGACTTTTCTTGAATTTTAGACAGACAGGACCAACAATTAGAAAACGCGACCAAACCTTAGATCTTGATCAGAAAAATAAAACAATGCAGCTTATCTTAGGTATGGTGTATTTGGGGTGCTAATACCTTCCCTTTACGCAATCAGTCTCCATACCCGATCTCTGAGACCAGTTAAGGTTCCTAGTGACCATAATACTAGGTGGCAACTCCCATTCTTTTTTTCCACTGATAAAAGACAAGAATTCCTTGTCTTCTCATATATTCCAAAATAGACATACCACCCCTGAGTGAGGGTGGAGAACGATCGCCGCGACGCCGCACACGTGCGACATTACTTTTAGATTTTGAACACAAATTCATTCATCATAGCAAACTTATCCTATGAAAACTAATTAAGAGAACACCAACACCATAGCAATTATAAGGCAAACCAAACACCAAGCAGCTTACTTTAGGTAGGGCATATTAGGGGTGTTAATACCTTCCCTTTACGCAACCAGTCCCTTGCCTTAGAATCTCTGAAAGACCAGTTAGGGTTTCTAGTGACCATAATACTAGGTTGTGACTCCCTTAATCACAAAACAAAAACAAAAAAACCCTGAAATCAATCGGGAAGGGTCATCGCGACGCCGCGAGGGTGCGACAACACCTATAAAACATCCTTGGAACCTTGTTACACCAACCCATGACCTCTAAAAAAAAAAAAGGGTCCAAAATCCAAAATCAATTCAAAACCTTATATATTTATGAGTTCATATATGTTTTTTTAGGTGTTTTGAATGTAAAAAAAGAAATACACAATAGAAACCCCTTTTTCATATGTAATCATTTGACATAAAAATCAACCATTTTGGTGGTCTAAATCTTTCCTAACGATAATTTTCTCTCTATAAACTAGAATTCGACAACCCACCCTCTCTTCTCCACCAAAATAGGATTAAAAATTAAGGAAAATAAAGTTTTATACCAAAATTTCATTTTAAAAAATTATAGGTATTGATCACCTAATAACTTTAAAAGATGGGGATGCAAATGAACTTTCAAAGAAAATTCTAAAGAACCACTTATGTTACATGTGTGTGTGTCACTTCAGTCCCTTATCTTTCAATTAAACCCTCACAACAACCAAAAAAACATGCAATTAAGCTCTAATTTGGGCTCAAAATAGCTTAATTATACAAAATATAAGATCAATGACCAAATTAAACTTTTAAAAAAATTGCATTATTGCAGTCAATAATGAAATGTGAGAGTGAATAGTAATAATATCTTATAGTAAATGAGTCACATTATAGTTTATATGCTCTTATAATTTATAGCAAAACACAAACGACCAAAACCTCATATTATATCTTATTTTATTGGCAAGAACAATATTAGTGACAAAAACATTTTAATTATATTTTTTTTAAAAGTATATTTGGTAGTATAGTGCAAGATATTTTTATAAAAATATTTTTTAATTTTAAATATATCAAAATAATATTTTTAAGATTTTTTTAACTAAAACACATCAAAATTATTCTAAAAACCAATTTAATGTTTTTTTAAATAAAAAATAATTTGAAAAACACTTTAAAAAATGAGTTGAATCGCAAAAACAAACAGACCTTAAAACATCACCGACAATTTATGGTATTTCTATTCTATTTCAATGTTCAAAGTTAAGACAAAAGAAAAACAGATCCAACATTAACCAATAATATATTGTATGTTTAGTATTGTGGTAACTTTTGTGGTTATGGTTTTAAAAAAATAGATTTAAAAAAATCATTTTTGTTGTAATTGGTTGGATTAAAATATATGTTTGATTAAAAATACGGTTAAAATTATAATTATATAAAAAACAATTAGAAGGTGTTTTGTTAAAACTATTGTTGAAAGTGTTGTTAATAATAAAATAATTAAAAAAACATAATAATTTTATAGTTTTGAATTATATTATTGTATACTAGATTATTATGTCATTAATACAACAATGCGCCATTAAAATTCTATTTTTATTGTTTGATTAATTACTTTTTTGTTAAAGATTTTGCTAAAGTATAGTAAATTATATATTAAGAGCTCATTTGGCAAGTGTATTGTCAATGGTTCTTTCTTTTTCTTTTTTTTGTCGGAAAAGATAAATTGAAAGAAAGGTAAAGGTTAAGATTATTTTGGTCTCACTGTATTTTCAATGGTTCTTCCTCTGTTTTGAAAAAAAAATAAGCTTGCACAAATAAAATAATAACTGAAGTGAGCTTTCAGGAAAAACCATAGTTATTAAATCCGGTTTGGAAATTGACCCCGTTAAGGAGCCAGGTCCTAGGTTTTATGAGTCAACCCGGGTCGACTCGGGTCAATCCGAAAAAATTAAAATATATATATATTAAAGTTTTAATATTTTATATGAAAAAAATTAAAAAACAATATATGTAAATATAGAATATATATGTTATAAATAATAAAGTTAAAAAAAATATTTTAAATTTTTTTATTTCACATTAAAAAATAATATGTTATTTTTTTAATTAAAAAGAAAATAAAATTAAAAGAAGGCACAGACAGCCCTAAGTTTTCCCTATCTCTACCAAAAATAAAAACAAGTCGCCACCCCCTTGCTTTGGATTTTCTCTCCCAGAACTAGTAAAGCTTCCCTTTTCACTTGGGCAAAGCAGCTGCCACATAGACCCAGCCACAACTTCCCTCATCCCTATCTCAGTCACCCCCCTCCTCTTTTGGCCAAAACTAGAGAGCCCATCCCTCTTTTTCCCCAACTACCTATTGGCCAAACCAAGAGACTTGGGTGATTTGCTTGTTTTTGCATTACTCTTATGGTCTGAAAATCAAACAATATAAACCATTCATTTATGTGTTTCTTTTCCAAGAGTGGCCTTGCGCATGGCAACAAACTTCTCAGCCTGTTTGTCTTTGTCGGACCAGCTTCCATGAACGACTGGAGCATTTGCAAATAGCAGCTCATTATAGAGAAGATAAAGAAATAAAAAGAGAAGTCGAATGACGGAAACCACATTTGAAGAAGAATCGGGTCTCATCCGGGTTCTCCTGGGTCACCCGGGTCATGGATCGACCTGCCGGGTCATCCGGGTTTTACCGGGTTGCTGTACCTGTCGGTCTTTTAACAACTCAGAACCAGTCCAGCAACTAGGTCTCGGGTCAACCCGCAAGACCGGGTTTAATAACTATAAAAAAACAAGTTAAAGTTACTTTCCAGTAACTGAAGTCAAACTTTTGG
>Ga0325400_1004902_pt1 | contig 12488 bp, 8 predicted proteins | sample PopdelMetagenome_2_FD_205662 | JGI IMG/M metagenome (GOLD analysis project Ga0325400, IMG submission 205662) | Populus deltoides microbial communities from Bellville, Georgia, United States - Xylem-PdKOR-R1 | ecosystem: Host-associated > Plants > Phyllosphere > Stem > Wood/Secondary xylem...
ATCGTGAATTCCTTGGGCGGCGTTGCCCCCATTAGATGCTCCACGAAATAGTCCCACCGGCGCCGCATCATGTAATTGGACTGGTCGCCGTACCCGTGGCGCGCTCTGGGAAACAGGATGAGGTCGAAGTTCTTGTTCGCCTTCTGCAGCGCATCGACCACCAGCAGCGTTGATGACACCGGCACGTTGTCGTCGAGCAGGCCGTGCGCGAGCAGCAACTTGCCTTTCAGGTTCTTGGCGAGATCCTGGTTGGCCTGCAGGTCGTAGTTCGTCGTCTTGCCGTCGCTCTTCAGGAGCCCGAGGTACTTCTCGTAGTAATCGTCCTCATAGTTCCGATTGTCGTGATTTCCGCTCTCGGCGATTCCGACCTTGAAGAAGTCAGGATAGCGGAACATCGCGGCCGCGGTCGCATTGCCACCGCCCGAATGTCCCCAGATGCCAACGCGATCGGTATCCAGCCAGGCATAGCGCTTGCCGAGATCCTGAATTCCGGTGAGCTGGTCGGGTATCGCCTGCTTGCCCATGTCGCGATAATAATAGTCCTGAAATGCCTTGGACCGCCGCGGCGTCCCCATGCCGTCGATCTCGACGACGGCGAAGCCCAGCTGCGCCAGTGCACCGGCGTCACCGGCCGCCGAGGAGAACTGTCGTGACGGGATCGTACCCGTGAACGGTCCCGGATAGATATAGTCGATGACCGGATACTTCCGCGTGGGATCGAGCCCCGCCGGCTTGAACAGCAACCCGTGGCAAAGCGTCTTGCCGTCGCTGCACCGAACGGCGATGCTCTCCGGCGCCTGCCATCCCGTTGCCCGCAAGCGCATCAGGTCGCCCTTGGCGAGTTCCTTGACCACCGAGCCGTCCGCCCGCCGCAGTACCGCGGTCTGCGGCTCCTGCGGCGTCGAATAGATGTCGACGAAATAGCGACCGTCGCTCGACGGTATCGCGATGTGGTCCTGCCGCTCATTGGTCAGCAGCTTCGGCGTGCCGCCGCTCAGATCGATCGCGTAGATGCTGCGGTAATAGGGATCGACACCCGGCTCCCGCCCCACGGCGGCGACCAGCATCTTGCCCGTGCGCTCGTCGATATGGACCGGGTGGTCGACGTTCCAACGTCCCCGCGTTACCTGTCGCACGAGCTTACCGGTGCCGGCGTTGTAGAGGTAGTAATGGCCCCAGTCGTCACGCTGCGACCACCACAGGATCTCGCCGCGCTCCGACAGATAGCGCCAGTTGATCCCTTCGTCGTTGTACCCACTGTCGAACCATGTCGGTACGGTCTCGGTAAACACGTCGCGCACCGCGCCCGTGGTCGCGTCGGCGATGCGGACCGTCTCCACCTTGTGGTCACGCGAGGTGGAGACGAAGGCCAGCGTCCTGCTGTCCTTCGCCCACTGCATGTCCTGCGGGCCTTCGCCGCACACCACGTCGTCGCACAGCGATGACCGGTGCAGGTCCGCCGGCATCTTGAGGCGTGTCACCTGCCCCGCATCGACGTCGACGATGACGCGGTGGATCTTGAAGATCTCCTTATCGCCGACGAACGGATATTTCCAGGTCTCGACGACGGAGTGGCCGACCTGCGTCGTTGTGGTCGAGAAATCCGCCACCGCCCGCTGATCCTGCTGAAAGGTCGCCACCTTCTTGGAATCCGGCGACCAGATCACGATCGCCTGATCCGAATGGCGCCAGCCCGCGTTGTCTGTCGCGTAGCCGAGATCCTTGACTCCATCGGTCGTCAGCTGTCGCTCGGCCCCGCTGTTCACGTCGCGGACCCACAGATTCCAATCACGAAGGAAGACCGCACGCTTGCCGTCCGGGGACGGCACCGCCGCCGGCTGGTTTCGCCGCCCGGCCGTATTGCTCTGCGACTCCGTCACCTTGTTGCACCCGCCCGGCTGGACCAGCGCGCACGAGTATCGCTCGCCACGGACGCTTACGGTCGCGGTGTTCTTGGCGAAATCCGGTTCGAAGCCGCTCAAGCCCAGCTTGGTCGCATCCCGCTCCTTCAGCCCGGCCGCGTTCAGCGCACCGAGGAGCCTTATGGTATCGAAAGCTGGTGCCTTCGTGCCCGTCTCGGCGTCGACCAACATGATCGTCGGTACCCCGCGATCGGTATCTACGTACCAGAAGCGGCGCGCGTCGATCCAATTCACCGTGCGCACCGCGTGGTCGACCAGCGGAGCCGTCCAGGGACCCAGCTGCCGCATGGCGCGGGTGTAGTCGGCGTTCGTCACCACCGGCCGCTGCTGTGCGGCCGCTGTGCCCGCGATCAACAACACCGAAAGGCAGTAGGCGAGCAAACGCATCGAGAGGCTTTCTGAAAAAAGACGTTCCGCCGATCCGCAGGCAGACGGGACGAGGGACCGTCTCCCCCGGGTTCCACCTACCCACGGTCCCGTCGTAATCGGAAGGGCGTAAGATGTTAAGCAGGCCAGTGATGGCAACCGCAATAGCACCGGTATGCCGGCAGCCGACACCTGACAGTCTCCTGCACTGCACCACGTCGGTCGGAACGCTCCTAATAACACGCGTTTCGCGCTGCATCCCCATATAAAGGTTGTTCAACCACTCCGACGTGCCGGAGTCCGAGCCGACCCAAAGCCGGTCACTCAGCCTTATTAATCCGCTTCCAGTTTTCGGACGCTTGTTCATGTCGGTCGCTGCTGCCTGTAGCCACACAGCCGAGACGCCTTGGAAGGGCCTAGGAAGCAAGTGTCGGACGAAGAAGGCGAGCGACGGAGCACCTGGCGATCGCGACATATATTATCGAGAAGGATCGAGGCTGATGTCCTAGCGCCGGCATTGTCAGCCTCTTGCTCAGCCGATGACAGCTGCGACAGCTCTGCAAGAAAAATTGGCTTCTATACGCGCGCACTATGCGATTTCCCTGAATCGCTCTCGAATTCAAACGCGACATGCGCCTAATCAAGCACCCCTGAAGGCACCGTCACCGGACGATTGCCGCTTCAAGAAGGGGTGCAACGATGAACTTTCGTCATGCGGCGTCGGCCGTCGCTCTACTCGCGATCCCGATCGCCGCTCACGCGCAGTCGACGCCCGCCGACAAGGCCGTGGCGGTCGAGGAGCCGACACCGTCGCCGGCGCTGACGATCAGCGGCTCGGCTTCGATCGCGTCGGACTATCTGTTTCGGGGCGTTTCGCAGTCCGACCGGGAGATGGCCATCCAGGGCGGCATCACCGTCGCCCACGAGAGCGGCTTCTACGCAGGCGTGTGGGCGTCCAATCTCGCGGGCTGGGGCACATTCGGCGGCGCCAACATGGAGTTGGACCTGATCGGCGGCTACAAGGCCAACTTCGCCGACAGTGCGGCGCTCGACGTGGGTCTGACCTGGTACATGTACCCGGGCGGCGCCGATAAGACCGACTTCGCCGAGCCCTATGCGAAGCTGACCGGCACCGCCGGGCCGGCGACCCTGACGGCCGGGATGGCCTATGCACCGAAGCAGCAGGCGATCGGCAAATGGTACAACACCGGCATCGATGCAGCCGCCGGCGTCTACAACAACCCCGGCGACAAGGACGACAACCTCTACCTGTGGGGCGACGGCGCGCTGGCGATCGGCGGCATCCCGGTAACCGCCAAGGCGCATGTCGGCCATAGCTGGGGACAGGGCGGCCTCGGTCCAAACGCAACCGCGGTATCGCCGACTGGCGAGTATTGGGACTGGTCGCTGGGGGCGGACGTCACCTTCCGGAACCTGACCTTCAACGTCAGCTATGTCGACACCGACATCTCCAACGGGCGCGCGACCTATCTCCGTCCGACCTTCAGCAAGGGCCAGGACGGCTTCGGCAACATCGCCGGGCGGACCGTAATGGTCTCGCTGACGGCGGCATTCTGGACGCGGGAGGGATGAGATGCAGGACCTACTCTGGATCGCGATCATGGTGGGGCTGGTGGCGCTGACGCTCGCCTATGCTCGCCTGTGCGACAACGCTTGAGGGAGCGCCGAACATGACCCTCGACCTCTGGCTGGCGGCGCTGACCGCGTTCGGCCTCCTCGTCTACCTGGTGGCGGTGCTGATCCGCCCCGAACGCTTCTGAAGGGGGCGGTGCGATGACACTCCAGGGCTGGCTCCTGATCCTCGGCTTCGTCGGCATCCTACTGGCGCTCACCAAACCGGTCGGTTTGTGGCTCCACGCGCTCTACGAAGGTCGGCGGACACCTCTCCACGTCGTGCTCGGTCCGGTCGAGCGCGGCTTCTACAAACTCGCCGGTATCGATCCGGCGCAAGAGCAGGGCTGGCGTCGCTACGCAGTGCACATGCTGCTGTTCAACGTGGCGCTGATGGCGTTTACCTACGCGGTGTTGCGCTTGCAGGGTGTGCTGCCCGGCAACGTGCAGGGGCTCGCCGGGCTGTCGCCGCACCTCGCCTTCAACACGGCGGTTAGCTTCACGACCAACACCAACTGGCAGAGCTATGGTGGCGAAAGCACCATGTCGAACCTCAGCCAGATGCTGGGGCTGACGATCCACAACTTCCTGTCGGCCGCGACCGGCATAGCGCTTGCCTTCGCGCTGTTCCGCGGCTTCGCTCGGCGTGAAGCGAAGGCGATCGGCAACTTCTGGGCGGATGTGACGCGGGTCACGCTGTACCTGCTGCTGCCGCTCTGCATCGTCTACGCGTTGTTCCTGATCGGCTCGGGCGTACCGCAAACGCTGGCGGGCGTCGTCGACGTCTCCACGCTTGAGGGCGCGCGGCAGTCGATCCTGCTGGGTCCGGTCGCGTCGCAGGAAGCGATCAAGATGCTCGGCACCAACGGCGGCGGCTTCTTCAACGCCAACTCGGCGCACCCGTTCGAGAACCCGACCGCGCTGACCAACCTCGTCCAGATGCTGTCGATCTTTGTGATTGGCTTCGGGCTGACGTGGACGTTCGGTAAGGCGGTGGGCAACACGCGCCAGGGCTGGGCCATCCTCTCGGCGATGCTCATCCTGTTCGTCGCCGGCGTGACCGTCACCTATTGGCAGGAGGCGGCGGGCAACCCCGTGCTGCACCAGCTGGGTGTCGCAGGGGGCAATATGGAGGGCAAGGAGGTGCGGTTCGGCATTGCCGCATCCGCGCTGTTCTCGGTCGTCACCACGGCGGCCTCGTGCGGCGCGGTCAACGCCATGCACGACAGCTTCACCGCGCTCGGTGGCATGATCCCGATGTTCAATATGCAGTTGGGCGAGGTCGTGATCGGCGGTGTCGGTGCCGGTATCTACGGGTTCCTGCTGTTCGCCATCCTGGCGGTGTTCGTCGCCGGACTGATGGTCGGTCGCACGCCCGAATATGTCGGTAAGAAGATCGAAGCCCGAGAGGTGAAGCTGGCGGTACTGGCGATCGCGGTGCTGCCGCTGATGATCCTGGGGCTCGCCGCCTTGTCGTCGATACTGCAACAGGGCCTGGCCGGGCCGCTCAACAAGGGGCCGCACGGGTTCAGCGAGATCCTCTACGCCTTCACCAGCGCGGTCGGGAACAACGGCTCGGCCTTCGCGGGTCTCACCGCCAACACGCCCTACTATAACGGGCTGCTGGGGGTCGCGATGTGGTTCGGGCGCTTCTTCGTCATCGTGCCGATGCTGGCGATCGCTGGCTCGCTCGCCGCGAAGAAGTACACGCCGGAGAGCGCGGGGTCGTTCCCCACGACGGGCGGCCTGTGGGTCGGCCTGCTGGTCGGGATCATCCTGATCCTGGGCGGTCTCACCTTCCTGCCGAGCCTCGCGCTCGGTCCCATCGCGGATCATCTCGCGATGATCCGCGGCAAGCTGTACTGAAACGGGGGCCATCATGGCGAAAGCCCAAACAAAGAGCCTGTTCACCGCCGACCTGGTCGTACCGGCGATCAAGGCGTCGTTCCTGAAGCTCGACCCGCGCGAGCTCGTCCGCAATCCTGTAATGCTCGTCACCGCTGCGGTTGCGGCGCTGGTGACCGTCCTGCTTGTCGTCGGGCAGGACAACCTGAGCATTGCCTTCAAGGCACAGCTCGCGGTCTGGCTGTGGCTTACCGTGCTGTTCGGCACCTTCGCGGAGGCGCTGGCCGAAGGCCGCGGCAAGGCACAGGCAGCGTCTCTGCGCGATACCAAGGCCGAGCTTAAGGCCAAGCGACTGCTGGGTGTCGGCGACACCTACGAGATCGTTTCCGCCACGCAGCTCGCCGTCGGCGAGACGGTGCTGGTCGAGACCGGCGACCTGATCCCATCGGATGGTGAGGTCGTGTGGGGCGTCGCCTCGGTCAACGAGTCCGCCATCACCGGCGAGAGCGCGCCGGTGATCCGCGAAGTGGGCGGCGACCGTTCGGCGGTCACGGCCGGCACGCGCGTCATCTCGGATTCGATCAAGGTCCGCGTAACCGTCGAGCCGGGCAAGGGCTTCCTCGACCGCATGATCGCGCTCGTGGAAGGCGCCGACCGCCAGAAGACGCCCAACGAAGTGGCGCTCACCATCTTGCTGGTCGGCCTGACGATCATCTTCTTGATCGCGGTCGGCACCATCCCGGGCTTCGCCAGCTATGTCGGCGGCGCTATCCCGGTGGCGATCCTGGCGGCTCTGCTCATCACGCTGATCCCGACGACGATCGCCGCGCTCCTGTCGGCGATCGGTATCGCCGGCATGGACCGGCTGGTCCGCTTCAATGTCCTGGCAAAATCGGGTCGGGCGGTAGAGGCCGCGGGCGACGTCGATGTGCTGCTGCTCGACAAGACCGGCACCATCACCGTCGGCGACCGCGCCGCGAGCGAGTTCCGTGCTGTCGGCGGTACCAGTGAGGCCGAGTTGGCAGAAGCGGCGCTGCTCGCCAGTCTGGCCGACGAGACGCCGGAGGGTCGCTCCGTCGTCGTCCTCGCACGCGAGCGTCACGACCTGCAGCGTCCCCTGCCGGAGGACGCCGAGATCATCCCGTTCACCGCCCAGACCCGCGTGTCCGGCATCAATTGCGGCGGAACGCTGATCCAGAAAGGCGCGGTGGATTCGGTTCTGAAGGCGAACCCTGGCAGCGGCCAGACCTCGGCGGCGACCGAGCTGCGGCGCATCACCGACGAGATCGCGCGTGCCGGCGGCACGCCGCTTGCGGTCGCCAAGAACGGGCAGCTGCTCGGCGCGATCTTCCTGAAGGACGTGGTCAAAGCCGGCATCCGTGAACGCTTCGGCGAGCTGCGCACGATGGGCATCCGCACAGTCATGATTACCGGCGACAATCCGCTGACCGCCGCGGCGATCGCAGCGGAGGCGGGTGTCGACGATTTCCTCGCCCAGGCGACGCCTGAGGACAAGCTGGAGTTGATCCGCAAGGAACAAACCGGCGGCAAGCTCGTCGCGATGTGCGGCGACGGCACCAACGACGCGCCGGCACTCGCGCAGGCCGACGTCGGCGTGGCGATGAACACCGGCACACAGGCCGCGCGCGAGGCGGGCAACATGGTTGACCTCGACAGCGACCCGACCAAGCTGATCGAGGTGGTAGGCTTGGGCAAGCAGCTCCTGATGACGCGCGGGGCGCTGACGACCTTCTCAGTCGCCAACGATGTCGCCAAATACTTCGCGATCATCCCGGCGATGTTCGTCACGCTCTATCCGGGCCTCGGCGTACTCAACGTGATGGGGCTGGCGACGCCGGAAAGTGCGATTCTGTCGGCGATCATCTTCAACGCGCTGATCATCCCGTTGCTAGTGCCGCTGGCGCTCAAGGGCGTCGCCTACAAGCCGATGGCGGCCGGGCCGCTGCTCGCGCGTAACCTGGCCGTCTACGGCCTCGGCGGACTGCTCGCACCATTTGTCGGCATCAAGCTCATCGACCTCGTGGTCGGCGGCCTCGGCCTCGCGTAAAGGATCAAGACTATGGGCAACGACTTTTCATCCGCGCTGCGCCCCGCGATCGTCATGACGATCCTGTTCGCGCTCCTGCTCGGTCTCGCCTACCCACTGGCGATGACCGGTATCGGTCAGGCCATCTTCCCCGCACAGGCGAATGGCAGTCTGATCCATAACGCCGGCGGCCGAGTGATCGGTTCGACCGTCGTCGGGCAGGCGTTCACGTCCGAGCGCTACTTCCAGACGCGGCCGTCCGCGGCGGGCAAGGGTTATGATGGCCTCGCCTCGTCGGGCTCGAACCTGGGTCCGACCGCGCAGGCGCTGGTCGATCGCGTGAAGCCGGATGCTGACAAGCGTCGCACGGAAGGCGTCGTGGGCGCGCTGCCGGCCGATCTCGTCACCGCCAGCGGGTCCGGGCTCGATCCGGACCTATCGCCGGCGGCGGCGCTGGCACAGGCGCCACGCATCGCTCGCGTGCGCCGGTTGCCGGTCGAGCGGGTGCGGACGCTGGTGACGGCGCAGGTCGAGGGCTCGATGCTGGGCGAGCCGCACGTCAACGTGCTGGCGCTAAACCGTGCGCTTGACGCGGCCGGCGCCGGGGGTCCGCTGCGCTGATGCGGGCAGCGGGCAACGCCTGTGCCCGATGAGGGCCGCCCTGACCCCGACGCCCTCCTGCGCGCGACCGTGCTGGAGGGCCGCGGCCGTCTCAAAATATTCCTCGGTGCCGCGCCGGGGGTGGGCAAGACCTACGAGATGCTGTCAGAAGGCGCAGCACGGCACCGCGACGGCATCGACGTGGTGGTGGGCGTGGTCGAGACGCACGGGCGCGCGCAAACCGAAGCGTTGACCCGCGGTCACGAGATCGTGCCCCGGCGCGATGTGGCCTATGAGGGCCGCACGCTCAGCGAGATGGATCTCGATGCCGTCCTCGCGCGTGCACCGCGCCTGGCGTTGGTCGACGAGCTGGCGCACACCAACGCTGCCGGCAGCCGCCATCCCAAACGCTATCAGGATGTCGAGGAGCTGCTGGCGGCGGGGATCGACGTCTACTCGACGGTCAACATCCAGCATGTCGAGAGCCTCAACGACGTGGTGGCGAGCTTCACCCGCGTGCGTGTGCGAGAGACGGTGCCCGACAGCATTCTCGAGAAAGCCGAGATCGAGGTCGTCGACATCCCGCCCGACGAGCTGATTGAGCGGCTGAAGGCGGGCAAGGTCTACCTGCCGCAGGAGGCGACACGGGCGCTCGGACACTTCTTCTCCAAATCCAACCTTTCGGCGCTGCGCGAACTGGCGCTGCGCCGGGCCGCACAGGCGGTCGACGCGCGGATGCTCGACGACGTGCGCGCATTGGGGCTCGGGGGGACCTGGGCTGGCAGCGACCGGATCGTCGTGGCGATCAACGAGCTGCCCGGCGCCGACGTGCTGGTCAGGGCCGCCAAGCGCGTTGCCGATGGCCTCCGCGGTCCCTGGACCGCCGTTTTCATCGAGACGCCGCGGGTGGCTCAGTTCAACGACGAGCAGCACGCCCGGGTCGCTGCGGCAATGACGCTTGCGTCCCAGCTCGGCGCCTCGGTGGCGACCGTGCCCGCCCCAAACGTCGTGGAGGGCATCCAGTCCTTTCTCGCCGACGCGCGCGCGACCCAGCTCGTGCTGGGCAAGTCGCGCCGCTCGCGCTGGTTCGAGCTGCGTCACGGCTCGGTGGTCGATCGCCTGGTCCGAAACACGCCGGACGTTACCGTCCACGTGCTGCCGGTCCCGGCTGGCGGGGAGACGGGGCCGCGTGCCAAGCGAGGGCCGACGCGTTGGGGAACACCGACCGGCTATGCGGTGACGACCGCGATGGTGAGCGCGATCACCGGCATCGCCAGCGCGCTGTTCCACGTCCTCAACCTCGGCAACGTCGCGCTGCTCTACCTCTTGCCGGTCATGGCCGCCGCAAGCCTGTTCGGGCTGCGCACCGGCCTCTACGCGGGGCTGACATCGAGCCTCGCCTACAATTTCTTCTTTCTGCCGCCCACCGGCACGCTGACGATCAACAATCCGGAGAACCTGATCTCCGTCGTGGTGCTACTCGGCATCGCGGTCGTCACCAGTCAGCTCACCGCCAGGGTGCGCGCGCAGGCCGACCTCGCCGCGGCGAGCGCCCGCACCAACGCGACCGTGGCGGGTTTCCTGCGCCAGATCGCGGGGGTCAACGATCTCGACGTCGCCACGCGGATGATCTGCGACGACATTCGCCGGCTGCTGAACGTGCATGTCCTATTGCTCAGCAAGGCCGGGGCAAACCTGGACATACATGCCGCCAGTGATCCGGCTTACAAGCTGGACCCGATGGACCATGCCGCGGCGAGCTGGGCGTTCGATACCGGCAGCCCGGCGGGCAAGGGGTCTGGGACGCTCACCGCGTCGGACTGGCTGTTCCAACCGCTCAAAGCAGGCGACCGCGTGCTGGGCGTGCTCGGTGTTGCAAGCGACATGAGGGACAGCCCGGTCCGCGCCGACCAGCTCCCGCTGCTCGGCAGCCTTATCGACCAATCGGCACTTGTTCTCGAACGGCTACGGCTCCAGGCCGAGATGCGCGACGTCGATGCGGTCCGCACCCGCGATCGGCTCAGCACCGCGCTGCTATCCTCGGTCAGCCATGACCTGCGCACGCCGCTGACCGCGGTAATCGCTGCGGCGACGCAGCTCCATCACGGTGCCACGCCAGAACTGATCGGTACGATCGAGAGCGAGGCGCAACGCCTCAACCGTTTCGTTGCCAACCTGCTCGACATGGCGCGCGTGGAGGCTGGGGCGCTGAAGCTCAACATCGAAGCGACAGACCTGAGCGACGCCGTCACCGGGGCGGCGCATGACGCCCGGCGCGCGTTGGAGGGGCACCCCGTACGGCTCGACGTGCCGCCCGACCTGCCGCTCGTCCGGGCCGATCCGCAGCTCCTTCACCATTGTCTGCTCAACCTCCTCGACAACGCGGGCCGTTACGGCGATCCCGGGACCGAGATCGTCGTTGAGGCCGGCAACCTCTTCGGCGAGGTTCGCTTGGCCGTGCTGGGTAATGGCCCCGGCCTTCCTCCTGGTCGTGAGGCCGAGGTATTCGAGACGTTCAAGCGGCTGGAAGGCTCCGACCGCGCCACTGGTGGCACCGGGCTCGGGCTCGCCATCGTCAAGGCGTTCGCGGAAGCGATGGGGATGATGGTGGAAGCCAGCAACCGCACGGAGGGCAGCGGTGCCGCCTTCGCACTCGTCTTTCCGCCACCGCTGATCGTTCGCGACCTTCCTCCTGAAAGCGTCTCCTGACATGCCTGCCAAGATCCTCGTGGTGGATGATGACGCCGCAATCCGCCGCCTGCTTCGCAACACGCTCGTGCGCGCCGACTATACGGTGGTCGAAGCGGTTGATGCCAAGAGCGCGCTCAGGCAAGCGGCGGTGGAACACCCAAGCGCCATCCTGCTCGACCTCGGGCTCCCGGACAAGGACGGCCTCAGCATCATCCCGCTGCTGCGCGCCGACAGCGACGCCGTAATCCTGGTGGTGTCGGCCCGTGACGCCGTCGACGAGAAGGTGGCGGCACTCGATCTCGGTGCCGACGATTTCGTGACCAAGCCGTTCGATACCGATGAGCTGCTCGCCCGATTGCGGGTCGCGTTGCGTCATCAGGCCCTTTCGGGAACGACGCCCAAGATCGTTCGACGCGGCGAGCTGACGATCGATCTCGATCGACGGATCGTGTGTCGGGGTAGCGATGAGGTCCACCTTACCCGTAAGGAACACGAGGTTCTCGGCTTGCTGGCGCGTCACATAGGGCGGGTGGTTACGCATGAGCGGGTTCTTGCCGCTTGCTGGGGTGCCGATGAGGATCCCCGCGTCGAATATCTCAGGATCGTTGTCCGCAATTTGCGTCAGAAGCTCGAAGCACCTGATCCTGTCGGCAGCGTCATCGCCAACGAATTGGGTGTAGGGTACCGACTTCGGGCGGAAGACTGATACCGACCGATCATCGATCAAGCAGCAACTGGCTGGTTGGCGGTGACGACCCAGTTCCGGTCGCTCACCGGCAGATTAGCGCTTCCCAGAAGCGGACGCTTGTTCATATCAGCTCTGCCGCTTCAAACCTTCGTTATGAGGCTAGTTGAGCAGACCAAGCTCACAGCGAAAAGCCCGGCGCCGAAGTTACCCTTTGGCACTAACCGCGCGGCGAAATAGGGCGACGCCCACCACCATGCCGATGATTGAACTCGCGCCGGCGGCCAGCAGCGGGGCGGTCGCGAGCTCGACGCCCATGCCTAAGGCTAGTGAGCCCGCGACAACCTGCCCGTCCACGCTGCGCGAGAAGGAGGACGCGAGAACGTCCTTCAACACGGAGAATGCGGTCGCGAGCGCAATGAACCCTCCGCCGAGCGCCTCGAGCCAGGCAAGTCCGCGTAGGTGGGCCTCATTGGCCGCACCGTGAACCGCCGCCATGTCCGCGTCCAAGCCGGCGCGCAGCTCAGGCAGGCGCAGCTGTCGTTCGAGCGACTGGTGCCACTCATCGTGACCTGCGAGCAGGCTCACGCGCGGAAAGGAGTAGGCGAGGCGATACTGCATCGCCCGAGTCCGGATCCGGCCGATATCGGCAAGTTCACGCGCCGGCGCCTCTTGGAGAGCCGGCCATCGCGCGCCGTCT
>Ga0325400_1004903_pt1 | contig 12487 bp, 11 predicted proteins | sample PopdelMetagenome_2_FD_205662 | JGI IMG/M metagenome (GOLD analysis project Ga0325400, IMG submission 205662) | Populus deltoides microbial communities from Bellville, Georgia, United States - Xylem-PdKOR-R1 | ecosystem: Host-associated > Plants > Phyllosphere > Stem > Wood/Secondary xylem...
GACTGCGCTCCCCCTCTTCCCACGCTCGGTCCCCACGTCTGGCCAGTCGGCAAGCCTACGAGGCGCCGGCCCGGGGCCCGGAACCGATTCCGCCCCTCGGCCGTCACCCGGATGCCACCCTCACCCTGTTGGGGAGGGTGAGAGGGGGAGCCGATGCAGCCCAGCACCGAGGACGTCGCCGCCAGTGACGCCCGCACCGATGCGCAGGACGACCCGTCCGACTTCGCGGCGTACGTCGCGGCGCGCGGCGCCGGCCTGTGGCGCGCGGCCTGGCTCCTGACCGGCGACGCGGCCTCGGCCGAGGACCTCGTGCAGGCCGCCCTCGCCCGGACCTGGCGCCACCACCGCAGGATCGTCCGACAGGCCGACGGGTCCTTCGACGCCTACGTGCGCCGGACTCTGGTCACCACCTACCTGTCCTGGCGGGGCCGGCGCTGGCACGGCGAAGTACCGACGGCCGAGGCGCCCGAGGTAGCCGCCGCCGACCCCGACGTCCCGTCCTCGGTCGACGTGGCCCGGGCCTTGGCGACGCTGTCGCCGCGGCAGCGGGCGGTCGTGGTGCTGCGCTACTTCGAGGACCGCACCGAGAGCGAGGTCGCCCGGGTCCTCGGGTGCTCGCAGGCCTCGGTCAAGACCCACCATCGCCGCGCGCTCGCCGCCCTGCGCGCCGGCGGCCTGCTCACCCCCGACGACGCCGACCCCGAGGATCCGACGTGACCGACCGACCCGACCTCACCGACCTCCTCGACCGAGCCGTCCCCGACCCGCCGTCGCTGGCCGGCCTCGCCGCCCGCGCCCAGGCCGACGCCCGACGCGCCCGCACCCGACGGCGTACGGCGGTCGGTGCGGCCGCGCTCGTCCTGGTCGCGGTCGCGACGTCGCTGACCGTGGGGTCCCGGACGACGCCTCCGACCGCGAGCGACCGGGTGGCTCTCGACCCCACCGACGCCATCCCGTGCCGTGCCGGAGCATCGCTGGAGGTGAACTCCGACGCCGAGCCCGTCTCGGTCCGCTTCTGCCCGGACCCACGCCAAGTTCCCGGGAATCCGATGGGTGACGCTCTGGTCCCCACAGCCCCCCTCACCACCGACGTACTCCGCACCGTCAGCGAGCTGGACGAGACGGTCGAGGCGGCCGCGACCAGCTTCTGCGTGACCGAGCGCAGCCCGTACGTGATCCAGATCGGCCTGGCCGACGGGACGGTGCGGCGCCTCTCGGACCAAGACTGTGGGCGGGGCCTGCCCGTCCTGCTCGCGGCTATCGGACGACAGTCGGCCCCGGACGCCGAGCCGTCGACCGACCCCCTGCGGTGCGACCTGCGCGGTCCGAATCTCCGGGGGGGTGATGCCTCGGACCCGCCTTACGCCCCGCTGCTGACACTGCCAGCGGTTCAGGCCGTGCGCTGCACCGCCTACGCCGCTGACGTGCGGGCCCGCAGCGAGGTCGAGGACCCCGAGGAGCTGCGCGCCGACCTGCTCAGCAGCTACGTCCCGGGTATGGCCGACTGTGCGGGAGACCCGAGGGGCGTCGTGACCACCTGGGCGCTCCGTCTGGCCGACGGCTCGATCCACACCGCGCATCTCGACGGGCGGGTCTGCGGCCCCCTCACCATCGACGGGACTTACGTCGGCCTGGCCGGCGCCATTCTGAACGCGCGCACAGCCCAACGCGCGGACTAACGCCCCCGCGACAGCCAGGCCGTCATCGCCTCGCGCGCCTCGTCGGAGCCGAAGAGCCGCGCACTGGTGGCGGCCACCTCGTCGCCGAGGGCGTCGATGCGGGCCAGCAGGTCGCGGTTGACCAGCGCCTTCGTCTCGCGCAACCCCTGCGCGGCACCGGTGGCCAGCGAGCCCACCATCGCCGTGGCGGTCTCCTCGAGCTGCGCGCGCGGCACGGCCCGGGTGACCAGGCCCATCGCGGCGGCCTCGGCACCGTCGAAGGTCTCCCCCGACAGGCACGTCCAGGCCGCGGCCCGCGAGGTCAGGCGCGGGAGCACGGTCAGCGAGATGACCGCCGGGGCGAGGCCGAGCTTGACCTCGGTGAGGGCGTACGTCGCCTCCGCGGCGCTCAGGGCCACGTCGCAGGCCGCGACGATCCCGATGCCGCCCGCGCGCACCGCCCCCTGCACCACCGCGACCACCGGCACCGGAAGCCCGGCGACCTGGCGCTGCAGGTCGACGATGGCCCGGGCCCCCTGCTCCATCCCGTCGCCGACGGCCTCGGAGAGGTCGGCCCCGGAGCAGAACACCGTGCCGGTCGCGCGCAGCACCGCCACCCGGACCCCGGGGTCCTCCGCCGCCGCACCCAGCCGCTGCCCGAGCTCGGTCACCAGTTGCCGCGACAACGCGTTCCGGTTCGGCGGGGAGTCGAGGGTCACGGTGGCCACCGGCCCCTCGACCTCCAGGTGGACCAGCTCGGCAGGGGTCTGGGACTCATCGATCGTCTCGGGCACGGCCCCATCGTGCCGCGGGGAGCCTCCGCTCGGAGACAGTGGAGATCTTCCGGCACCTGACGCCGGAAGATCTCCACTGTCTCCACCTCCGTCTCCGTCCCCCGTGTCCAGACCACCCGACCCCGCCCGGGCCGCGCCAATCCGCCCGGGCCAGGGCGCCGAACCCTCTGCGCACCACCGCTCCCTCCGATGGAACCGACCGACCCGAGGACTCCGATGACCACGCGCCACCCCGACGACGGCCCCGCCGTCGCCGCTGCGCGCCCGGGTCCCGGGTCGGTCGGCGGGACGAGGGGGTCGCGATGTCTGCGATTGTGACCCTCGCGAGGGATGATCGACCCATGAACCCGACCGAGCCGGCGCCCCGCGGCCGTGAGCAGTCGAGGTCGCCGCATGCGGTCGACGAGCTCTCGGACCTGCTCCGCGCCGCCGCCCGAGGCGACCAGCACTCCTTCGCCTCCCTGTACGACGCCACCTCGGCCCGGGTCTACGGCCTCGCGCTGCGGGTGGTGCGCGACCCGGCGCAGGCCGAGGAGGTCACCCAGGAGGCGTTCCTGGAGGTCTGGAAGACCTCCACCCGCTTCGACCCCGACCGCGGCAGCGCCATGTCGTGGCTGCTCACGATCTGCCACCGGAAGGCGGTGGACCGCGTGCGGTCGGCCGAGGCGTCCACGCGGCGCGACACGACGTACCACAGCCAGAACCACACCATCGACCACGACGCGACCGCCGACGCGGCCCAGGCCTCCATGGAGGCCCGGCGGGTCCGCAGCGCGATGGAGAGTCTCACCGAAGTGCAGCGCCAGGCGCTTGAGCTGGCCTACTTCGGGGGATACACGCACACAGAAGTGGCGGGGATCCTCGATCTCCCCGTCGGGACAGCCAAGACCCGCATCCGCGATGGACTCATCCGGTTGCGCGACAAGATGGGAGTGGCCTCGTGAGTGGTGACATCCACGCTCTCTCGGGCGCTTACGCCGTCGACGCCGTCGACGATCTCGAGCGCGCTGCGTTCGAGCGGCACCTCGCCCAGTGCGAGCCCTGCGCGGCCGAGGTGACCTCGCTGCGCGAGGCCGCCGACGAGCTGTCGCAGCTCTCGCTCGCCGGGCCGCCGCCTGCGCTGCGGGCCTCGATCCTCGCCGGGATCGACACCGTGCGGCCTGCGCCGCCGGTGGTCTCGCTGGAGGCGCGCCGCGAGGCGCGGTCCACCCGCAACTCCCCGCACCGCCGCCGCGTCGGCGGGCTGATCGCCGCCGCGGCCGCCCTCGTGCTGGTCGGGGGGGTCGGCGCCACCGTGTGGCACCCCTGGGACGAGCCGAGCACGCAGGTCGCCGGCGAGACCCCCCGCATCAGCGCGGCCGACCGGGTCCTCGACGCCGCCGACGCCCGCACCTGGACCGAGACGACCGAGGACGGGGTGACCCTCAGCGTCACCCACTCCGCCGCTCAGGACCGCTCGGTCCTCACCGCCTCCGGCCTGGCCCCGTTGAGCCAGGAGCAGGTCTACGAGCTGTGGCTCCAGCAGGACGGCGAGCTGGTCTCGGCCGGCTTCTTGAAGGACCCGACCTCCGCGGCGGTCCTGCAGGGTGACAGCACCACGGCCGCGCTGGCCGGGGTCACCATCGAGCCCGCCGGCGGGTCGACCAAGCCCAGCCTCAACAACCTGATCGGGACCGTCCCGCTCGCCAAGGCGTGATGGGCCGCCGCGTCGCGGTCGTCGGTTCAGGAGTCGCGGGCCTCACGGCGAGCTACGTCGCCTCCCGCACCGCGCACGTCACCCTCTACGAGGCCGACGACCGGCTGGGCGGTCATGCCGACACCCATCGGGTCGCCCAGGCGGACGGGGCGCACGGTCCGCGTGAGCTGGCCATCGACACGGGCTTCATCGTCCACAACCCGCGGACCTACCCGGTGCTGCTGCGGCTGTTCGCCGAGCTGGGGGTGGCCACCCAGGCCTCCGAGATGTCGATGTCGATCCATGACGAGGCCACCGGTCTGGAATGGGCCGGCGCCCTGGGTCGACGTGGGTTGTTCCCGACTCCCGCCAACCTGCGCCGTCCGCGCTACCTGGCGATGCTGGTCGAGATCCCCCGCTTCCACCACCGCGCCCGCCGCCTGCTCGAGGCCACCGACGGCGACCCGGTGCAGGCGCCCGGCGCGACGCTGCGGGAGTTCCTGGCCCAGGGGCGGTTCTCGGCGTACTTCACCCGACACTTCATGGAGCCGCTGGTCGCGGCGGTGTGGTCGTGCGACCCCGAGGTGGCGCTGGACTACCCGGCGCGTTACCTGTTCACGTTCCTGCGCCACCACGGCATGCTCGGCGTCTTCGGCTCCCCGCAGTGGCGCACCGTCACCGGCGGCTCGCACGCCTACGTGCAGCCGCTCGCCGCGCAGCTGCAGGAGGTCCGCCTCGGCGCCAAGGTCACCTCGATAGCCGAGGTCGGCGGACCCGACGGCGGGGTCGAGGTCACCGACGGCAACGGCGCGACCGAGCAGTACGACGCGGTGGTCGTCGCCACGCACCCCGCGCAGGCCCTGTCGATGCTGGCCGAGCCGACCGCCCTGCAGCGCGAGGTGCTGGGCGCGATGCCGTACTCCGCCAACACCGCGCTCCTGCACACCGACCCCTCACTGCTCCCCGAAGCACCCGCTGCTCGCGCGTCGTGGAATTTCCGGCGACCCGCTCCCAGCGACCCGCGACCCAGCGACCAGCCCGAGCAGGGCGTCGTGGTGACCTACGACCTCACCCGCCTGCAGCGGCTGGAGACCGACGTCCACTACCTGGTCACCCTGGGTGGGGAGCACCTGGTCGATCCGGCCACGGTGATCGCACGCCGGGAGTACGAGCACCCCCTCTACAACCCGACGTCGGTGGCCGCGCAGGCGCGGCTGCCGGAGATCGACACCGACCGGGTCGCGTTCGCCGGGGCCTACCACGGGTGGGGCTTCCACGAGGACGGGGCGCGCTCCGGCCTGGCGGCGGCGACCCGGCTGGGACTGCCGTGGCCCGAGGCCGAGGGAGCGGGGGCCACGGCGCGGCGCCAGGAGCCGGTCCCGCCGCGGGTCTACGACACCACCATCAGCCACACCCGGCGTCAGCCGTGGAAGCGCCGCTTCACCCACCGGTCGCTGATGTGGGTCGTCGACCTCGACGACCTGCCCGACCACGGGGCGCTGGGCCGGTTCGAGGCCCGCGACCACCTGGGCGACCCGGTGCGGCCCATCCGCCGCAACGTGGAGGCGTTCCTCGCCACCCACGATGTCGAGGTCGGCACCGGCACCATCCTGATGGCCGCGCTGCCGCGCGCCCTGGGCTACTGCTTCAACCCGATCTCGGTCTTCTGGTGCCACGACGAGACCGGGGCCCTGGCCGCGACCGTCGTCGAGGTCCACAACACCTACGGCGACCGGCACGCCTACCTCGTCCACCCCGACGAGCAGGGACGGGCCCGCACCGACAAGGTCATGTACGTCTCCCCCTTCCACGGCACCGACGGCCACTACGACCTCGTCGTGCCCGAGCCCGACGAGCGGCTGCAGGTCGTGGTCGAGCTGACCTCCGACGCCGGCGCGCGGTTCAGCGCCTCGATGACCGGCACCCTGACCGACCGCTCCCCCGTGCGGACCGCCACCGCGGCCCTGCGAGGCTCCGCCCTGATCCGCGCCCACGGCATCTGGCTGTGGCTGCGCCGACTCCCGGTCCGACCGCGACCGGCCCACCGACAAGAAGGGGTGACCCACCGATGACCCTCGCCGCTGAGCGCCTCGCGGCCAACCACTGGCCCGGGCTGGACGTCGTACCGTCCGGGCCGCGCGCCGCCTTCTCCGCCGCCGTCGCCCGACGCCTGGTGAAGGCCGCGGTCAACCGGCTCGACCTGACCCTCGTGGTCGGCGACGAGACCTGGGGTCGCGGCGGCCCCGTCGCGGTCGTCCACCGGCCGGAGGAGTTCTTCGCCCGGCTCGGTCGGCACGCACTGATCGGGTTCGGCGAGGCCTACCTCACGGGCGCCTGGGACGCCGAGGACCTCGGCGGCTTCCTCACCGTGATGGCCGCGGAGATGGCCGACCTGGTGCCCGCGAGCCTGCAGCGGCTGCGGGCGCTCGCGGTCAAGCGGCCCCCGCGCTTCCAGCGCAGCAGCACCAAGAACTCCCAGGCCAACATCGCCCACCACTACGACCTGTCCAACGACCTGTTCGAGCTCTTCCTCGACCCGACGCTGAGCTACTCCAGCGCGCTGTTCGAGGGAGCACCGGAAGCGGCCGACCACGCGGACCTGGAGGCGGCGCAGGGCCGCAAGATCGAGCGACTGCTCGACGAGGCCGGCGTACGGGCGGGGTCGCGGGTGCTGGAGATCGGGTCCGGGTGGGGCGAGCTGTGCGTCCGCGCCGCCCGCCGCGGGGCCAGCGTCCGCTCGATCACCCTGTCGGTCGAGCAGCAGCGCCTGGGCCGCGAGCGGGTCGACGCCGCGGCCCGCGCCGAGGGCTTCGACCCCGGCCTGGTCGAGATCGACCTGTGCGACTACCGCGAGGTCACCGGGTCCTACGACGCGGTGGTGTCGGTGGAGATGGTCGAGGCCGTCGGCTGGCAGTACTGGCAGACCTACTTCGAGACCATCGACCGGGTGCTCGCCCCCGGCGGCCGCGTCGGCATCCAGGCCATCACCATGCCGCACGACCGGATGCTGGCCACCCGCAACACCTACACCTGGATCAACAAGTACATCTTCCCGGGCGGCTTCCTGCCCTCGGTGCGCGTCATCGACGAGGTGACCCGCGCGCACACCTCGCTGCGGATGGCCGAGCCGTTCCGGATGGGCGCGCACTACGCCCAGACCCTGCGGCTCTGGGACCAGGCCTTCCTCGCTCACTCCGAGGAGGTGCTGGCCCTGGGCTTCGACACCACGTTCCTGCGGATGTGGCACTTCTACCTGGAGTACTCCCGCGCCGGCTTCGCCTCGGGCTACATCGACGTCGACCAGCTCACCTTCACCCGCGAGGACGCATGACCACCACCCACGACGCCCCCACTCAGTCCCCGGCCCCGACCGGCGGCGTCGCCCAGCGGCTGGCCCGTGCGGTCGAGCCGTTCGTCGGCGGTGAGCTGCCGGTGCGGCTGCAGTGCTGGGACGGCTCGGTCGCCGGGTCGGCCGACGGCCCCCTGGTCGTGCTGGGCTCCCCCGACGCCGTACGCCGGCTGCTGTGGCACCCGGGCGAGCTCGGCGCCGCGCAGGCCTACGTCACCGGCGAGCTGGACGTGCCGGCCGTCGACGGGTGGGACCTCGACAGGGCGCTGACCTACGCCTTCGCGGTCGCCCGGGAGCGGGGCCTCTCCGGCACCCGGCCCAGCCCGAGGGCGCTGCTCGACGCCGTCCGGGCCGCGGTCGACCTCGGCGCGTTCGGGCGGCCCCCCGCCGCCCCCGCCTCTCAGGCGCGGATCCGCGGCCGCCTGCACAGCCCGCTGCGGGACCGGCGCTCGATCAGCCACCACTACGACCTGTCCAACGAGTTCTACTCCCTCATCCTCGAGGACTCGATGGCCTACTCGTCGGGCTACCACTCCTCGCCGGAGCAGCCGCTGGAGGAAGCCCAGGCCGCCAAGCTCTCGCTGGTCTGCACCAAGCTCGGCCTGACCGAGGGCTCGACCCTGCTCGACGTCGGCTGCGGCTGGGGCTCGATGTCGCTGCACGCCGCCGAGCACTTCGGCGCCCGGGTCGTCGGCGTCACCATCGCCGAGGAGCAGAAGCGCTTCATCGACGCCCGGATCGCCGAGCGCGGCCTGGAGGACCGGGTCGAGATCCGCCTCCAGGACTACCGCGAGGTGCCCGAGCGCGACCACTTCGACGCCGTCTCCTCGATCGAGATGGGCGAGCACGTCGGCCAGCGCAACTACCCGACGTACGCCGAGGTGCTGCGGCGCGCGGTCAAGCCCGGCGGCCGGGTCCTGGTCCAGCAGATGTCGCGCACCGGGAAGTGGCCCGGCGGCGGCCCGTTCATCGAGTCCTTCATCGCCCCCGACATGTACATGCGCCCGGTGGGCGAGACCGTCGCGCTGCTCGAGGCGGGTGGCCTGGAGGTCCGCGACGTCCACGGTCTGCGGGAGCACTACGTGCTGACCGTCGCCGGCTGGCTGGAGCGGTTCGAGGCAAACGTCGACCGGCTGACCGAGCTGGTCGGCGAGGAGGTCGTCCGGGTCTGGCGGCTCTACCTGGTCGGCGGGTCGATGGCCTTCCGCGACGGCCGGATGGGGGTCGACCAGATCCTCATGGTGCGCCCCGGCGCCCCGCACACGCTGCCGCTGCAACGCGCGTTCTAGGAGGTCCTGGCCGTGGCGCTCGACATCGTCCTGGTCCTGCTCGCCGGTCTCGTCGCCGTCGTCGCCTCGATGGGGGCGGCGGCTGTGCGTGCGCGCCAGCTCGGCGTCGTGGCGGTGGTCGACGTGGCGTGGGGTGCCGGGTTCAACCTGGTCGCGCTGGTCTCGGCGCTGATCAGCCTGACCGACCCCGAGGGCGCCTCGATCTGGCGGGCCTGGTTGCTGTTCGTGCTCGTCGCCGCCTGGGGGCTGCGCCTGGCCTGGCACGTGCGCACCCGCGCGCTCGGGGCCCACGCCGGCAAGGAGGACCCCCGCTACGAGGAGATGCTCGGCGGCTCACTGGTCGAGGTCGGCCTGGCGACCGCCGTACGCCGGGTCTTCCTGGTGCAGGGCGTGGCCCAGTGGTTCGTCGCGGTGCCGGTCATGGTCGGCTGCGTGCTCCTGGCGCCGTGGTGGCCCGTGGTCGTCCTGGGGGTCGTCGTGTGGGCGGTCGGGCTGGCCTTCGAGGCGGTCGGCGACCGCCAGCTGGCGACGTACATGGCGCAGCCTCGGGACTCCCGGCCCCCGGTGATGGACCAGGGGTTGTGGGGCTGGACCCGCCACCCCAACTACTTCGGCGACGCCTGCGTGTGGTGGGGGCTGTGGCTGGTCGGCGGACTGGGCTCCGGGTGGGTCGCCGGCCTGGCCACCGTGCTGTGCCCGATCGCGATGACGCTGTTCCTGCGCAACGTCACCGGCGCGAAGCTGCTGGAGAAGAAGATGAGCCGGCGCGACGGCTGGGACGACTACGCCGCCCGCGTGCCGATGTTCTTCCCCCGCCCGCCGCGCAGCTAGTGCGGTACGCCGGTCCCACCGGGTGACACCTGCGTACCGCACTCCGGCTCGGGCTCCCCTCCACAGGCCGCCGCACCTGTCCTGGCGCGTAGGCCTCGCCGTGCGCAGACTGCGGCCGTGCTCGACGACGCCGCCCTCCTCGCCCACCAGAGCGGTGTGGTCAGCCGGTCGCAGCTCCTCGACCACGGGGTCACCGTGGGGGAGATCCGGCGTCGCCTGCGCCGACGTGAGCTCGTGGTGGTCGTCCCCGGCGTGTACGTGGGCCACACCGGTGAGCTCACCTGGGTGCAACGCGCCTGGGTGGCCGTCCTGGCCGTGGGTCCCGCTGCGCTGTGCCACCGCTCCGCGTTGCGTGCGGAGGACGGCCCCGGCCGGCGGGAGGGGGCCGGGGTCATCCACGTCGCCGTCGACCGGGACCGCTCGCCGGCGGCCCCGCCCGGCGTACGGCTGCACCGGATGGCCGACCTCGACGCCAGGGTGGCGTGGCACCTGTCACCTCCGCGCGTCCGGATCGAGCACGCGGTCCTCGACGTCGCCGCGGAGGCGCCGCGTGAGCTGGACGCCATCGCAGTGCTCGCCGACGCCGTGCAGTCACGGCGAACCACGGCGGCGCGGCTGCTCGCCACGCTCGAGACGCGGCCCAGGATCGCCCGCCGTGGGTTCCTGGAGTCCGTCCTGCACGACGTCGCCGCCGGCACCTGCTCGGTGCTCGAGCACGCCTACCTGACCCGGGTCGAGCGTCCGCACGGACTGCCGCGGGGCGAGCGGCAGGTCCTGGACGCCACCCGCCATCCCGTCTACCGCGACGTGGCCTACCGAGCCCAGCGGACCCTCGTCGAGCTCGACGGCCGCCTCTTCCACGACTCGGCCCGCGCTCGCGACCGCGACCTCGAGCGCGACCTGGACGCGGCGACCGGCGGTGAGGTGACGGTCCGTCTCGGGTGGGGCCAGGTGCTCGGGCGCAGCTGCGCGACGGCGTACAGGGTCGGGGCGGTGCTGCAGCGGGGCGGCTGGGACGGTGCGCCGATCGCCTGTCCCTCGTGCGTGGGCACGTCAGTGCGGTACGCCGGTGCCACCGGGTGACACCGGCGTACCGCGCTGTCCTCAGCCTCGGTGAGAGGGCTCGGGGTCCATGCCGGGGGCCGGCTCGGGCGGCAGGTCGACCTCGCGGGTCGGGTCGGGGTCGTGGTGGACCTCGTCCTCGGACGGGTCGACGGCCGCCGGGGTGGCGATGCCGACCGCGGGGCTGACCGGGGCGGCGGGGTCGACGTGCCAGCGCCGCGAGACGAGGTCGTCGAAGGGGTCGGGCCGGGGATGGCGGGCGCCGCGGGTGTCGGGCCCCTTGGTGTGCGGTTCGAGGACGATCTCGTGGGTGTCGCCGTCGCGGCCGTCGAAGCGGACGGCCACGGTCTCGAATCCCTTGTGCCGCTGCATCTGGGCGTACATCGCATAGGCCCGGCGGTCGGCCTCGGTGAGGTCGACGGAGTCGGTGAACGGGGTCAGCAGCGCGCGGGGCCACAGCCGCCGGGCCAGCACCACGTTGACCTCGATGCCGAGCACGGCGACCAGCGCGGCGGCGTAGATCAGCCCGAAGAGTCCGAGGACGAAGCCGAAGGTCTGGTTCACGGCGCTGGTCGAGGACAGGACGTTGGTGGCGTAGATCGTCCCGACGTACTGCAGGACCTGCCACAGCACCGCGGTGGTGAAGGCGCCGGGGGCGGCGCGGGTGAACTGGTGGCGGCGCGCCGCGGCGAGCCGGAAGAGGAACGTGAGGAAGAGCCCGACCACGACCACGGTGGCCAGCTGGATCAGCCAGCCGATCGCGGCGTTGGCCTGGCCGCCGAAGATCTCGGTGGTGCGCCCCAGGGCCGAGAGCACCGAGATCGCGATGACCGCGATGCCGGCGAAGGACAGCAGGCCCAGGCTCTTGACCCGCGACAGGATCGGGTTGGGGCGGCTGTTGCGCGGGATGGCCCACGCGGTGGCCATCAGGTTCTGGATGGCCTGGCCCACCCCGAGCGCACCGTAGAGCGCGGCGACGGTCCCGATCACGACCGCGCCGACCGACCCCTGCAGGCCCTCCGGCCGACCCAGCTCCTCCCCGATGATCGGGAAGTTGCCCAGCGCGGAGGCCAGCGCCTGCTCCTGCAGCTTCTGGTTGCCCTGCAGGACGAACCCGAAGATCGAGGAGGCCAGCAGCAGCAGCGGGAAGATGGCGACGAAGGCGTAGTAGGTCAGGGCCGCGGCGAGGAAGTTGCCCTGGTCGTCGAAGAACTTGTAGAAGACCGCCAGAGGGAAGCCGAGCACGGTGTGTCGCCGCTGCGTGCGGTCGACCGTGCTCACGGCGCCCATGCGGCCGATCTTATCTCCGCCGCACCGGTTTCCCTCTCACGCCGGCACGTCACACCGGCACGTCACGCCAGCAGGGCCACCACCACGACGACCGCCGGCACGCAGGCCAGGGTGCTGACGAAGATCGAGTCGCGGGCCAGCAGGACGGCCCGTCCGTAGCGGCTCGCGATCACGAACACGTTCTGCGCGGTGGGCAGCGCGGAGATGACGGTCACCGCGAGCAGGGCGGCGGGGTCCAGCCCGACGGCGCGGCCCACGGCGTACGCCGCGACCGGCTGCACGACCAGCTTGAGCCCGACCGCCAGACCGAGGTCGCGGGCCGGGACGCCGCGGCCGGGCAGCGGGCCGAGCCGCAGGGCGACGCCGTAGGCGACCAGCATCGCCGGCACCGCCATCGCGCCGAGCAGCGCCACCGGGTCGCCCACGACGGTGGGCACGTCGACCCCGGTCAGGGCCACGACCAGGCCGAGCGCCGACCCGATGGTGATCGGGTTGGTCAGCGGACGACGCAGGACCGCCCACACCGAGAGCCGGGTGGG
>Ga0325400_1004911_pt1 | contig 12481 bp, 14 predicted proteins | sample PopdelMetagenome_2_FD_205662 | JGI IMG/M metagenome (GOLD analysis project Ga0325400, IMG submission 205662) | Populus deltoides microbial communities from Bellville, Georgia, United States - Xylem-PdKOR-R1 | ecosystem: Host-associated > Plants > Phyllosphere > Stem > Wood/Secondary xylem...
ACTTTCATATTACTTTATTAATTTTATATTACTTTATAAATTACTCAAAGTAATTATATAATTAATAACATCATAATTATATTATATATAAAAATCTAAATTAGTTATATAATTATATTAAAATTAATTTAATATGAAATATATTAAAATATAATTGATTTTTTTAAATAGCTTTTTATCATTAAAATGCATATAATAATAAAAAAGTATATTTATATTATTTAAAAAACTATTTTATTAATTAGCTCTCTAATAAAATATTTTCTATGGAGATAATCTATCAGCCAAAAAACCACCACCAAAGTACTAGCATTCCATCCTCCCTCCTCCCTCCTCCCGTAACCCAAAACTCACCATGCACCGTTTGGTTTTCAATCCTTTTGGCTCATCACATAAGGGAGACAGAATCATCCTTCCCTGTCAAATGAAACTTCCTCTAAAAAATGGCACAATTATTCAATCGTCTGCAGCAGCACGTGAATACGCAGAATTAAAAGTTTAAAAACATATGCTAACTGTGGACTTGAATTAATCTATGATTTCTAGGCAACACAAACATAATTTGGGTTTGAAATACTAACAAAACCAAGCCTTCAAAATCTCAAACTTTCCACACTCTAAATCCTTAAAGTTTCATTCTATACAGTGTCTACAGCATCAAACAGTTAAAACCAAAACTGGGTTTGATTTGTTATAAGTCACGGGTTCATACAATTTCGGCATTGGGATGCTTGCTGGTGAGGCGAATCATGAAGAAGCGAAGAGCATTATCATACTAAAAGATGCCATTATGTGTGCCCAACGCTTTAGAGGCCCGTGGTTAGGAGATCCAGTGGAGTAAAAGAGCGGAAACGGCGGTGATTTGATGCTGGTTTCCGGTGATTTTGTGGGCTATGAAGTGGTGGTAGCCATGGCGGAGAGAGGAGGAGAACGAGGAGGCAGCAGAAGAAAGAAAAACAAAAAGGAAGAAGCGGATTTAATACAAATAAAAAAAAAAAATAATACACGAGGAAGTTTTTAACATGTTTCAACTTTCAACTTGATGTCGACATAATTTCTAGTTAAATTTCTTATTTTATTTCACATCAATAGTGGGAGACGACCCCACAATAGTAGGGCGTTATTGTCATTGCACAAATATCAAAAGTTGAATTTAAATTCCTCAAAGTCTCAACGGTCATCTCTCTCTCTCTCTAGGGTGTTTATAGTCCCAACAAAAACCTTCCCCTCCTCACCACTTCTTACAAAATCTCTCTCTCTCTCTCGCCCCCCGGATTTCTAAATCAAGAGAAAGTACACCATGAAAGGGGAAGCTAGCGAGAATAATCGGTTCTTAGGAACCTTATCATCTTCATCGATAAGAAATTTACTTCCCAGATCCAAGCGCAAATCCAAAAAATTCTCAGAAAACACTCCTCCTCCACTTCACCCTAACATCCAAATCAACGATCCTCCTCTCTCCCCTTCCATCCCTAAACTCTTTCCACCTTCCAAGTCTTTCTCCTCTTCTGCTTCTCTCAACAGATCAGACGGTCAGAATGTTCAATCACTCTCTCCTCGGGACCCACCACCGCTACTGGGACAAGTCGATGGATCCCACGGGGCATTGGAGGATTTGGATCCGGCAGTGAAGGTTTTTGTCTGTTTTAAACTGTTTTTTTTTTTGTTTTTCGCTCTCTTGGCTTATTTATTTATTTATTTATCGCATAATGTAAAGGTTGTGGTGAGAATTAGAGCAGTAAATGATGTTAAAAGAGAGGGTGGTGATGGTGTAGTGAGGAAGCTTTCTTCGAATTCGGTATCAATTGGTGATAGGAAATTCAATTTCGACTCGGTTCTTGATTCGAATTCAAACCAGGTACAATATTCTTCTACTTGATTTTTCTTAGCATAATTTATTTATTCTGCTGTTAACATATTTTGATTCGTAAACTGTTGGATTGTGTGTCCGCGTACCAGGAAGATGTCTTCCAGTTAGTTGGTGTTCCTTTGGTTAAAAGTGCATTAGCAGGTTACAATGCGTCCATCTTGTCGTACGGAGAGGTATTATAACTGTGTTATGCTAACTAACACTTCGTTTTCTTATAACTGATCACTAATGATTTTCTGAGTACTTAACCAGACTGGGAGTGGTAAGACATACACCATGTGGGGCCCACCAAGCGCGATGGTTGAGGATCATTCAACGGGTAGCAACCAAGGCATCGTTCCTCGCATCTTCCATATGCTATTCTCGGAGATTCAGCGAGTATGTTTTGTTTTGTTTCCTTTTCCTTGGTTTCTGTGTGGAAATGGTTAGTAACTACGTGTTCGGATTGTCTTTCATAGCAGCAAGAGGACTCCCAAATGAAGCAGATCAATTATCAGTGCAGATGTTCATTTCTTGAGGTATGCGTAACAGTCTTAAGAAGTTATGGATAGAATGTGACCTGTATATCAATTTGTATAGGACTGATTGATTGATAATTGCAGATATACAACGAGCAAATAGGGGACTTGCTTGATCCAGGTCAAAGAAATCTTGAGGTGGGATTTTCGGCTCCTGTCCTTGGATTCTTGTTTCACTAGCCAATGCCTTCTTTGAAACACCTCACCTTAATTAGTTTATACTTGACGATAACAATTCATTTGAATTTTTTTTCCAGATAAAGGATGATCCGAAAAATGGATTATACGTCGAGAATTTGACCGAGGAGTATGTGAGCAGCTATGAGGATGTAACTCAATTATTGATCAAGGTAGGGAGGTTACTATTTTTAATTATTCCCTGGGGTTTGGACCTTTTCAGGAACTCATGGTTGGCTTTTGATAGCATCTTTAATTCATTGTCATATATGTTTCTTCTTATTTTCCAATAGTGAATATGTACTTCTATGATGCAGGGGCTCTCAAGTAAAAAAGTTGGAGCAACGAGCATAAATTCTAAGAGCTCTCGGTCCCACATTGTATTTACTATGATCATTGAGTCATGGTGCAAGGTCTGTATCGTCGGCTTCTCCAGCTTAATTGCTGCAATCATGATCAAAATATTTTATCTTATTTTTCCTCAAAGTTAACTTCTCTTAGAATAGATATCATTCTTTGTGAAATGACATCATGTATGTATGCATTGGTCATATAGTTATTTATGATATACAATGTTGAGCCAATTATATATTTTTGGATTTTGGTATCATCTTGTAGTGTTATTATTCTTTTTATTGGTTCTACCACTTACATGTTCTCACGTGGCAGGGGACTTCATCAAAATGTTTCAGTAGTTCAAAAATCAGCAGAATCAGCCTCTTTGATCTTGCTGGACTGGATAGAAATAAACTTGTTGATGCCGATAGACAATTTGTGCAGGAAGGCAAAAGTGTAAAGAAGTCCCTGTCACAGCTTGGGTATGATGCCATGCCAATCACTTCCTTCTTAAGGTTTTCGAACTGTAAAAGTAGTAAAGAAAAAATATTCATTGTCAAAATAAGATGCGAGCTATATATGATCGTGTTCATTTTCAGTATTTATGCTTATTGCGCTGAAATGTATTATTATTATTTTTTTGTTAAATACCTTTATATTTTCAAATATGAGTTTTTAGATTCCATTTGGATGCTTAATGTAAGAGCATCTTAACAGCTGTTTCATTCGAGCACTTTGGTAAATCACAGTTTTTGTTTCATATGTGAAACAGGCAATTGGTGAATACTCTAGCAAAGGAAAATCAACCAGGGAAATTTGCAGGTTTTCCGTACCAGGGATCCTGTTTAACACACTTGCTGCGAGAATCTCTTGGTGGCAATGCAAAACTCACAGTCATGTGCTGCATCTCCCCTAATAACAGGTAACCAACCGCTTTCCTTGTTATGAATTTCAGGAAAAAAGATGGTGCTATTGATTTCAGCATTGCCCATGTACCATATGCATATTCAAATTAGTTTATTGTCATCAGTTTGAGTCCCTTGTTATGTATTATAAAGCACACATATTCTTCATTCTATCTAAATAAGTGCTCGAGATCTCTTGTACTATTCTACGATAATAATGTGCTTGTCGGTTGCAGAAACAATGGTGAGACGTTAAGGACACTCCGATTTGGCCAGCGAGTTAAATTCATAAAAAATGACCCGGTTATAAATGAAATATCAGAGGATGATGTTAATGATTTGAGTGATCAAATTCGTCAGTTGAAGGTATGAGGTTTTTCCTTCAAGGAAGTAATTATTTGCCTGTTTCATCTCAAGGCATCACCTTATTAAATGTGCATCTTACAGGAAGAACTTATAAGAGCGAAATCTGATGTACATAATTCTTTCGAGGGTAGAAGCGGATACTTCAAGGGGAGAAATGTAAGAGAAAGCTTGAATCACTTGAGAGTGAGTCTTAATCGCTCTTTGATGCTACCCCGCATAGATACTGATTCTGACAATGAGGTGAACATTGATGAGAATGATGTGAGGGAACTACACCAGCAACTCAATAAATTACATTGTTCTCCTGATGACAACTCAAGAGATCTATCTGATAATGGAGACTCTGCCCACTTTTCTTCTGTAGAAGAAAGCTTTGAGACAGATTTGGTGAGTGACAGCGAAGTGAATGGCCCACATGAATTTGAAAGTGAAGAAATCAATCATGAGAAAGAAAAGGAAGGTGAATCACAAGACGACTTCCCAGCTGCCCCTGAAGCCTCAGATCCTCCGCTTCGAACCAGCATTAATATTAGTCCATGCCGTCAGTCTGCAGTCCTCCATGAGCCAATGTTGTCTGAGTCACCTAAAATTGGAAATACCAGGAAAAGCATGGTCATTCCATCATTATTTTCAGCAAGTCAGAACAATATGTCAGACAGCTCCAACTTCCAGTCAGATGTACCGCCCCAGTCACTTAAGCAAAGTGAAAACATCAGATCATCTTTGTGTTCAAGCAAGATGTTTCCAGGCCCCACTGAGTCCTTGGCCGCTAGCCTTCAGAGAGGCTTGCAGATTATTGACTATCATCAGCGGAACTCTGCATCAAACAGATCTTCAGTTTCATTCTCCTTCGAGCCCTTGTCATTAAAACCTTGTTCCGAAGTTGACAAAGTGAATGTGTCTCTTCAGAAGTTAGCAGAACATGGATCATATGCTTCGTTACTTTGTGCATCTTGTAAACAGAAAATCAATGATAGTTCAAACGAGGTCCAGGATAGCCTGACATGGGTGGTGGCAGAGGAAGAAGCTCGGAAGCCTAACCAACTGATTAGTCAAGTGGTCAAAGTATGATTAGTACTTAATTGATGAGAAGTGCTATAAACTCTGTTGTATATTTGCTTGTTTTATTTATCCTTTTTGTTTATTTTCTATGCAGGATTCACGCAACGGTTTAGCAATAACCAACAACGGAGAGCAGAAGGACCTTGAAAATTTATGTATGGAGCAAGCAACTAAAATTGAGCAGCTGAATCAGTTGGTAATAATTCTTTTGATCACCCCTCTAACCACTGCAATTCCACATTTCTGAATTTACTTTTAATGACAACCTGAATTTTTTCAGGTTGAAAAGTACAAACAGGAAAGAGAACATTATATCATGACTGGTCAAGAAGGGGATGAGATTCTGCCCAGGAAATCAAAGAATCAAATGACACTCTTTGAAGGATCAGCAGATGAAGAGTACCAGTCATTAAAGGATGATCGAAACAAGGTTAATAGTTGTTTTCATCATCAATTGCAGACAATCTTGTTAATTCAATTTTTCTCCGTGTCATTTGTTCTTGTTGATTTGTGCAGCTTCCAAGTGTTGAGAATAATCAGCTTGAGATTAGAGAAGAAGAATATGAAGTAGAAGATGCGATGGATAAAAACACATATTTTGATTTGAAGGAGAAGGAAGCACTTCTTCAGGAAATTCAAAACTTACAGATGAAGTTGCAGTCGTATACTGATGCATCCAAAAACAGATCTACTGAAAAGCTGAGATCCTCTTTGTTGATACAATCCTTTCAACTATGCAAAAGTGCAGACACCCAAACTAATAGCATGGAAGAATATGAGAGAGAGAGACAGAGATGGACAGAAATGGAGAGTGATTGGATTTCTTTAACTGATGACCTTAGAGTTGATCTTCAATGCAGTCGTCAGCATGCAGAGAAGGTGGAGATGGAATTGAGATTAGAGAAGAAATGCACAGAGGAGTTAGATGATGCGCTTCATAGGGCTGTCCTTGGGCATGCTAGAATGGTTGAACACTATGCTGATCTACAAGAGAAGTACAATGACTTGGAGGGAAAGCACCGTGCAATCATGGAAGGGATAGCAGAGGTGAAGAGGGCAGCAGCAAAGGCAGGAAAAAAGGGCGGAACTCGCTTTGCCAAATCACTTCAAGCTGAGCTTTCTTCCTTAAGAGTGGAAAGGGAAAGGGAAAGGGAGTTCCTGAAAAAGGAGAACAAGAGTCTGAAAATCCAGCTTAGAGACACTGCAGAAGCTGTTCATGCTGCTGGAGAACTCCTTGTTAGGCTGAGAGAAGCTGAGCAAGCTGCCTCAGTTGCAGAGGTAGATTACTGTGATTACACTTTACTTGCCAATATTATTATGCAGTATGCTTAGAAATGTTGAATGAGAAATGTGACTCATCTAGCAGTAATATGGAATAGCGTTCAGTCCCTTGATATTATTAGTATAGCTTGATGAAACCATGCTTCACTCACTATCTCCACTAACGTGAGAGGGCATTTCTTACAAAGACATCAAGTGCTGATGGGTATCTGATTTATTATGTTATTGATTTCTATCACATATGCAGGAGAACTTCAACGTGATTCAGCAAGAAAATGAAAAATTGAAGAAGCAAACGGAGAAGCTTAAGAGAAAACACAAAATGGAGATGATCACCATGAAGCAGTACATGGCAGAAAGCAGACTTCCAGAATCTGCATTGCAACCACTATACCGAGAGAATTCTGACGGAGGACAACACAACACGATCCCAGATGATGACCAGGCATGGAGGGCAGAATTTGGAGCAATCTATCAAGAACACTACTAAACCTTCGGCCTTGATATATAGAGACAGAAGACGACCCTCCTTGGGTCCAAGCTTTATACAAAATTCTTGTGGAGTGACCAAGTCAATTTGTTCTTTCAAGGAAACAAAGTAACTTCTCTACTGTACTTGTGTGCATGATTTATTCATATGTTTGTTTGCTATCATCATCCTTCATTTTACAACTTCTTGAACCTCCTGTTGTATCCTATCATCTCCCATCTCCGGTGGAAGCTTATTGAAAGCTTTCATGACGAAATTATAATGAATAGTTGAATGTCTTTTTTCCCCATATATACATTGTATAGTGATTTGTGTTTCCGTCAAAAAATATGACGCGGAAGATCATCAAATCAAGAAACGCGCAGACAATCTTGGGATATCAAAGCAAGAGAAGCAAATACCATAATAAGTTGAAATTAATGTTTACCTAGGGTGTTTATTTATATACACCAAATACAATATTTGACTTGCAGGATTTTCGATGTGTTTTTTTTTTTTGTAATTAAAAAATTCCAAGTCTAAAGTAAAAAATTGATGCTGGAATTAAATAAATTAAAAATTATATATGTTAATAAAAAAATAAAAGAATAAAAGTTATTAATAAAAATAAAATAGTAAAAATTGAGATTTATATATATATATATATAAATTAATATATTTTATCTGACGAGACATTTATTCACTTATCTTTGCTAAATTTATTTATTAAAATATTTTTTATTTAATCAAATAATAATAAAAATAAATATATATATTAAATCAATAAAATAAAATAAAATAGAAAAAAAATATACTATGTAAGGCTTCACAAATTAAAAATATTATTTAAAAATAAATATGTTTTTTATTTTAAAAAATAAAATTATCTATAAAAAAAATAATCAGGAAAATCTCATAAAAAATTAAATACACATAAAATATTTTTTTAAAAAATCTCTATAAAAAAGATTAAATAAAAAAAATCTTATCAAGAATTGTTTTTCAATATCCCTTCAAGATTTTTTTTTCCTCTAATCTCTCTTCTTTTTTCATTTTAAATTATGCCAGATGATTTTATATTTAAAAAAATTGCCAATTATATTATAACTTACAAGTGGAGAAATTATCTACAACTCATAGAAATACTTTTCTAAACATCTAAACCATGTTATTTTTCTTTTAAAAAAACATTAAATTAAAAAAAAAACTTCAACATTTGGAATGATATTAACCGCTAAATATCTTTTTTTCTTATTTTTTAGACTCTCTATTAAAGTTCTGATAGACTATACCGGACCACTGGTATGTATTTATTATTTCTTCAATGAAACGATGTCGTTTTTGTGGAAAGAACACAAAAGAGGGGCGGACAAAATGATATAAAAAAATCTTTACTAGTACTATCACTTTTTGTTTTCGTTTTCGTTTTTGTTTTTTTTTTTGCCTTTTTTGGATAGATATTAGAGAAGGAGAGAGTGAAACAGAAATGGCGACGGCGAATTCTCCAAACACCAGCAACAACTCTGATTCCGATGTCGAAGACCCTAACCCTAATCCTTCAAGTAATAATAACAATGCGTCAATTATTCCTTCTGCTGAGTCCAGTACCCCTTCCGTCTGCCTCATCCGCTTCGCTGGTGACTCCGCTGCAGGCGCCTTTATGGGCTCCATCTTCGGCTACGGTCCTCTTTCTTTATATATTTATATATATGTATATATAATAGACTCTTACCGTTTGTCATTGCTTGTATCTCTCTCGATTTTGTTGGAATCTATATTTATAATTCAGATTTAATTTAATTTTAAAGTGAAGTGAAGTGATGTTTTGTTTTTTAAATGGATGCATTTCAGGTTCGGGATTGATTAAGAAGAAAGGCTTCAAAGGATCCTTTGGGGAAGCAGGATCTTGTGCCAAGGTGTGATTTATGAATAATGATAATCATAACAATTATCTTTTGCTTATTTGCAACATACAGCTTTTGTGCGCATGTGCGCGCGCGCGCTGGTTAAAAGCCATGCTTGTTAATTCCTATCAAGTTATTTGCGCGCTTCAATGCGCTATTCATTATTCTACTTCGATGTTTCAATTACAATTTTTGGTCTTTGCTGTATTTCTTCCCGTCTTTAGTTGCTAAATTTTTAATTTTTATTTCGTTTCCCACTTATCAGTTTTGTTGTATTAGACATTTGCAGTTCTATCTGGAGTACACAGTTTGGTTGTCTGCTTTCTGAAGAGGCTGCGAGGGAAGGATGATGGTATGACATGCCCCATATTTGAACTGGTTCTTTCACTTTTCTTGCTTGTTTATATTTTAATCATGCTTCTCTCTTTGCAGTCATCAATGCTGGAGTAGCTGGATGCTGTACTGGTCTTGCTCTGAGTTTTCCAGGTATTCAGCTTCTTACTTGACGCATTAAATTTTTAATTTGCTAAGACTTGGATTCTGTCTCAACTGAAAAAATATGTTAGCTATTTGTATTCATAGTGTCTCTGAGCTTTCAATTTTATGATATTGTGCACATTCATCAATGACAATCTGTTCTATCATATTTTCCCATGATGTGCATAAACATCTCCTTGTATACACAATATTATTGCCATTTGTGCAAGCAAAATACTGTCATCTTTAGATTGTTTTAGCAATAACTTGTTAATTGCTGGTAAAATATTTTTTCCATGGGGTGTGGGGTGGGTGGGAGGGGGTGTGGGTTGTCTTTTCATAGCAAATGAATCTTACCTACAATGCTAGTGATTGCATTCCTCAGAACTTGATTCACTGTTTTGACACTTCTCTTAAATCTTTTTCAGCTATCATTTTGTTTCTGAGCATATCATTTCATATGCCATTTGGAGACTTCACGTCTTTTTTTATTCTGCTGATGACTATCTTTATCAGCTATGATTTTTCTTTTCTAAGCGTATATTTCATTTTCTAATTGATGGCAAAATCTGGATTTTTCACATCTTTTATTTTTCTGGTGACTTCCAAATCATCTTGGCTCTCACCTATTTTGAAAAAGGTATTCCCCCTCCATCATTTCGTAGGAACTTTGTTTTTCTACATTGAAATTCATCCTCAAGAAATATTTTCAACAATCCAAATATATGAAACTTTCCAAACTTCCAAAATTTCACAGATGATATTATCATTTCCATATTCAGTACTGTTGTAACTACAAACACACAGTCCGCAAAAAGAACAAGTTCTTCATGTAACTTATGGTTGTTTTCAAATTCTTAAAAATGGAAACTGCTGAATAGAGATCTGGGATAAACTACTAGTTAAAGTTGGCTACCATAAATTGTTAATGCTTCTTAATAGTGACATTTTTTTCACTTCCCTATTTCTTTTTAGCTTTCTCTTCTTTTCCCTTGTTTCTTTAAACTTCTCTCTTTTATTTCTATTCTTCTCAGTTGATCAACTCCTTCACATCAGTCTCTTTGTTTTTTATTGTCAATCACTGTCAGTTTTTTTACATGGAACAGCAAAAGTCTTGGTGTTGGATTTGCTACATAACAGAAAAAGTAAAACAAAGAGAAATACCATCACATGATTGCATATTTATCCTCTATCAAATACAAATAATACTAGCTTACAACAAGTATCATCAGCCAGGTTACTGCTTGAGTTAGCTTTTAGCTTCAAACAACTTTCCTTGTCCCAATTCTTCAGTGTATTATTTGGATCCATCAACCCCTACAGTTTCCAATGCTCATTTCTTGTTTGCCAAATCGCCTGTAAAAGTGGCAATGTTTTTCCTTCGCAAAGACTCTGTTTCTGATTTGACCTTTTGAATTCAATTTTCTATTGCTGTATCTCTTGTTTGCTGTCAATTTATATGTCCTTTGCGTCCTATTCTGTTCCAATTTGTAATCCAATTCTTTCAATAATAAAATGTATTCACAATATAAAGCAGGCTTTTTTGTTGTAAGTTTGCAATGAATTCACACATGATGCCACTAGTGGTCTCTTCTTCCAACTCTAATTCATACTTGCATGGGAGGTAGTCCTTCAAAGTAGATACGTTTATTCTAGAAAAGAACAAAAAAAAGGATATTTCTATTCTTACAGAGGTCATAATCTGATTTTTATGGACTGTTTGGTTTGCTATTAAGTTTTTCTATGAGGAATTTTAAGAACAAAAGATAATAAAAATAATAAACTAGAAGAAAAGATGGCACTTGTCAGAGATGAGGTAAACATGTCAATAAAGGTTCAAAGAGTGGATGCTGACTCAAACTGAAGATGATAAAAGAGGTTGAATGTTAAAATTAGTCTTGCCTTTTGGTTGATGTATAATTTTAAACCAAAAGGAGTTGAATAGAAACCTTACTCTAAAATCAATTCAATGATGGAGAGTGCATTCTCATATGCATATTTGCTCTTCCTAGCTGGACCCAAAAAAAAAGGGCTATGACGTACATGATGGATGGCCAGATTCTGGTACTGTTTTTTTTCCTCATGCAGATGTGAATAGGTTTGAGTTTTGCAAGTTTCTCTTATGGATTTACAGGTGCACCTCAGGCACTTCTGCAGAGTTGCCTTACTTTTGGAGCATTCTCATTCATCATCGAAGGGCTGAACAAGAAGCAAGCAGCACTGGCTCACTCTATTTCTTCAAGGAATAAATGTGACTATCACAGCAAACCTTGTCCCCTAGCACTCCCTCTTTCAGTCCCTCTTCCAGATGAACTAAAAGGGGCCTTCTCCTTTTTCTCCAAGTCCTTAAGGAAACCCAAGAGTGCCAATTTTCCAGCCGCCACCCCCTGATTAAACCAGGAGCAAATTCATAATGTTTAGATTGCTGGTATGGTGACATTGTATCATGTAAATCTGTAGTCTTAGATTCTGAAGCTTGCAGGCTTAGACAATGAAATGATTTCTTGTTTGGCAATGCATATTTATTTTTGGCTGACAGGCGTGCTTCTTTCTTTTTTTTGTCAATTTGCTTTTATTGATCAAGCTTTGACTGTACTTGATTGCGTTACCCGTTTGCTAGTTTCCAAGCTGAAATGCATGCAAGCAAACAGTGGCCTCCATGCGTGAATGGAAATACTGATGCCAAGCGTGAATTAATGTGTACCTGGCGACCCTTCAAAACCATTTCAGAAACCGGGGAAAAGGTTTGAAATGAAGGCTCTTTTGGATGTGTTATGGGGAACTTACTACTTAGGGTTTTCAATTTAAGTTTCCCCGTTGACACACTTATGTCATTTCTGTTTTTTCTTCCTTTTCTTCTAAGAATCCTCCTGTTGATAATTTTATTTTAGGGCATAGTGATCAAATTTTAACCTTGATACTAGGTGGAAAACAGAATTCCTAGAAAAATAAAGGGTAAAAGTGCAAGAGTTGGAAAACATAGTGCATCGTGTTTCCCAAAACAGAGGGTTATGGAGTTAATTAACTCTTTTATCTTTCTTCAAGCTCTAGATTAAATCAATGGAAATAGATTTCCTCTCCTCCAAAGAAAAAAAAAAGTTACTGGATCAATTATT
>Ga0325400_1004916_pt1 | contig 12479 bp, 8 predicted proteins | sample PopdelMetagenome_2_FD_205662 | JGI IMG/M metagenome (GOLD analysis project Ga0325400, IMG submission 205662) | Populus deltoides microbial communities from Bellville, Georgia, United States - Xylem-PdKOR-R1 | ecosystem: Host-associated > Plants > Phyllosphere > Stem > Wood/Secondary xylem...
AAAAGTTTCAAAGAATCAACTGTGATTTTTTTACTTGATGTCCATGCATGCCATGCAAGAGTCGTCCACCTTTAATTTAGGCTTTCAAGTATTCTTTCTGTCTTTTGCTATTTTTAATTTATAACTTGATGATGTGGCATATTTTATGTCCCATTGGGCTCCATGAAGTTGGTATGCTTTAGGAGATACGGAGACAATCATCATTTCCATAATTTTAAAATTCATTCCGGTCAGGTTAAAAAAAAAAAAATTTAGTATAGCTCGATAAAACCAAGTTAAAAATATAATTATAATCCATTGATTTTTTATTAAAATAATATTATTTTAATTTTTTTAAAAAAATTGATTTAGGTGATACTGTCAAAATCTAGAATCCAAGCTTTAAAACAAACCGGATTTAAAAATTATGAAAAATTTAATTAATTTGTGGAAAAATTAAAAATTTGATAAAATTTAAGAGTTAAATTAATACAAGCTACAATCAAACAATTCTTTGTTTATATGATAGTGAAAATTGATTTTCTTGAGGAAATATATAAGCAGTTTGAATTTAATTTTTTTAAGAAGAAAAATTTATATTATTTTAATATATTTTTAAATAAAAATATTTTAAAAAATAATAATTATTAGACGCTCGATATCATTATAATAGTTGAATCTCGTGAAGTCTAATTAAACTCAAATCACCAATTGAATCTTACGATTTATCAATCCAAAGTCTAACCTGGTTTTCTTTTTAAATTATTTTAAATAGACTTGATTAAATTTGAATTACCCTACTGCTAATAATTTGAGTAATCCAATGGATTAACTTGAGATATACTTGACTCACTGAGTCAATCAAAACTTAATTGATTGAAACAAACTCAAGTGATACTTGATTATATTTGGTTAATTTTTTTTTAACCTTTTTTTTAGAATGATATCGTTGCTTTCTTTCTTTTTATTATTTTTTTAATCGAAGACGACATTGTTTGAGGATTGACATTGATTGACCCGACAACCTTAATCGGGTGCGGGTCTGACAGCCGCGGCACCATCTTGGTTTCATGGGCTTGTGCCATTATTTCCATATAGTATATAAACGAAATGCCCGAGCTTATGACACGCTCTGTCTGTGACTGGGAGTAAAATAATGGGACCTGAGACAGAGAACAGGAAGCCAGTGGCTGTGTTCATGGCTTTTGGTACGAAGGGCGATGTTTACCCTCTCTCTGTAAGTATTTCTTCTTCCAATGGAATTGCTAAAATATCGCCTTTTTTTTTGTTTTTCTTTCCAGTTGAGTTGAAAAATCAACAATTTGTTGTGTTTTCTTGTTCTTGTTTCAGGCCATTGCCGCTGCTTTTGCTAGTGATCAGAAACAATACCGTGTGGTTCTAGTAACACATTCAGCACATCAGGTTTGCATTGAAATCCTCCTCATCCTCTTTGGTTTATTGCTTACTAAATACCCTGCCAGTAATCAAAATCAACCATGCATTCTAGAAACAATACTTTATATAGTTTGTGCCTTAGGCCATCTAGTTTGCAAGTCCAAGAAACCTTTTTCTAGGGTAGCCCTAACTTGTGTGTGGACTGGCTAGATTGAAAAGTCGTTTTTGAGTTATGCCCTTGGGAAGAAATCAGCCCTATAAAATTGCAAGGTTGCAAGGTGTTATTCTGATTTAACTCAATATAGAACAATGCTGTTCTTTAGTTTCATTTTCTTTCGTCCCTAGGAATTTTGGGTTCATGTGAATATTCCGTTTCTTTCTCTTTCTTTCTTTTTTACTGATAATTTTTGTTTGTACAAGACCTGCTGATGTTATAAAATGTTGGGTTTCTTGCAGAACTTAAGCTCTCACTTGGAAGAAAGACATGTTACGTTCTTAGGAATCAATTCACCACCTGTTCTTTCTGTTCGCGACAATTATGGTTGTTCAGGTTCTAATATCAATGGTTATGCTATCTTTGCGGTATATAAGAAGGCAAATCTTGTGGGAATGGGATTAGTTTTATTTTTACATTGAATTAACTAACCACTCTGCTGTAATGGACCATTTCTTTAATAGGATCACAGGAGTTAGCTTTTTCAGAACAGAAAATGATAGCCACAAGAGAGCACAGACGAGAATGCTATTCAGCAGTTGAAGGGATTTTTGGACATGGTCCAACCATGGAGGGTGATTTTATCTTGATAAATTTCTTTGCATTGGTATTTCTTGGAAATTCTGGTCCATAGAAGCTCTTCTGATGCTTTGAAAATATAGCCTGGATTTATATGGCTTTCTTGATGAAAGTGTCAACCTGATAAAGGAAAAATTTGCTTTGCATTCTGGTACAGGAAGGGTGGAGCCTTGCAGAACTTTTTCATATCCGTTGTGTAGTAGCTGCTCCATATGTTGTTCCATACAGGTGGTGATATTTTCTCTGAATTCTCTATTTCTTAATGACTTGCCAATCATAGTATTGAAGGACATTTTGTGTTTGGTTTTTCTCCAGTGTGCTATTATTATGTATAGGCACGTATAATAATTTAAGTAACACAGATACAGTTATAAAAATGTATGTGAATGTGGCAGTGGATTATGTGAATGTAGAATTCATTTTTATTAAATGACAATTGAATAAATTGTTCCTCAATGTTATTTATCCATATAGAGAAAAGAGAAGAGAATATACATGTATATCTATTATGTAATTTGAATTGTTGGGTACATGCATGATTCAAAATCCCATATTGATGAAATAGCAACAAAAGTTATTATAGATATTAGTGGGAAAATCTACAACCAAACAGTTCAAGCTTTTCATCAATCACAGGTTTCAATTCTATGCTGGTGGCTCCAAAATCCAAGCAGGTGTAGGGTGTGACTAGAAGTTGGTACAGGATAACTAACAATAAGGGCGTGTGAGCTTCCACTCAAGGGAAATGAATCTTGGAGTGGTCATTATATCATACGGAATGCCACATTAGCAGGAGACTTCTAGAGTATTTTTGTTTGCCCAAAGTCATATATTGAAGGAATAGAAAGAAAGTTGAATATAGGTATATGCGGGAATACTAATAACCCATTGTCTTAAGCACTTGTATTTAGATAATGTGTTAATATTTAGTTACTTGCAACATTTTGTGCTACTTGATTAGTTGATTTTGCTGACTTAGTTGTCCTAAATAAATGTCCCAAACCAAGCATTGAATATGCATTAGATGTTATCTGAAGGGGTTGATGTATTTAGTCACAAGAAATTTCATCCTTTCTGTATGCATTTTTCTTGAGATTATTGTTAGGACTCCCTTTGCCAATAATTCTCCACATATGACGTGGTTACTAATTCATACAAAATTTTAAAATGCGACTTTTGGATTTATGCAAAAACTATTCATGTAAAATTCATAATAGTCATGCTTGGTTTGCGTCAATATGGACATCCACACAGTAAGCGAGACTACACAAAGTTCACAAATGCCACAGCAGTTTCTCAAAGCATATTGTAGATATACCACTAATGTTATTGAATATTAATACTTTTCATCTGTAATGTATGTCAAATTATAATTTTATAGATGAAAAATTTGGTGACCAGATATCTGAAGATCTAAAGTTGCCCAGTTGTTGGTTCTTTATGTCTATGCTTGCCCTGTTATTTAGTTGGTTACTGTTTTTATCTGCTTCTAACTTAAGGACTGCATCCCATTTGTCTAGAACTAAAATTATCAGGTTACAATGGACAATGGTTATTCTTGTCCTTTGTGTTTTGGTAGTCACATAAACGTGTTTTGTGGAATTTGATGTCTAGCACCAGGCACGGTTGCTTCTTTGTCAACCTTGGAATCTTTGGAAATTCATGGAAACGTTCTTGGAAACCTTCAGTTTCCTGTCTTTTTCCACATTTTCCCCTCTTTTTAATGCAAATTCTCATAATATCTTGTTCAGTAGTTTTGCTGTAAGATGTGCATATCTAGATAGTTTATTTTGTTGTTAAATTTTTCCAATGTATGGTTGACTCTTTTTGTGTGCTTTTCAGTGTACCTTCCTTATTTGAGAGTCACTTTAGAAGAGAGCATCCTCTTTTATATAAATATCTCCAAGAAGCTGACAGTAATCAGGTGCTTCGAAGTCCTCATGTAGAACCATTTTCTTACTTGTATAGCAACAACATAATATAGGTCTTTGTCTCTTGCTTTCTCCTATTATGTTTAAATAGGTTTATGATGTGCAGCTTGTATACAAACTTTCTAACCTTTTTATGATCATAGGTTTCCTGGAAAGATGTGGCTCATTGGATGTGGCCACTTTTTACCGAAAACTGGGGATCATGGAGAAGTGATGATTTGTATCTGAGTCCTTGCCCTTTCACTGTTGGTGATTTTGGATATAAGATTTCCTTTTTTTCATGGAATGAAATTTATGATTGCCACCTCCTGCATGTACATTGATTTTATGATGCATTGTTACTTTGTTGTTAGGGTATATTTAAACTCATTAAATTTCTTATACTGAATCCAGGATCCAGTAACAGAGCTTCCCACTTGGCATGATAGGCCACCATCTCCCCTACTGCTGTAAGTTGCATTTTCTTTTTCTACCAAAAACAACCGCATAACCTAATTCTTTATTATGATTACAAGCAAAGCAAAAGGATGATTGAGCCATTGTGGCACAGCTAAAGAATTTAGATGGTTAGCAAAAGGTTTTATTTCCATGGCATTCAAAACTCCCCGTGAAAGTAGAAATGGATTATTTTAAATGATTTATGAATGAATTCCCATGTCTGGCTAGAACAAATGAAGTAAAAGTGATTTGAGCCAAAGGAAAAGGAAACGAAAAAAGAAAAGCATACAAAGTAAACATTATCTGCCATTATCTAGGTTGAATTGGCACCATTTTCTCATGCTTTAAATCTAACTAAGAATGACACCAAAATCTCATGATTCATATGCATTATGTCTTCTTCTTCTTCTTCTTCTTCATTTTTTAAAAATTATTGGATGGGTTAATTAAAAGTTGAACACATTAACCTGTATTTCCATCTCTTTGATTTTTTTGAGTAAATTACAATAACCTCTTGAAACATCATGAAATTACAGGCATTACAGAAGAGTTTAATGATTTCCCAAAAAGCTTCTCCAAGTTTAAGAAAATACTACAAAACACTATGTATGCCCCAAATGCCTCTAGTTATACTAAAATGCCAACATTGAATTGAAATTTAGTGTTTGTTCATACATTAGCTATTTTAAATACTTTGATACTATTTTTTCAATTTTAGTTAATGAAAATTATTTATTGAATAAAAAATTCATTAGGATAATAATTCTAATCATGTTATTAATGTTTTTTTTTCCCTAAAAAAACAACCCATTCGGTCAATATGCTTTTAATTTGTTTGATATTGGTTTTAAATTCGAATAAAAACTGTATTGTACTATGTGTTTGGATATCGTCAAGTTTTTTCTTCATATATATTAATATGTTTTTTTTGGTTAGGAGCCAATAGTTTTTTTTTTTTTTTTTATAAATTGAACATAAATTCATAAATATTTAAATGCATATTTTAAGAATATCAATAGATGTTTTGTCTTGATGAATTGTTTGATTTTTTTAAAATGATATTTTTATTAATCTGTGAAGTCATAATATCAAAATAATTCAAATAGCTATGTTGAAACAAAATGTAACTTGAAACTTGTAAGGTTGTTTTGGGTGTAAATGGGGGTATTTTGGTTATAAAGTGTTTCTATAGTATTACTTAAAATGGGGTATATAGTCAAATCACCAAACTTTTGGGTTTAGCTTGTATTTGGACGTTACCTAAAGGAAATTTTTGAACTTATTTTGTTTTTGCAATAGGTATGGATTTAGCAAAGATATTGTTGAATGTCCAGGTAATCTCATTCTTTTGCTCCTTTAACATGAAAATTTTACTTTATGTGTTCCCTCCTCTCCTCTGCTTTCATTTTCTTTTTTCATTCAAATGAATGTAGACTTATAGATATGTATCTAAAAGTTCAATCCATATCTCTCAAATGTTGTGATGAAATTATATAATTTTGGTATCTATGGATTTCTTTACATAAGAGCTTTCATTTGATGGTGATATTGGCTGGTTTTACGACCAAATTTTATCCATCCAAAATTTTCTCTCTTCTTAATATCTTTCCAATTTTTAAAATGATAGTGTTTTTATGTTAAAATAAGCCAAGTTTACAGCACTTGGGTATTGTTACTTTGCGGAATAAGCATCCTACAATTGAAAGTTGAGGGGCTTAATTGAACTGTTTCATAGATGAAGAAAGTTGTACAATTGTACAAGGGTATTGTCAACTGTCAATGAGATGATCATGTGATTGATGTTGTGCTTCCCCATTTCCATTATCACTAATAATAGCATGTTAACAGATTATTGGCCATCAAATGTCCATGTTTGTGGGTTTTGGTTTCTTCCTACTGAATGGCAGTTTTCATGTAAGAAATGCCAAGAAATTTCAGAACTTTCTTATCCTGGAGATTTGAGGACAAAAGATGAAGTGTGTTCAGCTCATGTCAAGTTACAATGTTTTCTGATAAATCCAGCATCAACACCTCCTGTTTTCATAGGACTAAGTTCTATTGGAAGGTAGGTTCGTTGCTTTTTTGTTTATGGACTATTTATGTTACAACATTTTGGTATGTTCATCTCTTCCTTGAATTTTTTCTTAAACTTAACAACCACAATGTTAGGTTGAAAGAATATGGTTAATTGGCTATAACATCAACATCATGTGAACATTGTAAGCCTAGCATGGATGTCAATTTTGTTTTTGAATAGACCTCTTTTAGTTTATTTCATTCACTTGTTTAAATTGTCAATGGTGATCTTTTCTTGAACCGTGTTTCACTTTTGTTTACAGCATGGGCTTCTTGAGGAACCCTCAAACATTTCTTCAGGTAATTCAAACTGTCCTGGAGATCACAAATTTCAGATTCATCCTTTTTACTGCTAGCTATGAACCTTTGGATGAAGCTGTCCAAGTTATTGCCACTGAATCGTCACATTTTGATAAAAGAAAGTACCTCGAAGAGGGAATCTGTCTCTTTGATAACCGCCTCTTTTGCTTTCCTAAGTGAGTATATATCTTGATCCCTTGAAGCATCATATTTAAATAAAAACAGTAACTTCTTTGTGCAATGCTATCAAGATGTATAGGCGTGGACATGTGGCAGTAATATCATTTAAATATTTGGGAATAATTTTTTTTTCACACCCCACCATTCTTTTGCGTTATCTAACGTGCCAAAGTGGTTCTTATGTTTATAGCATGACAAATATGATGACATTTGTGTCACAGACCCCTGTGTTTTCAGGGAGATTAAAATTCATTTTAGGTAATGATACATGGGTTTTTCAGACAATGCCCTTATTAACAACTTGTGGAACTTGCACTTCCTAATATGGGTTGTTAGAATTTTTAACTATAAAGAATTAGAAGGTTAAAATTAACCTTTAATAAAACTAGATTAATGTTAAAAACAAAATTGAGATTTTGCAACCATCTGATGTATCCATTATCAACAACAAAACAAAATGGTACATATCATTTTAAATTGATTTTTCTTACTCTATTAAGTCACCAAATCCACTGTCTGATAACAATTATTTTATTTAACTCTATCATCTAAAAAAAAACGTTGGAAATAAATTTATTTTAACTATATCATGTGTAAAAATTGAAATCACCTATAGATTTAAGAAAGATAACTACTTTAATTTCGTAGGTAAATTAAAAAAACACCCTTTATTTAACACATACACTATAATGGTGGTTTTTTGTATTTTATTCCCATATTATCCAAACTAAAAGAAAAAAAACTGCTATCTGTTAACTGTTCAGTCAAACAGGGAAATCAATCAAATGTGCTCGTGTTTTTATTTTCTTAATGGATAAACAACATAGTACAAAATCTCAATTTTATTATACAGTACTCTAATATAATTAAAAGTTACTTTTGACCTTTAAAAATTTACAGTTTAATATTGTAACAACTCCTATAATTGGGAAGTGTAACTTCCACAATTCTGAACCTTGCTGTTAGGGCACATGTTAGAAAAGCCCACGATACTTTCATGATAATTTTTGTTGCATATACTATCTTGATTTGGTCACTATGTTAGTTTGGGAATTTGATCATGCATCCTGTACCTGAAAGTTTCTTAGGCCTGCAGCTTTCCTGACATAAATGCAACGCCCTTTAGTGATGGGCATCTGAAACTGAGAATTTGAGCTTTAATAAGCCTCTTGCTGTTTGATCTAGACTTTAATTTTGATGGAAGAGAGCTCTGCTGTAGATTTGAAGGGGAGGGAGAGGTTCTTTTTGAACTTTGTGGGCAAGCACTATCATGTATGCAGAGAGTATTCTAGTATTTAATCCCAACTGAGAGCTCTGCTAGAAATTAGAAATTATTGAAGTAAGAGCAAGATTTTTCATTTTTTCAAAGCAATGAAACCCTTAGGGTAAGTGAAATATTCTGAGGTTTAACATTTATGAAAACATGCAGCATACTACCTTGTTTTCTAGGATGAATTGCTGAAATTATAATTCTGTGATGCTTATAGAAGTACTTGTGATAGCAATAGACTATATGAGATTGATTTAGCACAATACTACCTACCAACTATAAAAGATTGATTTAGCACAATACTACCTACCAACTATAAAAGATTGATTTAGCACAATACTAACTATAAAAGATGATAAAACCATGTAGACGATGCCTTCAAGGAGCATTATTCATTGACTATGCAGAAGAAACACTCTTCTCTTCTCAAATTGAGTACTAGGTGCAAATAGCCTTTAAAACCCTCTTATCATGGCTGCATTAATTGGTGAGGTAATTGTTTTGATTATATGAATGACCCCATTTTATCATGCAAAACAGTATGGTACCTTACCAATGGCTATTTCCAAGATGTGCAGCTGCAATTCATCACGGGGGCAGGTGAGACTCATTATGTTATTTTATTTCATTGAAATATTTATTTCAGCACATGACATGCAGAAGAACTAATTAATTTTTCTTTTTTGTTGCTTCTCTTTGTCTGTAAATTAGTGGATCCACTGCTGCAGCACTACACGCAGGCATTCCACAGGTTTGCCGAATTGCAAACCCTTGCTTTATTTCATTGTTGTAGAACTCAAATAATGTGCGAGTTGTTTTACTCTTCAAAGTTTTTGCTGCGCTGCTTTGGTCAAGGCATGCCAAAATAAATGATATTCTTTACAAGTCCAGAATGAAATTCTGATAAGACTAGCATAATACCACTCTAATGGGACAGCCATGTCCACAGAGAGGAGTAGGATGGAGGCGTACATTATTGGAAGAAATAAGGGTTAAAAAGGGTGTTTTAGCAGAGAGCCATTTGATAAAAAAAATTTGTGAAAACTCTTTGATTAAACCTTTGGTAAGAGAAAGCCAGCCCATGATCAGAAACCTCATTCTAGACTTAGTTCCTGGTGCTTGAGCAGCTCTCCTGACTTTCTGTTATTTGTCATTTACTTTTTTTGCAACTATCCATCAACTGTTAAACTAAACCCTGTAAATGGATTGCAACGCAATATTTTTGTTTGCTTAGAAGCAATCTTCCCTTCTTGTCTGCTCACTCTTCATCTTGATCTTGCTGAATTGGTATCAATGTCTCTCAGCTAGGTTAGACATTTAAGATACAGAGTAATGTTGTTGGTAAGATTTCCTTAGTTTGCCAAAAAGTGTTTCTACTTGCTAAACTCTAATATGGTGCTGCAATTTTGATACCATACATGCATTAGAAATTATATATGCTTTCATGACTTTGAAGATCAATGCTATTATATGCTTGCCAGTACTATTGGTGTGTCTGCTTTTCAATGCTGTCAGCTCTCTTAAACAAATCCAATAATTTTGAAATCATTCTTAATCTACCGGAAGATTAATCCATGAAGGGAAAAGAAGCATGACAAGGCTGGTCAAATTTTCTTTTGTGCTTCATCAATGATTATCTTCACTAATCTCTCACCATTTGTCTCTCTCAACCAATTGATTAGAGTGTTAGATGGCAGGTATTATGTCCATTTATACTGGATCAATTTTATTGGGCTGAGAAGATGTATTGGATTGGAGTTTCCCCAGAACCATTAAACAGAAGCCATTTGATTCCAGATAAACAGGATGATGTGAGCATCAGAATGGCTGCAAAAGTTCTATCAAGGGCCATAAATGATGCCCTGTCTCCAAACATCAAAGCACGTGCTTTGGAAATTGCGGAGAGAATTTCTCTTGAGGTAATGCTTGTTCTTCAGTTATTTGATCACATTGCTGGTGAAGTGTTTAAAGAAATTGCATATATTTTAAATCTATAAAGCTATATATCTATGAGTGATAGGGATATATTCTGGGTTTTATACCAAAATCTTCTTGCTCGTATTTTATGCTGCAATAATTCACATATTGAAAACTCTTACTTCTCAATGATCACATGGTAGTTTCTTTTCCTTTCCTTTTCTTTTTCCCCCCTATGCCCTAACCTTATATAATGGCTTACAGAAGCCTAGTTTTCTCGCAGCACATTTGCTCAGAATTTTGGTTTGCTCTTATGAAGATTCTTTTTAGTAGATTTCATTTTAGGTATATTGGTGGACACTTGAGGATACACCAATTATATAGCCCTATATTTTGTCTGCTGAAGTTGGAATCTAAGACCTTGTGGACCATGTCAACTGCATACCATTTGATTTAAAGCCGAAAGATATATAGTTTTACCACTTCTCCACAGGGTTAAGGGTACATAATGGAAGTGTTCAAAAAGTAGTACCCATTTGAAACTGTGGAATTCTCAGTGGCAATAGAAGGGTTTTTGTCTTGAGAAAGCAACTTCGTGTAAAATAGCAATAATTAAGGATTTACACTGATTCAGATATCCTTCCCTTATTAATCTACTGGGTAATGGCCACCAAAAGCTGAATAAGTGATAAAGTTGCCAAACTAGTAGATTGGATGCTCCACATGGGAGTAATGGCCATCAAAAGCTGAATAAGTGATAAGTTTCCAAACTAGTAGATTGGATGCTCCACAAGGGAGTTTTGGAGTCATTGCCTTTTCTGGTGTACCTTTTTGGCTGTGAAATGTGATCTTGGCTTTTTTACCCTGAAAAGAAATGAGGTGGAACCGGGCATTTTTCTCTGAAAATGTTAGTGTTATATATTTCATCTTTTTCGAAAAGAACCGTTAACAATCATCATAAACGTTGCATATTTTTGTATACAAATGGCTTAAGATTCCTTGCATCATCCTTCTTTGTATGCAATATAATGTTTGGCGTAATTTCACAACACTCTTTTTGTTGTCTCTTTTCAATGTTCATGATTTTGACAACATCCTCCTCTCATTTTTGTGCAATTTACCAGGCTCTCCTTCACTTAGAGGACATTATGGAAAAAATTGAAGAACTTATAGCAATGAGGTTTTATTTGGATTGATTTCAACACCATCTACTTAAATGGCTTTTAAAATTTTTGTAACGTACAAGCGTCTCCTCAAGAATGGTTTAATTGCACACTTAAAAAGTCTGAAATCAATCTTGAATATTTTGAAAAATTCTTGAAATTTGTTCATGGTGTTTACGCTGAGATTTGTTTTTCATGGAAACTAGAGCTCTTTGCATGGCCTAAACAAGGCATTGTTTGTTTTCACGGCTGGGCTGTGCTTTAAAAAAAAATTTAATTTTTTTTCAATTGTTTTTTAAAATTAATTTGATGTATTAATGAAAAAATAAATATTATTAAAAATAATAAATATTATTTAAATATATTTTCAAGTAAAAAATATTTTAAAAAATAATTGCTATAATACTATCTAAACCCTGACTGTTTATAGCTGCAAGAATTTGACTGTTTATAGCTGCAAGAATTTGATGAGTTGTTCTTCTTCTTTTTTCTTTTTTGTCTCTTTTCCTTGGATTTTTCAAATTCATGCATGCTTTGGATAATCAAATACGTGGATGCGCACCTGGATGAATAACGTATTGATGAGCTGGATTGCTATAGGTCTTGACTTGGGGCTAGTCTTGACTTGGGGCTAGTCTTGACTTGGTGCTGATGTTTTTGGCTGACGGCAAGACCCTCCCTGGGTTGTTGGGGTTGAATTTGTTTAGAAGGGTAGTGTTGTTATAGTTATTTTTTAATGTGTTTTTTATTTAAAAATATATTAAAATAATATATATTTTTTATTTTTTAAAAGTTATTTTTGATATCAATGTATTAAAATTATCTAAAAATACATAAAAAAAATATTAATTTAAAAAAAATTAATTTTTTTTAAAAATATTTTTAAAATATATATAAAAAATAGTCTATAAACAGGGAGAAATGGAAGACTCCCAATTTACAAGTTCTTTTTTGCTCTTTGAATTTCCTATCCTAAAAAGGAAAAAGTGTGGGGTCGGAATCATGGGGCCCTTCCAACCTAAGAGAACAATGAGTAA
>Ga0325400_1004917_pt1 | contig 12478 bp, 9 predicted proteins | sample PopdelMetagenome_2_FD_205662 | JGI IMG/M metagenome (GOLD analysis project Ga0325400, IMG submission 205662) | Populus deltoides microbial communities from Bellville, Georgia, United States - Xylem-PdKOR-R1 | ecosystem: Host-associated > Plants > Phyllosphere > Stem > Wood/Secondary xylem...
TCAGTTTGGCATATCAACCACTTCCAAGTAAACAATCAAGCGAGAGTTGGATGGTTTCACGAGTCTTACCTAGGCTAAAGCCATTGGGGTACCGTTACTCCCCCATTTATCCTAGATTTTAAGGTGTGTGCTTTCAATGTGATGCATGACAATATAAACATGAATGCATGCTAAAGCAGTAAATGCAAGAAAAATAAACAAATAAACACAACATAACAAATATTATAGCAATTGACAAACAAAAGGCAAAGCTTAGTCCATTAGTCCCCAGTGGAGTCGCCATTCAGTCGTACCCGACATCGCAGCGGCCCACAAAATAAATCTCTTGACTTATGGAAAAAGAACAGATTTCTGGCATCTTGTTCTTTTAGGGGAAAAGGTCTTGTTTAAAGAGTCGCCACCTAGTATTATGGTCACTAGGAATCCTAACTGGTCAACAGAGATTCTATGGTACGGGACTGGTTACGTAAAAGAGAAGATATTATCACCCCTTAAACGTTTTACCTGAGGCAGACTGCATTGTTGATTTTGTCTTAAATTGCTAAACATTTATTCACTTATGCTATGATGATTTGTTTATAATATTCCTGACTCTGGCGCCAGTGAATATTCGATCTCGAATAATTCCAACTCTGGCGTTGGTAAAAATTCCCCCATGAATAATTCCACCATGAATAATTCCAACTCTGGCGTTGGTAAAAAAATTTCCACCATGAATAATTCCAACTCTGGCGTTGGTAAAAATTCCACCACGAATAATTCCAACTCTGGCTTTGGTAAAAATTCGTAACTATAAAAAAAATCAGTATATTTTCCTTTTTTATTCATGATCTTGATATCATTGAATAAGTTGATAAAAATACATTTTTTCTCAGACATGCAAAAAATTTTATTTCTACACTTTCTATTTTTTTATTTTTTTATTTTTAATTTTTTTTTATATTTTTTTTGGCTGGGCCCAAACCAGTAAAAAGCACGCGTGGAGTGGCTCCACGAGTGCATCATGCACAATGCGAAGGTAATTAATTTACCTTCGCACAGTGCAACGATACATTCAAGATGAATGTACAAAAAAAAGCGAAAGAAAAATGACTTACTTGTTCTCTAGAGACGGTGTGGATGGTGGCAGCGCGGTGGCCCTCGTCTGTTTACAGCCTTCCCTCCTGCTTTCCTTTGCTTCTGTGCCCGTATGCTTTAGTCTTCCTGCAGCTCCAGTTTCGGTGCTTTTTTTGTGTGTGTTTCCGAGTTTTTTTGTTGTCTTTCATCCCCTGGTTCTGTGATTTTTTTCGTCTCTTTCCCCCTGTTTTCTGGTTTTTTTTTCTTTGGGTTCTGCTTGCGTTATGCTTCACTGATTTTTTTTCATTTCTCCCCCCTGCCGTTCATGGCTTTTTCTTCTTCCCTTGGTTCTGCCCTTTTTTCTCTGGTTTTTCGTCCCCTTTTCAGTCCAAAAATCCCCCTCCCCCGCAAGGTCGCCTTTGCTTAGCCTTTATAGAGCCAGCGGTAGCCTCGGTGGTGGTAATGGCTGGCCTCCTAAATGCTCCGTAACCGAAGCCTTCAATGAAGAAAACGTCCGCGTTGGCTGCCAACTGACGAAACGTCTCTGCCTTTAATGGCAGAGCCGTTGCAGAGTAAAGAGACAGCGAACAATCGTTGCAAAACGACCCCGTTTCCTGGTTCTAAAGGCTGCGAACTTGGTCCTTGTAATTCTTATAATTTTGCAATCAAACCCCTGGTTAAAATGTAATTGGATCCTTGCATTGCCGCGCCATTTTCAAGCTAGTCCTTGGATTTTTAATATTTGCAATTTGGACCCCAATTAAACCCCGAACTTTGATATTTCTTCAATTAAGTCCCTGATTGGATTAATTAAATTAATTCCAAGCTTAATTAAGTCTCAAAAGTTATCAATTGTCCAATTAAGCCCTTGATTGAATTAATTAAATTAATTTCAAGCTCAATTAAGTCTCAAAACTTATCAATTCTTCAATTAAAACCTTGATTGGATTAATTAAATTAATTTCAAGCTCAATTAAGTCTCAAAACTTATCAATTCTCCAATTATACCCTTGACTTGGTTAATTAAACAAGTCAAAAATTTAATTAAATCTTTAAATTTCCAATCATGTTGCCCTTAACCCAAATTTTAATTCATTCTTCATTTATTTCATTTTACTTGTTTTTCATCATCATTATTTTTTTATCATCATTTTTTATCCTTTTCAATAAATAAAATAATAATAATAATTAAAATAAAAATGGTAAAAAATTGAGTTATGACAAGTCTTATGGACTTTGTTTGGATAAACTCTTTTTCTTAATGAAGATTCCTACTTTATAATCTTTGCCTTAGTCTTTGAGCATTATCAAACCATCATTTTCTTTTCTTTTCCTTTCCTTTACTTCTTCCTTTCCTTCTTTTCTTATATGTATTTTTTGTTTCCTTCTTCTTGCCTTTCTCTTTTATGATTATGCCCCCTAGTGTTAGGTTCGGAATTTCATAGATCCATACCTGTATTCCAGAATTTTACTCACATTTTCTTTTGCTCCTAGTGTAGGGCGTGATACTAATCAGAGTTTTTGTAAAAAAAGATTTATTTAGGCTTAAATGGGGACCACATGGGATATATATTTTTTAGAAAGTGAAGGGATAACTAAGATTATATTTTCTCATTTCAAACACATATCGTCAGTATTGATAAACCTTGTTCTTTTTCTCAAAGAATTTTCGGGTGATTGTAGAGTGACTACTGGTTGGTTGTCGAAACCACCAAAATATAATTCTGACTTAACTATCACAAACAAAATAAATTTGTAGTATGATCGTGAAAACCAGGTCAAACCCAAGGGAAATTCGCTCAATCTTCTTACAATATACCAAAATGAGAAAGAATAGGAGATGTGAATGAAAAATTCAAGAAACAATAATTCTGAAAATAATAAATTGATATGTCATTAAATTAGTTCAAGGGTCCAAACATCCATTCCTATAAATTTGTTGATCATCGAAGTAAAATAAATATTCTTTCATGTCAAACAAACAAATTCGATATCCCTTAAAGCTAAGGGAAATCAATAAGATTACAAGTACATTAATTAGGAAAAGCTCTCTTATCAATTTTTTACCATCAAGCGAATGTAATATTAAAAGCAATTTTCATTCACTCGGCAGTAGTCTTAGGAATAAAATCTATGTATTTATTCTAAGCAAACATTCAAAAGCTTGACAATTTTAACATAGATTATTCTTCCCTAATAAACCAAGATGAGAGTTGCAGCAATCAATTTTATTCTTTTGCTTCTTACTCGAGTGCCTAACAACAATTATGGACTGAAAGAAAGTAGAAAGCATATATGCCATCTCAAAACAATTCAATAAGCTTGAATAACAATCAATAGCATAATTCTGAACAAGGAAAAATAAATACTTGAATCTGAAAGAATCACAATGATAACGTTACTTATCACAATGTGCTAATGGAGATGGTATGTATCCTTCTTGAACCGAATTCAAGAGTTTAGTTCATAGTTGCTGGAAAATTAATGAAAGAAGAGAAGAAATGAATGTTTTTCGAACCCTGTTTTAGTTGTGTTCTGTTCTCTTTATCTTCCCCCTTTGCTACCGAAATCTTTAGGATTCTTAGGCTAATTAGGAGTCTTCATGATGCTAAATTCATTCCTTCTTTATTTGGTCTTTAAGGTTGGATAAATATCTCAGAATTTGTGTTGAAATCTGCTTCTGCTGCTGTCACAATTCTATTGCAATACCAACTCTGTTGCAATTTAGACTTTGATTTAGACTTGGTTTCTTGCAATATCCGACCATCCCAGCTACATTCTTTCATTCATGACATGTTAAAGGCTTGATCTACACCTTTCTTGGGTCCTAAGGCCCACCATTTTTATGTCAAATTCTCAGCCGTATAGGGATGCTCGACACCGTTAGTTTTTGAATCAGATCAGGGGACCCATTTCGACCAACCAGATTGCATACGGATTCTATCCTTTAAAATGATTTTATCTGACTTTGTATCCTTCATAAAAGTTGTAGTCCTAGATGTTTAGATGAATTTGGGTTTTCGAATCGCTTGATTTTGATACCATAAGTTCAAGATATTCTCGTTTGAATCTCTAGTGTGAAAGTAGGGAATCCTGCTGCGAAAAGAATTTTGGCCCGAGTTTGCACGTCTGATTCGAGGTCCAAATAAGGTCATAATTTTGCCCATAATACCTTACTGAAAAGCTTGATATGTGTATGTCAACTTAAATTAAGCCCACCTTCTCATTCTGGAACTCTAACTTGGCAAAACACCTGTCACAAGAAGTTAGGTCCAAAACATAAAATGCAACTTTTCTTATCTTTTAACGATTAATGCACGAAGTCTCTTCTACATGCCAAACTCATAAAAATAACTTCCAATCAACTCAAATAAGTTCAAAATACATTACAAAACATAGTGTAAAAGGAATAAAAACATATGTATATTTTGCACTTATCAAATTCCACTTAGCTTTTGCATGTCCTCAGGCAAAAATTCAATTTTACTTTTTCAGTGTAAAGAATGTAATGCCATCATCAAACAATAATTAAATTCTCAACACATCATAATATATCATGAATGAAATTCCAATCACTTTAAAATTGTTTATCAAGCATTTTACTTCAAAATAAAACAACTAAATTGTAGACCTTACAAGAATAATGCTCAATTCTCATGTGTTTGAAAGGTTAGTGTTTACTCCAATTCAATCTAATAGAAATTATCTACCATAAGCTTGCAAATCATCTCACTCTCCACCATTTAGATTACATGCATTTCACAAATCATAAGGTCTTTTCAAAGGTTGTAATGCGGCTTGGTTCAAGGTAGGAAATCTTTTGTAAGGTAGTTTAAAAAGCCGCTGAAACCAATGAAACGAAATACCTCAAAAACAAAACATAGAATATTAAACATTTTCTCCAGCCATTTTGAACTTGACAAAAATTAAAGCTACATTATCCTTCTTTATTGGAAGATTAATTGTCCATCAGAACAAGTTTTTTGGTTCAACTAAAGGACGTGATATCCAAATTTCGAGTACGAAATTTCTTATTAGAAAAGGAGAATGTAAACCCCAAGTTGAAATTTTTAGAAAATGAAAATGTTTCAATACTTATAGGGTGAATTCAAAATAAAAAAATAAATTATGAAGTCAAATATTTTACAAAAATATAGGTATGAAAACTAACAAATGTTTAAGGATTAAAATGTGTGAAGGGAAGGATGAGGGAGAGATGTTAAACAAATTATGAAATGAAGGACTAAAGCACACAACAAGGAGAAAAGTAATGTTAGGAACAAATTTGAACAAATTGCCAAACAAGACCTAAGGTATATGTAAGGGATTATAAATACATTAAAAAAAAAAACAGAGAGAATTCATGACCTTTCCTCTCATTTTCAGCCTGAACAACAAGTGGAAGAGAAAAGATTGGACTCCCTCTCTTTGCACACATTTCTCACCTAAATCACCTTGCATTAACCTACGTGAGAGAGGAGAGTAATTAGGAAGTGTAGATCCATAAAATCTCCAGGTTTGGAGGGCACAAGGGCCGGCTGAAACGGTGATAAAGAGGAGAAGAAGAAAACCATCAAGAAAACACCCTCCATCTTTAGATAACATCGTGAGGTAAGGATAAGCCCTTGCTTTTCTATTGTTAATTTGATTTGTTTTGAATACAAGGGGAAAAAACCCTAAAAGAAATAATTTAGGGTTCCTGAAACTTCATGATTTTGAAAAAAAAAAAAACCAAATGATGAAATTAAAAGGTTGAGATGAGAAGTTAAACATTTTCAGCTTCTATGACTAAAGAAAGTGATAGAAATTAGGGGAACAAATCCTCTTTAGGAACGGCCATGAAAGGAGAAATAAAGAGAATAGAAATTGGATACTAATCTCTGCTAATTATGACCTTACATAGTTATCCTAAGGCTAAATCAAGGGCTGAAACGGAAACTTAAACATGTTAGTATGTTACTTCAATTACAAATATGCAAGTATAGAAATTATGCTAATGTTAGGCATAGAATACGATTGAAATTGTTATAACTTTTCATATAAAAGTTGTAGATAAGTGAGTTAGTTAACTTTTGGCATTGGTCTTGCCTCATTTGGAGTTATAGAACCCCACATATAGGCAAAACACTAAGAGGAGGTTAGGCTGGAAGCTGCTGGACAGATTTGCTGTCTAACTTCTTGTTCGGTTTGGGATTTGATATTGATAGAGTTTGATGAATTTTCCTTCATGTGGTTATATATAAATATGTTACCTTTCAATTGACAAAAATTTCACTTTATTTGGAGTTATAGAACTTCATATATAGGCAAAATACTAAGAGGAGGTTAGGCTGGAAGCTGTTGGGTAGATTTACTGTCTAACTTCTTGTTCGGTTTGGGATTTGATATTGACAGAGTATAATGCATTTTCCTTCATATGGTTATATATAAATGTTTTACCTTTCAATTGACATAAATTTCACTTTATTTGGAGTTATAAAACTCCATATATAGGCAAAATACTAAGAGGAGGTTAGACTGGAACCAGCTGGACAGATTTGCTGTCTAATTTCTTGTTTGGGTTGTGATTTGATATTGACAGAGTATGATGCATGATCCTTCATGAGATTGTGGATAAATGTGTAACCTTTTGATTGACACAAAGTTTGCTTTATTTAAAGTTATGAGACTTCGGTTATGAGTCATAAGTCATAGATTTACGTTGATGCAAAAACAAACTTAGTCGTACGGACACTTGCACGTTGATTTAACAACCTTGAAAATGTATACTTGATATGTATATTTATGTTATGATGAGGAAATGAACATGCATCGAAAGTACCATGTGTATAATGAATGAATATGGATTTACTAAAACATTTGGCTTGAAGGAAACATGACCAAAGACTTCTTTGTGATTTAGGGGGAGCGACCAGGATTGGATCTTCTATTGGAGGAGGTCATAAAACAAGTGGAGCAGGTGCGTGGTTTTACCTCTCCTTTATTATTATGTAATTTAAAGTCTTCCTGATGAATACAATTACAATTAAGTTATGTTTAATGTAAACAAAGTCTGGTGTATTAACAAGATTAACTTCGGCTAATGGCATCCGTAATAGGATTGCCGGGAAATGAATCTCAAGATTAGCTTCGCTAATGGCATCCGTGATAGGATTGCTAGGAAGTGAATTATAAGATTAGCTTCAGCTAATAACGTCCACGTCGAGATGCCTAGGAACAAACAATAAGGCTCAATTTGTAAAAGGTATCCATGTTTGGATGACCTGAGAGAATTGATAAGTATAATTGCCTAAACTGTCCAAGTGGGACTATGCAAAGTTGAAGATTTAATAAAACCAATTAGGCAAAATTACTAGGTTCATGCAAGAAAATAAAAGTATTCAATTAAGAATACGTAAATGATGTCTAATTGAGTTTTTAAATGAATATATATATATATATATATAAGAATTTATAAGTTGATTATTAGAATTCTTGGGAAACTAATAGAAAACTTATGCTTTATTTGTATTCATTATATGATCATTTTTGTTTCTACTGACAACATAATTATATGCTTATTAAGTCGTTGTTGTAACAGGTCCATCTAATACCCAGGGAGCTCATCAGTTTTTAGGACTCTGTTTTGCTAAGCTTATGTAAAAAAAAAAAGAAGCTCAAGCATAATTGTATTAGCTAGGTTATGCAGTATGCTTTTGTGTAAACCTTGATGTATATAAAACTCTTGGCTCAGCATGTAGTATATTAATTATGTAAACTCTGATATAATGTATGAATCATAACTCCTTAGCTACCTTGTATTTAACCCTTTGAAACTTTTAAGAATACTGGTGTTATGTTTTGAATTCTCTCGTTACATGTTAGTATCCCTTTTTCTTCTAGACTTTATTATATGATATGTGGGCTATATATATAAATATAGTTTGAAATTGTGGGACCTTGTTGTGATGGCTTGAATGGGTAAATTGAAAGAAGTTGATAACTTGGGACGTTCTAAATACAAAGGAAGCTCTGCTGAAATTTTGGTGGAAATATCGGTAGACTTTCATATATATATATATATATATAAAAGAAAAAAAAATTAGTGTTGACAAAATCGAAAAGGTGGGACTGTTACACTTATCCAAGCAGGTTTTGTGCGTGAGGTCAAATATCCTACATGGATTTCAAATATCGTGCCAGTGAAAAAGAAGAATGGCCAAATCCGTGTTTGTGTGGATTTTTGAGACCTTAACAATGCTTGTCCCAAAGATGACTTTCTACTTTCAATTATCGAGATCATGGTCGATGCTACCACGAGTCATGGGAGATTAACCTTTATGGACGGTTCATTTGGCTATAATCAAATTCGAATTGCACCCGCAGATGAGGAGAAGACAGCTTTCCGGATTTCGAAAGGGATATATTGCTATAAAGTTATGCCTTTTGGCTTAAAGAATGCAGGTGTCACTTATTAAAGGGTGATGTAGAAGATTTTTGATGATATGCTTCACCAACATGTTGAATGTTATGTTGACGACCTCGTGGTGAAATCAAAAGAAAAAGAAAATCATTTGCAAGATCTTCGTCTAGTATTTGAACGGTTACGTCGATTCCAACTAAAAATGAACCCACTAAAATGTGTATTTGGTGTGTCCTCAGGCAAATTCCTAGGGTTTATAGTTTGACATCGAGGAATTGAGATTGACCTGTCTAAGATCGAGCTCATTCTAAAAATGCCTGAACCAAGAAACATCCATGAGTTAAAGAGTCTCCAAGGAAAGTTGGCCTATATACGAAGATTTATTTCTAACTTAGTAGGTCAATGTCAAACCATTTACCCATTTAATGAAGAAGGATACATCATTCTACTGGGATGAAGCTTATACTAATGCCTTCAACAAGATTAAAAAGTACTTGCTGAATCCACTTGTCCTTCAAGCACCGGTATCGGGACACATACTTATCCTTTATATTACTGCTCAAATACGTTCCTTAAGGGTGTTGTTGGCACAAGAAAATGATTGAAGGCAAGGAAAATGCTCTCTACTACCTCAGTAGGACATTGAATGGGGTTGAACTGAATTATTCTCCAATAAAGAAGACATGTCTAGCATTATTGTTTGCAATAAAGAAGTTAAGGCATTACCTCCAAGTGCATTTAGTAAGATTAATCTCCTGAGTTGACCCTCTCAAATATATCATTTCAAGACCAGTACTATCAGGAAGATTGACAAAATGGGTTTTTTTGCTTCAAGAATTTGAAATTGTCTACGTCTCACAAAAGGCTATCAAGGGGCAAGCACTAGCTGATTTTCTCCCTGATCATCTTATTCCTGATGAATGGAAGTTCTTTGAAGACCTGCTTGATGAGGATGTTTTGTTTATTGAAATGTTAGAACCATGGAAAATTTTCTTTGATGGTGCAGCACGATAAAATGGAGCCGGAGCTGGGGTAATATTCATCACACCAGAGGGAGAGGTCTTGCCTTTCTTCTTTTCACTTACCGAATGTTGTTCCAATAACATTATTGAATATCAAGCTTTGATTCTTGGGTTGGAAATGGTGGTGAATACAAAGATGCCCCACCTTAAAGTTTTTGGGGATTCTTAGTTAGTCGTCAAACAACTCCTCTTACTTTATGAAGTCAAGAAGCCAAAATTTATCCCATATCACAAGTATGCACTAAAACTAATAACATCAATTGATTGTGTCACTTTAGAACATGTACCATGAAAAGAGAATAAGCAAGCCGATGCTTTAGCAAATCTGGCGCCAACATTAGCATCGTGTAGTGAGGAAATAAAAGTCTCTGTATGTCAAAGATGGGTCATTCCACCAATAACTCATGACATAGAAGAGAAAGAACAAATAGGTGTACTTTCTGTCAACGAGATTGAAAAAGAAGACTGGCGCCAACCGCTTATCATTTATTTGAGACATGGGAAGCTACTTAAAAATCTACACCATAAGACAGAGGTGAGGCGAAGAGCTTCTCTCTTCATATACTTTCAAGGCACTCTTTATCGATGCTCTTTTGATGGAGTCTTTTTGCGCTGTCTTGGAGAAGAAGAAGCTACAAAAGCACTAGAAGAAACTCACTTAGGGATTTGTGGAGCACACTAATCGGACCTTAGACTTCACTTCCGGATTAAAAGAATTGGGTACTACTGGCCTACAATGGTGAAGGATTGCATAGACTATGCTAGAAAATGCCAAAGTTGTCAATTGCATGCTAATTTGATTCATCAGCCACTCGATCCTTTACACCCAACAGTTGCCTCTTAGCCCTTTGATGCTTGGGGACTTGATGTGGTAGGACCATTACCGAAAAGCTTTGAAGGACATCTTTACATATTGACCGCAACATATTACTTCTTAAAGTGGGTAGAAGCTGCAGCATTAAAAGAGGTCAAGAAAGAGACAATTGTGAACTTCATTCGAACAAACATCATCTACTATTATGGGGTGGCAAGTATATCATAACTGATAATGGAAAGAAGTTCTACAATACAGCCATGAACAAGTTGTGTGCATAGTTCAGTTTCAAATAACATAACTCTTCTATGTACAATGCTCCGACTAATGGTTTGGTAGAAGCTTTTAACAAGACTTTATGCAACATTCTCAAGAAGATGGAGAATCACTCGAAGAAGGACTGACATGACAGGATTGGCACTATGGGCTTATTTTACTACATTCCGGACGCCGACTTAAGCTACTCCATATTCCTTGGTATACGAGGTTGAAGTTGTCCTTCCATTAGAATGTGAAATTACATCTCTAGGAATTGCAATACAAGGACTCTCCAATGAAGACAATGTTCATCTACGCCTCGAATAACTTGAAGCTTTAGATGAAAAATATCTTGAAGCGTAACAACGATTAGAATGTTATCAAACATGATTTTGTAGAGCTTTCAACAAGAAGGTACAACCGCGTTCATTCCAAGAAGGAGATCTTGTCTTTGCAGTACGACGCCTGATAATCATGTTAAAATACATGGGCAACAAATTCCTCTCCAAATGGGATGACCCTTATGTGGTTCAAGAAGTCTACACCAATGAAGCTTACAAAATTATTGATGAGAATGGATTGAGGATTGGGCCTATCAATGGCAAATTCTTGAAATCTGATGTAGCTCTTAGCCCGCACGAGCTAAAACTGCGAAAGGTATAAAAAAAAAATGAACTACATTATGACTTGATCCTTTATCCATAAAGGTACATATGTAACTTGAAATTTGTTCAGAGTACAGCCACGCCAAAAAAAAGAAAAAACTCTTTGACAAAAAAAAATCCTTTGAACTACATTGTGACTTGATCTTTTATCTACAAAGGTACGTAGGCAACTAAGAAATTATTCTGAGTACAGTCACACCATCCTTTAAAGCTATTGGAACCAATATGATTGTTCACATGGAAAAAGAGGGATAAGTAAACCTCAAAACACAATCGTAACATGGAAAATCAGGTGATAAGACAAACAAAGGCAAAATATAGACTTTATTAATAGAAAGAAGAATTCTATTACATAAAGTATGTATTCTAAACATAAAATCAATAAGCTAGTGTTACCAAAACAAAAAAAATATCCAAAGCATGAGAAATCATCAACATACTCCAGCTATGTCCTTCGAACTTCTTTTGTTTGGTCTCTAATAGTCCTTTTAATTTTTGAAGAATGATTGTGTTGACTTCATTTACCACAAGAGAAGTAGATATTGTAGTGATCTTTGTTTGAATACGGGAGGTGGTGACTTTTCTCTTAGAAAACTCGACTGTTAACAGTTGAATGGCCACATAGGAGTTAATTAGATTTTGATGACCTTGGCTTTGTTGTGTCTGTGTGGATGGTTGTTGTTGTCACTGAAGCTGTGAAGGATGAAGCATTCAAGAAGAATAAAATTGATCCATTAAACAAAGGCATAGCCTGAGGATGAGTTCCTCTGTAAGTTATTCTGGCCCCAACATGTGTGTCGCACCCGACATCGCGGCGGCCCTAAAAATGATCTCTATTGTGGAAAAAGAACAGATTTCTGGCATCTTGTTCTTTTAGAAAAATATCTTGTCTAAGGAGTCGCCACCTAGTATTATGGTCACTAGGAACCCTAACTGGTCTACAGAAATTCTATGGCTCGGGATTGGTTACGTAAAAGGAAAGATATTATCACCCCTTAAACGTTCTGCCTAAGGCAAACTGCATTGCTATTTTTTTTGTCTTAAATTGCTAAATACTTATTAGTTTATGCTCTGATGGTTTACTTGCAATATTCCTGACTCTGGCGCCAATGAATATTCAACTACGAATAATTCCAACTCTGGCGTTGGTAAATACTACGTAGCTATAAAATAAATTTGGATCAATATTCTTATTCCTGACTCTGGCGTCAGTGAATAAACCAGTAAATTTATTTATTTTTACACATGCACATATTTTTTA
>Ga0325400_1004919_pt1 | contig 12477 bp, 6 predicted proteins | sample PopdelMetagenome_2_FD_205662 | JGI IMG/M metagenome (GOLD analysis project Ga0325400, IMG submission 205662) | Populus deltoides microbial communities from Bellville, Georgia, United States - Xylem-PdKOR-R1 | ecosystem: Host-associated > Plants > Phyllosphere > Stem > Wood/Secondary xylem...
GCTGGGAGATGACCAGCGCGGGATTGAGCGCGCCGAAATCGGGCCGGGTGCGCGTCTGGGTATAGGCCAGCCGGAGCTGCAGCCGGTCGGTCGGGCGGATGCGCATGCTGATGTTGGGGAGCACGTCCACGTAGTTCTGCGGGTTGATCTGCGGCGTGCGGGTTACGACCCCGTTGTTGGTGATCACCGACTGGCCCCGGTACACGCCGTCCGTGTTGACCACGCGCACCCCCGCCACGCCGTCCACCGTGAACGGGCCCAGGTCGAAGGCGTACTTGGTCTGAGCGTAGGCGGCGTAGGTCTTCTCACGCGCGCTGAAGGCGCCGTCCTGGTTCAGCGGCACGTCGCCCGCCGCGAAGCGGGCGAGCTGGTCGGCGTACCCCGCGTCGTTCGGGTTCTCCGCCACCGCCCGTTGCAGGGCCGCCAGCGACAGCTGGCGGAGCGCGTCGATGTTGTTAACGATGCCGCCGCGGGTCGCGTTCAGGTACTGGGTGAAGCCCTGCACCCCGCCCCGGAACGGATCCTGGATCAGCTCCAGATCACCGATCGGCAGGCTGGCGAAGGGAATGCGCTGGGGCAGGGTGTAGGCGTAGCGGTCGCCCTGGATCAGCGATGCGTCGCGGTTGGTGTAGCGCACGCCGAACTTCAGCTCGGGCAGGATCGGCAACTGCGTGTCCAGCACCAGGTCGCCGCGCCACTGCACGCCGCTGCCCTTGGCGATGTAGCGCCGCTCGTAGTAGCCGCGCCACAGATAGTTGGCCGGGTTCAGGACGTCGAAGCCGGGGATGTTGAAGGCCGCGCCGTTCTTCACGTTGAACTGCGCTTCCACGGTCGGTGCCGAGGCGAAGGCCTGGTCCAGGCTCCAGTTGCGCGCCTTGTACCGACTGTCCTCATAGGCCAGATCGGTGGACAGCGTGGCGCGTCCGGTGTGCCACACCGCGCCCACCGCGCCCACAAAGGTGTCGGTCTGGTCGGCGCCCGTGGAGCGGTAGGCCTGGGGCGCGTTGCCGCCGGTCTTGGTCAGGCTGGCGGCCTGGTCGGTGGTGCCGTCCACCAGCACCACGTTGGTCAGCGCCGGATCGCCGCCGCGCAGGTCCACATCCAGGTTGTCGGTGGACTGGCGCCCGCGATACCCCTGGTAGATGCCGTCGGCGTAGATCTCCAGGTCGGGCGTCGGCTTCCACTGAAAGGCGACGTTGCCCGACGGGCGGAAACGCTTGCCGCCGTCGTTGTAGAGGCCGACGGAATAAGGATACAGGAAGGTGCGGCCCACGCCCGCGGGGCTCACCGTCTGCAGCGGGCTGATGCCGGTGATCCCCTGGTTGTTGTAGCGGACGCCGTTGCGGTACTGCGATTGCGCATAGGTAGCGTTGGCCAGGAAGCCCATCTCGCCCACCCCCGTATCCCAACGGTCGGAGATCAGGATGTTGCCCTGAGGGTCGAACTTCTTGGTCTGGTCGTTGTAGGTTCCGCGCAGTCCGCCGCCGACGAACAGGCCCTTGAAGTCCAGCGGCCGGCGCGTCCGCACGTTCACGAGGCCGGCCAGTCCCGGTTCCACGATGTCGGCGGTGCCGGACTTGTAGATCTCGATCCCCGCCAGCGCCTGGGCCGGGAAATCCTGCAACTGGACGCGGCGAAGCTCGGCGGTGAAGATCTCGCGGCCGTTGTAGGTGGTGGCCACGTCCGGCAGGCCGCGGATCAGGATGCGGTTGGCCTCGTCGCTGAACCGTTCCACCTGCACGCCGGCGATGCGCGCCAGCGTCTCGGCCGCCTGGTTGTCGGGCAGCTTGCCGATGTCCTGCGCCACCACCGCGTCCAGGATCGCGTCCGAGTTGCGCTTGATCTGCTGGGCGGAGCGAAGGCTCTGGCGCAGGCCGGTCACGACCACGTCGTTGCCGCCGGCGGTGGCGGTTTCCTCCGCCGTTTGATCGGGGGCGCCGGGGGACTGGCTCTGGTTCGCCTGCGCCTCGTCCTGGGCGGCCGCGGCCGGGGCCCCGGGGGCGGCGGTCGTGTCGGAGGGCTTGCCGGGATTGGCCTGGGCCGCCTGATCCGCGGACCCCTGATCCTGGGCCAGGGCCGGCGCGGCCAAGAGCGCCAGCGGTGCGGCCGAAAGCAGAAGCGTGAAGCGCGTCATTTTGTCCCCTCCCCAACGGCACCGCCGGTTTGCCCGGGCATTGCCTATTTGTCAGACTTAGGTGACAGGAGCGTATATGATCGTCAAGCGGAACTGCGCGGCCGGTGCAGTTTTTCGGCTTCGATCCGTGGCTAACGGAACCTGAATGGCCGCTGATCGGGGGAAATGCCCCCGTGTCCGGCCACAGGGGAGTTCTGATCTATAGTCAGACAAGTGGGCCGTTTGCGACAGGTTCTCCGAAAACGGGCGCGCCTTCGCGGTCATAGGCGAAGCGTTGCGCGCGCGTGTGGCGGTTGGGATCGAACAGGGGGTCGCCCTTGATCGCCTCGTAATCGCGGCCGTGATAGATCAGCAGGTCGCGCCCGCGCTCGTCCGTCGTGAAGCTGTTGTGGCCGGGACCCCAGACACGGTTCCGCGGCGACGATGCGAACACCGGCACCGGCGACTTCGACCAGGACGCGGGGTCCATCAGGTCGGCGTCCTCGCGCGCCGTCAACATTCCCATGCAATAGCGCGCGTCGGTGGCGCTGGCGGAGTAGGTCATGAACAACCGGCCGTTGCGATGCAGCAGCGCGGGTGCCTCGTTCACCTTGAAGCCGCGCACTTCCCACGGCAGCGTCGGCACCGACAGGCGGGCGGGCTTCGCCGCCAGCTTCAGCGGCGTCGCCAGCGGTGCCAGATACAGGTTGGAGTTGGTGCCGATCCCCGGCTCGGCCTGCGCCCAGGCCAGGTATCGGGTGCCGCGATGGACGAAGCTGGTCGAATCGAGCGTGAACGTGTCCCAGGGTGTGGTCAGCTGGCCCAGCACCGACCAGCGCCCGGTCATCGGATCCGCCCCGTCGCATACGATGGCGAAGGTGCGGATACGGAACACGTCCTCGCCGCCGCCGGACGGACCGGCCGCGAAATACACGATCCAGCGGCCGTCGATCCGGTGCAGTTCGGGCGCCCAGACGAAGCCGGACATCGGCCCCTTTGCCAGGTGCCGCCACAGCACGACCTCCTGCGCGGTCGTCAACCCGCCCACCGTGCGAGCGCGGCGCAACACCACCCGGTCGTACTCGGGCACGGAGCCGGTCATGTAGTACCAGCCGTCGTCGTGCCGGAAAACCTGTGCGTCCGCGCGATTGCGCACCAGAGGATTGACGATCCCCGCCGGCCGGACCGCGGCGCGGGCAAGCGTGCCGGTCGCGAACGCGGCGGCGATCCCGCCGCCCAGCACGGCGCGTCGACTGTGATGCATGATGCGCTGTTCCTTCATGGTTGGACGACGGGCCAGCCGTCCGCCGCCCACCCCAATCGGGCGAGTCGCAGGGTCGAACGGCCGCGCGCGGCGGCGTCGTAGGCGTGGTAGACGATGTAGTCGCGGCCCGACGGATCGTGAAAGACGCCGGCATGGCCCGGCCCGCGGAAGCGATCCCGCCCCGCCGCGTCGGCGCGCAGCAGGGTCGTGCCGCCGCCATCCAGCATCGGGCGCCCGTCTTTGTCCAGATAGGGGCCGGTCACCTCCCGCGCTCGGCCCACGACCAGGTGATAATCGCTGCGAACGCCGCGGCAACAATAATCGAACGAGGCGATCAGCCAGTACCAGCCGCCGTGGTCGATCACGAACGCCCCCTCGATCGCGTGGCCGGCGGAGGCCGGGCGGGCGGCGATCGCGATGGGCGCGGCATCGGGGTCGGCCGGCTTGCCGCTGGCGGGATCGAGGCGGGTGATCTTCAGGCCCGACCAGAAACTGCCCCACGCCAGCCACGCACCCCCGCGCCGGTCGCGCACGAAGGCGGGGTCGATCGCGTTCCAGTCGTCCGTTTCGGCCGACCGGATCACCGGCCCTTCATCGCGCCAGCCATAGCCGGGCGCGGCGGGATCCAGCGTGGCGGCGGTCATCAGCCCGATCGCCGAGCGCCGCGAACCGAAGGTGGATACCGAATAATAGAGGCGGTAGCGGCCGCCCACACGCGATATGTCGGGCGCCCAGGCGTTCTTGGCGCCCGGCACCGCCGCCAGTGCCCAAGCCGGCAGGCGGGGCAGGGGCGAGGGCAGGGCGCGCCAGTGGATCAGGTCCGGGCTGGCACGTGCCACCAGCGTCTGGCGATCCTCCTGTCCGGTGGAATAGGAGTAGTAGGTGTCGCCCTCCCGGATCAGCACCGGGTCGTGCGCGGGCGCCACGTCGCCCGTCAGCCGATCGTTGAGCGACACCGCCGGCTGCTGCGGCTCCGCGGCACCCGGCAGGGTGAGCGCCGCGAAGGCCAGGGCGATCCGTCGGAACCGCCGCTCAGCGGACATCGAGCATGACGACCGATTTCGCCGGCAGCGTCACCGTCAATCGCCCGCCGTTGATCGATGCGCCGTTGAACGCCGCCGGCACCACCGCCGAGGGCGCGTCGAACGTGTTGTGCGCGTCCATCGCCGCCGCGGTCAGGATGCGGCCGCTGACCGTGCCGCCGCTCACGCCGTCCAGCGTGACCGAGACGGTGGCGGGCCGATTCGGGTCGACGTTGGTCAGCCCGAGATGGACGACGCCGTCCTTGCCCCTGACCGCGCTGGCGCTGACCGCGCGCAGCGTCCACTCGTTCTTGTTGTACCAGCGCGACTGCACGTCGACCGGCAGCACGGCGCCGTCGGCATAATCCTTGTACATGTCGAACACGTAGTAGGTCGGCGTCTTCACCATGCGCGCGCCGTCCGTCAGGATCATCGCCTGGAGGACGTTGACCATCTGCGCGATGTTGGCGCCGCGCAGCCGGTCGGTATGGCGGGCGAAGATGTCGAAGTTCAGGCTGGTGACCAGCGCGTCGCGCAGCGAGTTCTGCTGGTAGAGGAAACCCGGGTGGCTGCCCGGCTCCTGATCGTACCACGTGCCCCATTCGTCGACCAGCAGCGCCACCCGCTTCTTGGGATCGTGCTTGTCCATCACCGCGGCGTGGCGGGTGATGAGCTCCTCCATCCGCACCGTCTTGGCCAGCGTGCGGGCCCACTGGTCCTCGTCGAACCCGGTGGCCGCGCCCTTGCGCGACCAGTCATAGGGGATGGTGTAGTAATGGACGCCGATGCCGTCGAAATGCCCGCCGGCTTCGCGCATCATCACCTCGGTCCAGTTATAGTCCTCGGCATTGGCGCCGCTCGCGATCTTCATCACGCGCTGGCCCTCGGGCATCTTGACGAAGGTGCCGTAGCGGCGCGTCAGGTCGGCGGCATATTCGGGCCGCATGTTGCCGCCGCAGCCCCACAGCTCGTTGCCGATGCCGAACATGGGCAGCTTCCACGGCTGGGCGCGGCCGTTGGCGGCGCGCTCCTTCGCCAGGCTGGAGCCGGTGGGCGAGGTCATGTATTCGACCCATTCGGCCATTTCGGCGGGCGTGCCGTTGCCGACATTGCCCGACACGTACGGTTCGGCACCGACCAGTTCGGAATAGTTCATGAACTCGTGCGTGCCGACGGCATTGTCCTCGGTGACGCCGCCCCAGTTGGTGTTGATCTTCACCTTTCGCTTCGCCTGCGGGCCGATCCCTTCGCGCCAGTGGTATTCGTCGGCGAAGCAGCCGCCGGGCCAGCGGATCACCGGCACGCGGATCGCCTTCAGCGCGTCCAGCACGTCACGACGGTAACCCTGTACGTTGGGGATGCGGCTGTTCCGGCCGACCCAGATGCCGCCATAGATGCCCGTGCCCAGATGCTCGGCGAACTGGCCGAACAGCCGGCGGTCGAACACGGGGGCCGGCCGATCGCCGTGCACGGTGACGGTCTCGGTTTCCGACGCGGGGGCAGGGGCCGGGCCGGCCGGTTGCTGCGACCATGCCGGCGCGGCGAGCAGCAGGGCCGGGATCAGGGCACGAAGGATCGGTTTCATCACTGGTTCTCCGTGGCACGTGCGGGCCGCGCCTTGCCGGGGGTGGTGCCGTCGCCGCGGAACGGCGACAGGCGAAAGGCGACGCGCGTCGGCGCCAGGGTGGTCTGGTACTGCGGAAGCGGCTTGCCGAACTCGCTCCACTGGGTGTCGCCGCCGACGCCCCATTGCGCGGCGTCCACCAGCAGCGTGACCTGGTCGTGCGGCACCACGTCCGTCGACTTCCAGGTGCCGGGCGCGTGGCGGTCGAGGTCGGCATAGGGGAAGGCGAGGGCGTTCATCATCAGCGGCCGGTCACCCGCGACGCGCACGCCCCGCCCGCCGCCCGAAAGCTCCAGCCAGCGCACGTCGACCTTGTTGCCGGTTTCCTGCGGGCGGATATAGTCGTGGTTCTGCTCGGCCACGCGCCCGCGCCACAGCCCGATCGGGGCAGAGGTTCGGCGATCCACATAGCTTTCGTGCGGCCCGCGGCCGTACCATTCCACCGTGTCCAGCTCGGAGGGCAGCGCGAACATCAGCCCGACGCGGAACGGGGCGGGCATGTCCTGCTTCACCGGCGTCAGCGTGCCGTCGACCGCAAGGGTGCCGTCGACGGACAGCACATAGTCCGTCTCGAACCGTGCCGCGCCGCCGCCCAGGTCGAAGGCGACGCGTACGCGCCGTCCCGCCCCGGCCTGGGACATGCTGATCGAGCGCACGACACGCGCCTCGCTCATCGCCTTCCACGCCGCCAGCTGCCTGTCGGTGCCGATGCCGATGTCGTTGTCCGTCACGGCGCGCCAGAAATGCGGCTGCCCGCCGGTCGCCAGCGTACGGCCGTCCTGGGCGTAGCGCCGGATCAGCCCGGTCGAACGATCCACCTCCAGCTCGGCCGAACCCGCCGTCAGCCTGATCGTGCCGCCGCGATCGGCGACGGCGATCTCGCCCACCATGGGCTCGCGCTCGGCAGCGGCGGGGGCCGGACCCCAGGCGAACTGTTCGAAGCCGATCTCCGTGCCCGCGGGCACCAGCGGCGTAGTGCCCTCCCTGGCCCGTACGCGAACGGTGGCGAAATATTCGTGGCCGGGTCGCCGGGTCACGCCCGCCACCGGCAGCGTCAACGTCGTCGACGAGCGGGCGGGCGTCGCGGCCGGGTCCGCCAGCCGGCCGGAGGCGACCACCACGCCGTCCTCCGCCACTTCCCATTCGAAGGCATAGCCGGACAGGTCGCGGAAATCCTGGCGGTTGCGCACCGTGACCCGGCCTGTCGCGGGATCGAAACCGTCGAACTGCACCGGCGCGTAGACCTTGCGCAGCTCGTACAGCTGCGGGTTGGGCGTGCGGTCCGACTGCAACAGCCCGTCGCCGAACTCGATGTCGCCGCCCGGATTGGGGCCGTACTCGCCGCCGTCGCCCCAGTAGCGCCGGCCATCCTTCGTGTAACGGTACATCGACTGGTCCACCCAGTCCCACGCGAACCCGCCCTGAAGCTTTTCCGGGTGGGCGTAGATCGTGTCCCAATATTCCTTCAGGTTGCCGCCCGAATTGCCCATCATGTGCGCGTATTCGCACTGGATCATCGGTTGCCTGAAGTTCCAGTTGGTGGCGTAATCCTCCATCTTGACCGCCGGATCGTACATCGGCGCGTAGATGTCGGCGTACCAGTTGGGGCGGTGGTCGCTGATCCCGTCCCAGGTGCCCCATCCCAGATAGCTGACCAGCCGACCCGGATCGCGCGCCCTGGCCGCCGCGGCCGCCGCCTCGAAATTGGGGCCGATCCCCGCCTCGTTGCCCAGTGACCAGAAGATGATGGACGGATGGTTCTTGTCGCGTTCCACCATGTTGGTGACGCGCGACACGTGCGCGTCGCGCCAGGCGGGATCGAACCCCAGCTGATACTTCGCCCGCTCGCGCGGGTTCTTGTTGGCGTAGTCCATGTAGGCGTGGCTCTCGATATTGGCCTCGTCCATGACGTAGAGGCCGTATCGGTCCGCCAGTTCGTAGAGGTAGGGATCGTTCGGGTAGTGGGACGTGCGGATCGCGTTGACGTTGTTCAGCTTCATCAGCTGCACGTCGCGCTCCATCGACGCGCGGCTGACGACGTGGAAGGTCTCGGGATCGTGTTCGTGGCGGTTGACGCCGCGGATGGTGATCGGCTTGCCGTTGACCGACACCAGCCCGTCCTTGATCGCGACCGTGCGGAAGCCGATCCGCCGTGCCTCGGACTGGACGACCTTCCCCGAAGGGTCGAGCCATTCGGTCACCAGGGTGTAGAGGTTGGGCGTTTCCGCGGTCCAGGGCCGTACGGCGGGGATCGTCGCCGACAGCGCCACGGTACGATCCCCCGACGCCGCGGCCGCCGCGTTGCTGCCCGCCGCCACCTGCCGGTCGCCGTCCAGCAGCACGAAGCGCGCGGTCCCGCGCTCGCTGCCCGTCAGCGAGAGCGACAGGTTGAGTTCGCCGTCGCGATATCCCCCGTCGAGCCCGGCATGGACAAAGGTGTCGCGTATCCGCGTCCTGGGCGCGGCGGCCAGATAGACCGACCGCTCGATCCCCGACATGCGCCAGAAATCCTGATCCTCCAGATAGCTGCCGTCCGACCAGCGGAAGATCTGGATCGCCACCGTGTTGCGACCCGGACGCAGGTGCCGCGTCACGTCGAACTCGCTGGGCAGCTTCGAGTCCTCGGAATAGCCGACCTTCTGCCCGTTCACCCAGACGTGATAGGCCGAGCCCGCCGCGCCGATGTGGAGGATCACGTCCTGGCCGGTCCAGCCGGCGGGCACCATGACCTCGCGCCGATAGGAGCCCACCGGGTTCGCGGCGTGCGGGATCAGCGGGCGGTTGGCGGGGAACGGGTAGGTGATGTTGTTGTAGCGCGCCTGGTCGAAGCCCTGCGCCTGCCAGTCGGCCGGCACCCTGATGCTCTTCCACCCCGCGTCGTCGAAGCCCGGCTGCTCGAACCCGGCCGGCAACCGGTCGGCATCCGGGGACAGCGCGAACTTCCACTCGCCGTCCAGCGTCACGTAGCGGTCCGAAGACGCCGCCTCGGCAGCCAGGGCCTTGGCGCGCGTCTCGAACGGGAAGCCCGTCGCGCGGGCGGGCATCTTGCCCCGCGCGAAGACCGCCGGGTTCTCCCAGTCGGGACGCGAGGCATCGACCTGCACCGCCTGGACGCGTGGCGCCCCGTTCTGCGCCACGGCGACGGACGCGAGCGCGATCCCGGCCGCTGCCGTCGTGATGCTTAGCCGACGCACATGTTCCTCCCACATCGCGGCATCCTCCGCGTCATGTCTGACATATAGGAGGGTGGGCGGGATGCAAGCGCTACTCGCGTAGCTGCCGGCCTTGCGCGCCTGCGCGCCGGAACGCTACCACCGCCCGGAACGGGGAGAAGCGTGCATGGCGGGCGTGAAGAGAAGCAGGCCCGCGCACTCCGTGCTGGCGCAGCGCGTCGGCGTGGCGATCGTGACGGGGCAGCATGCGCCGGGCAGCGTGCTGCCGGGCGAGATCGAGCTGGCGGAGGGCTTCAGCGTGTCCCGAAGCGTGATCCGGGAGGCGCTGCGGATGCTGGCGGCCAAGGGGCTGGTCGAGAGTCGGCCAAAGACCGGCACCCGCGTGCGCGAGCGCCAGGAATGGAACCTGCTCGATCCCGAGCTGCTCGGCTGGATGTTCGAGGGCGCGCCGCCGCTGCCCTTCGTGCGCGGGCTGTTCCAGCTGCGCCTGATCGTGGAGCCGGCGGCGGCCGAACTGGCGGCGCGGGGCCGCACCGCCCGCCAGCTGTCGGCGATGGGCCACGCGCTGGAGGTCATGGACCAGATGGGGCTCGCGGACGAGCGCGGCCGCGCCGCCGATCAGCAGTTCCACGCCCTGATCCTCCAGGCCACGGGGAACGAGCTGCTGGTCAGCCTCTCGGCCAGCATCGCCGCCGCCGTGCGCTGGACGACCTTCTTCAAGTACCGGCACATGAAGGCTCCGCGAAACCCGATGCCGCAGCACCACGCGCTGTTCGAGGCCATCGCCAACGGCGACGCAGAGGCGGCCCGCGAGGCGACGCGCGAGCTGGTGCATCAGGCCCAGCTGGACACGGAGGAGGCCATGGACGCGGGTGCCAAGGCACGGGCCGCACAGGCGGACGGGCGCGGCGCCTCCTGAACCCGGGCCGGGCTGGGCCGGTCAGCGCCGGCCCAGCCCGGTCAGGTCCAGTCAGGCCTAGTCGGGCCCGGCCCGGTCAGGTCCGGCCGCGCGCGAAGCGTTCCCCGTCAGTGGTTGTCGCGCGGGAGCCCCATGGTCTGCGCGATCCGCTGGTAATTCTCCGCACCCTCCAGGATGGCGCCCGTTTCCAGCTGGCCCACCACCGCGCGCTGCATCTGCTGCCACGGGGTCTGCGAGGCGGGGTAGGCGTAGCCGCCCTCCGCCGCCAGCGCCGAGCGGCGCTGCTCCAGCTCGGCGTCGGGGATCAGCACGTCCACGCGACCGTTTCTCAGGTCCACGCGCACCCGGTCCCCGGTTCTCAGCAGGGCGAGCCCGCCCATGGCGGCGGCCTCGGGACTGGCGTTGAGGATGGACGGGCTGCCCGACGTGCCCGACTGGCGGCCGTCGCCGATGCAGGGCAGCGCGTGGACACCCTCGGTTATCAGGTAGCTGGGCGGACGCATGTTCACCACCTCGGCCGCGCCCGGATAGCCGATCGGCCCCGCGCCGCGCATGAACAGCAGCGTGTGTGGCGTGATACCGAGCGCGGGATCGTCGATGCGGCGGTGGTAATCCTCCGGCCCGTCGAAAACCACGGCCGGTCCCTCGAAGGCGTCGGGGTCGTCCGGGTTGCACAGGTAGCGTGTCCGGAACTCCGGCCCGATCACGCTGGTCTTCATGATCGCCGAGGTGAACAGGTTGCCCGACAGCACGACGAAGCCCGCCTCCTCCTTCAGCGGACGGTCGAAGGGCCGGATGACCTTCTCGTCCTCGATCGCGGCACCGCGGCAGTTGTCGCCCATGGTGCGGCCGTTGACGGTGAGGGCGTCCTCGTGGATCAGGCCCCGGCCCATCAGCTGGTTGACCACCGCCGGCACGCCGCCCGCGCGGTAGTAATCCTCGCCCAGATACTCGCCCGCGGGCTGGAGGTTGACCAGCAACGGCACCTTGTGGCCCTGCGTCTCCCAGTCCTTCAGCGGCAGGTCCACGCCCGTGTGGCGCGCGATGGCGGCCAGGTGGATGGGCGCGTTGGTGGACCCGCCGATCGCCGAATTGACCTTGATGGCGTTGTGGAACGCGTCGCGCGTCAGGATGTCGGACGGCTTCAGGTCCTCCGCCACCATCTCCACGATGCGCTTGCCCGTCAGGTACGACACCTCCTGCCGGTCGCGATAGGGTGCCGGGATCGCCGCCGAGCCGGGCAGGCTCATGCCCAATGCCTCGGTCAGCGAGTTCATGGTGGTGGCGGTGCCCATGGTGTTGCAGTAGCCCGTGGACGGCGCGGAAGACGCCACCAGCCGGATGAACTCCGCGTCGTCGATCTCGCCCGCCGCCAGCATCTGCCTGGCCTTCCAGACGATGGTGCCCGACCCCGTCCGCTCCCCCTTGTGCCAGCCGTTCAGCATCGGGCCCACCGACAGGGCGATGGCGGGGATGTTCACGGTGGCGGCCGCCATCAGGCACGCGGGCGCCGTCTTGTCGCACCCGATGGTCAGCACCACGCCGTCCAGCGGGTAGCCGTACATCGTCTCCACCAGTCCCAGATAGGCCAGGTTGCGGTCCAGGCCCGCGGTGGGCCGCTTGCCGGTCTCCTGGATGGGGTGGACGGGGAACTCAAGCACGATGCCGCCGGCCTCGCGCACGCCCTCGCGCACGCGCTCGGCGAGCACCAGGTGGTGGCGGTTGCATGGGCTGAGGTCGCTGCCCGTCTGGGCGATGCCGATGATCGGCTTGCCCGAGCGCAGCTCGGCCAGGCTCAGGCCGAAGTTCAGGTAGCGCTCCAGGTAGAGCGCGGTCATGTCGATGTTGTCGGGATTGTCGAACCAGGCGCGGCTGCGCAGCCGGCCCGTATTGGCCATGTCGTTCACGATGGGCTCCAGCTCTGTCGGTCAGCGCGCCGCGGAGGCGCGCAGGATCATGCGGTGGTGATAGGGATGGCCCGGGTCCACGCGGGCGGAGCCGAAGGCGGGCCGGTTGGGCGTGTCCGGGAACTTCTGCGGCTCCAGCGCCAGCCCGTCGCCCATCCGGTACACGTGCCCGCCCTTGCCGACCAGCGAGCCGTCCAGGAAGTTGCCGGAATAGAACTGGACGCCCGGTTCGGTGGTCAGCACCTCCAGCACGCGGCCCGAGGCCGGGTCCTCCAGCCGGGCGGCCAGTCCCGGCTCCGCCGTCACCCCCTTGTCCAGCACGAAATTGTGGTCCCAACCGCGTCCCAGCACGACCTGGGGATCGCGGCCGTCGCGCACCCCGTCGCCCAGCGTGCGGCCGCGGGTGAAGTCGAACACGCTGCCCGCCACCGCCCGGCGCTCGCCCGTCGGGATCA
>Ga0325400_1004922_pt1 | contig 12474 bp, 6 predicted proteins | sample PopdelMetagenome_2_FD_205662 | JGI IMG/M metagenome (GOLD analysis project Ga0325400, IMG submission 205662) | Populus deltoides microbial communities from Bellville, Georgia, United States - Xylem-PdKOR-R1 | ecosystem: Host-associated > Plants > Phyllosphere > Stem > Wood/Secondary xylem...
TCACAGAACCATCCCTGATAATCCAACTCATACTGCAAACCATAAGGTTCTTTTTAATCACAAGTTCCCATTACATATTATAGATTGAAGCTTTCCGGGTGATATAACCTATTGTATTAAACAATCGCTAGAGTATATTAGGAAAGGAAGTAATCCTTATGTATATGAGCCCAAAAGAATTCAATGGGGTTTTCCAAAAGATTTCGTTCCTCAAAGATGATATTAAATGAACTACGTACCTTTTCCGATGGTGAATTTATCATGTATTGAATTCTTCAGTGCAGAGGATTGGTTTCCAAGCCAACCATACACCAGCTTAGAAATCCACCTGCACAAAACCTTGTGCATTCAAATGCAAGCATAGTCAATATTAGTGAATTTAGTGGCCTTGTGGATGTGGATGAGTTCATTTGTATGTTTATTTTTCATGAAGAAATGCAACAGGAGTGAAATCATAGGATAGGGAGCATGTTAGCTCCTGACTTGTCCAAGCAACACTTTTTGCCTACTAGAGTCGCTTTTGCTTCAGTTAGGAGCATGTTTCCTTCTATTTTCTGACCTTGGAGTTTCTCCAGTTAACAACTCATCAGTTTCAATTATTTCTCGCATGAATGGTCGGCAAATAAGTATTGTGAACTCTGCAGTAGATGGAAATTTGGTGTTTGTTGATTCTGTTTTCCAGGAAAATCCTGTTTGTAATGCTATTGTAGTGAGGTAAGCTCTCACTTTAGCCCATTTTGATAATAAAATATTTCATTCATAAAAAAAGGAGGATACTCGAAGTTCAGGAGACATTTTAGTTGAAATGCATAATCATGGTACTCTATTTTTATTTTTTTTTATCTTGCAGATAGTGAATACATTGTTGCGCCTTCCTGACACAAATGTCAACGCACTAACAAGGGACCGTAAAACAGCCCTTGACATAGCTGAAGCCCTCCACTTCACTGAAGAAACCTCAGAGATAAGAGAGTGTTTGGCTCATTACGGTGGCGTAAAAGCAAGTGAGCTTAACCAGCCACGGGATGAGCTTCGGAACACTGTAACACAGATTAAGAAAGATGTGCACTTCCAGCTTGAACAAACCCGAAAAACAAACAAAAATGTAAGTGGGATTGCCAATGACCTCCGTAGGCTCCACAGGGAAGGAATTAACAATGCCACTAACTCAGTCACAGTGGTTGCTGTACTCTTTTCAACAGTTGCGTTTGCAGCTATTTTCACTATTCCTGGTGGTGCCAAAGAAAATGGCACGGCTGTAGTGGTGAGCAGTTTATCATTTAAGATGTTTTTCATCTTCAATGCCATTGCACTCTTCACTTCACTGGCTGTTGTGGTGGTACAAATCACACTTGTTAGAGGAGAGACAAAAACAGAAAGACGGGTTATAGAGGTGATCAATAAATTAATGTGGCTGGCCTCAGTCTGCACTACAGTAGCATTTATTTCATCATCATATATAGTAGTAGGGCGGCATCGCAAGTGGGCTGCGATTCTTGTTACGGTTATAGGAGGAATTATAATGGCAGGAGTTCTTGGCTCCATGACTTATTATGTGATGAAGTCCAGAAGGATTAGAAAGGTGAGGAAGAAAGAGAAGTCTTCAAGAAGAAGTGCAAATAGTTCTTGGCATTATTCAGAGACTGATTCAGAAGTAAAACCAATCTATGCCATTTGATGTTCAATCCTAAATCTTTCCAGCCTCTGGTGTCTTCTATTAATCTTCAAAGCCATTTCACTCTTGAATTGAGTGTGAATCATTTGGTTTTCCAAATAATGGATACACTACTTCGAAAGCAGAACTTGTCTCCCACGCCCTCAATCTTCATGGCCAACAAATGAAAGCATCATGTGAACAAAGTATATGATAATTTGTGATATTCTTAGGAGCCCCCCAAAGTACGTTTAGCTATCTGAAATCGAGGATATGTGATTGATTGATTGATTGCTTGCTTGCTAGTAGATCATATTTTTCTTGTTTTTTTAAGTGGAATGAAGGCTGTGAGTTAGAGGGGACGATATTGATGTATAGAATGCTGGAGGAGGAGGAGGAGCTTGGCACGCCACTCCTGCCTGATTCCCATTTCTTTCTCCCGGTCTCTTATGGCCTAATGAAGCAAATTTGTATACAACTTACGAGTGCTACCTTTTCGTCTTTCAAATCTTTAACAACTGTGCTAAATCTTGCTTCCTGTAAGGCCAAAACAATGTGAACCTGTGATTACAGGGGAATCTTCAAGGTGAAAGCTATAACTTCTTCTCAATGGCTTATTGGCTTAAGCTGAGCATCATTAACAAAAAGTGTCATCAATGCACTGCAGTGTTCATGTCAATCTTCAGTGCTAACTTCGGCGGAATCAAGACATGAATCTTAGTTTAAAATGCGCCCATTAAATTTTTGGCCTTGCTATGCAAGTCAATGGTCATAGAAAAAAAGAAGAGGAGGAACGAACCAACCAACCAACAGACAAACAATAGAAGATGATGATTGTTAAGCCATCCACATCTTCGAAGAGCCATGCGAGAAGAAGAGCTTAATTGCTTCTCTTCTGTCCCATTCAAGCCACAAAGAGAGCACTGAATTCTCTTAATAGCAGCACTCTTTTGCAAAATCAAAACCTAGTATCTGATTGTTTATCATAATTTATTGTTGATAGCTAGACTGTTATTACACCAACCTTTTGCCCCCTTTTTTTTTATAATAATAATGAACTTTTTTACTTTTCTTCATTGAGTTATTGACTTTAATTTTTTTTATTTGATTACTTCCATTTCTTTCAAAATTATCCATGGAGTAATTTCATTCGATTTTTATCATTTTTCCATTATTTGATGATGTTGAATGTTGAAATCAACTTTGACCAAAGAAAAGATTCCTTCCAAAATAATATTTTATCCAAAAAAATTTGAACTTCCCCTAGTAAAAAAATCTTAAATTTGAAGTTAGTTGATTAAAGTCCACTACCGAATCATTATAAAATAGAAAAGTTAGCATAATTTAGATAGAATCGCTGGGATCTTTTTTTTTCCAACCGTAATTTTTTTTTTTTTTTTGTAAAGATGGTTGCTAGCATGTTTTAAAAATGAAAAAAAAAATCAATCATAAACTTAAAATTTTATCTATGCCAAATTATATATTTTTAAAATATTTAGATGATGATATATTATCTTACATATTTTTTAAAAAAATATTGAAATGATGATATATTAAATTAATCTGAGCTAATATTGGTTAACCTATAAAACTCGTGACCTGGATCATGAGACCGTGTTAATCCTATAGAAAGCAAATCTAAACAAATTAGAAAGTTCAATTCCAATCAACTAAATAATAAAAAAAAATACATTCAATTTTTTTTAAAAAAAATGACTCGAGTAAATTCAGGTAAACTTGTGACTTAGATCACAAGAACGAGATTATTCAATGGAAAAAAATACAAAAAATAGAAAAGTCGGTTCTCAATCAACTCATTGTCGAATAATTTATTTTTTTTAAAAAAATCAATTTTAAAAAGGTAATAAAAAAACTCGAATCAACCCACAAAACACGTCACTCGGGTCATGAGATACAATAACTCCGAGGAAGAAAACTAAAAAAATATTATGTTTTTCTTATAAAATAACTAAGCAATAAATTTATTTTAATCTAGGAATAATCTTAAAAATTAATTTTATTGGTGCACAGATTTTTTTAAAAAAAATTCATCGATTTTATTTAAATAAAGTTTCTTTAAAAAAACAATTATAAGAAGCCAAGGATTGTAGGCTTAAGGGACCAATTCATGTGCCTAAAATCAAGGGTAGATGCGTTGAATGCTAGTTTAATCCTTTTTGTTTTTAAAAGTAATTAAGTCATTTTATCATATTAAAAAACATGAAAAAACCTTGATGGGTGACAAATGGATCATGATGAAAAGGTCATAGAGGACCAAAAAAAAATAACACTAGATGGGTGGTCGAGCTACGCCGCTAGTTGAGATAAAATTTTTCTATTGTAAAAAAAAAGGTCCAGACAATGGATAATAACCCAAGTCAACCCCGGTTAACTTGACAAATCCTCCATTTGCGATATGAAACCAAGATAAAAAAATAACTTTTAAAAAGAACAAATTTAAATCAATAAAAAAATTTAAAAAATAAAATCGAGTAAACTCTGGTTAACTTGACTAATCTGTGTTTATGATAGGCCAACATAAAGAAAAATGAAAAAAAATCACAAAACACAAGTTTTAATAACCTAATGTCAATTGATGAAATTGAAAAAAAAATCAATTTCAAAAATAGAATCTAAAAAAAATAACTAAGTTAACTCGACTAACCCTTGACCTGCAATATGAGAATAGGATAAAAAACTATTCTTTTATAAAAAAAAAGCCTAGAAAAAAGACCAAAGCTAAATCAATAAAAAAAACATTGAATTAAAACTAGAGTTAATCCATGTTAACTTGACTAACTCGCGATCCTTAATAACCTCATAAAAAAGAAAACAAAAAAAATCATAAGACTCAAGGCCCAATAACCTAATTCCAAAAGATAAAAATAAAAAACAAAATCAATTTCAAGAAAAGAAAAGAAACACCAGGAAAAAAAAAAGCCCAAGTTAATCCAGTTCACCCCGACTAACTAGTGACACTCGATATGAAATTGAAATGAAAAATTTAATTGAAAAAACATAGAAAAAAATATCAAAGTTAAATCAATAAAAAAAACATAAAAAAACTTGAGTCAACTCATGCTAACTTAACTAACTTGTGACCTAGGATAACCCTACTGAAAGGAAAGCATTGAAAATTACAAAGGCAAACTCCCAATAACTTAATGAGAATGATGATATTGGAAAAAAAATCAATTTCAAGAAAAGAAACTTTGGAAAAAAAACTTGATTCAACTCAGGTTAACTTAACTAACCTATGATTTCGGATATAAGGATCAAATCTGATATAAAATAATGAAGCAAAATTCATAACCATCAAAAATTAAAAAAATAAAACAAACATTAATCAAGTAATGAGGATCAAATTTGATATAAAAACCAAATAAAAAAATAATTAGTGATTAAATTGAAAAATAAAATAAATTAAGGAATTGATAATAAAATATTAATCAAAAGAATAAGGACCAAAATTGAATACAAACATTAAATCAAATGAAATGTTGTGGGATAAAATTGAAAAACATAAATAAATAAATAAAGGATTAAAAAATAGCAATAAAAAATAAGACCAAATTTGAATACAAAGATTAAATCAAATAAGATGTTGATGGATAAAATTAAGAAAACATAAATAAATCAAGAAAGGGATAAAAAAAAGTAATAAAAAGAATGGGGACCAAAATTGAATACAAAAATTAAATTAAATAAAATATTGAGGGATAAAATTGAAAAATATAAATAAATCAAGAGGGAGATAAAAAAAAAATAGCAATCAAAATAATGAGGACCAAATTGAATATATAAATTAAATGAAATGAATGTTCAGGGATGAAATTGAATAAAAAATTAACTTTCATAAGCATCAAAAGCAAAACAAATAGCAATGAAAAAAACGATGATCAAATTGGATACAAAAAATCAAATGAAAAGAATCTTTAATATTTTTCCATGGGAAAGAGAGAGAAAAGAAAAGAAAAAAGCTCATTAAAGCCACACTAATAGTCCTCCGCTGTCATGCACCTAATACATAAAAAAGACCTTGGTGAGTTGTTTCTAACTCTATGGTGAAAGGCTATGTTTGATAAATGGAGGAGTCCACACGCGTCGCTAGAAAAAAAAGAACTCCTTCCACTTATTTTTATATATATAAATATTAAAAGACCAAACTAATTTTTATCCGACTTGATAATAATAAAAAAATTAAGAGAAAAAACCTAAAAACTCTAATATAAAAACTATATAATTTTTTTTCATGAAGAATATTTTAGGTATTTTAACATGCTTTTAAATTAGAAACTCAAAAAATATCTCCATAAAGTTAATTAAAATTTGTTTTTAAAGATATTTAATTCGTTACATTCTTGTAAAAAAAGAGTAAAAGTACTAATCTGTGTCATCATTCAGTCTTGGAATGACATGTGCAGTAGCATCACCATCACCTTTTCCGTCGTAACACGTCTAATGAAGATGAAGTCAAAGCCATGTAAAATAATAATTATCATAACAATAATACTAACAAGCCGATAGACAGAAGCCTCCAAAATACATGCACGCGGTTTCCTTATTATCCACGCACGATAAAAAAAAATTATTTTAATATTATTTTCAAGTAAAAAATATTCTTTTTAAAAATAAAACTCGCCTAGGATGGTCCCCGCTCTTTCTGTACCGTGTGGCCGTGTTCATCCATTGACCCAACTATTGGCGCACTAAGTTTCCAGTGGCCACAAGCCCACAGCCACGATGAAGCGTTGCTGCCATCACTCTCTGTTTTGAGGGCTGCCTTTGCCGAGTTTTTGAGCAGTGGAAGGGCGCGGCGCGTGTGATTGCTCTTTTGGGTCCCCCAAAAATCGAATCTAATGATCAATGATTTGGTGTTTATAGTTTACACAAGAGAGTAAGGGTAAGTTTGTCAAACAGAGGACATGTGATCCACGTGTGCTGTTGGATGCATGACCCACGTTTTTGTCACTTGTCACTAAAGTTTTTAAACCCGGCCCAGTTTAAGGCCCGGGTTTCGGGTTTTGACCGGGTTGATCGGGTCAATTTTTATTTTAAAAAAATTCAAAACGGCGTCGTTTTAGTAAAAAAAAAATCAACTGGTTGCAACCGGGTTTTTGACCGGATTACCGGGTTAGCCCGCTGGGTCACACCGAGTCATGACTTATGCTATTTTTTCATCAACCCGGCCCGGTTTCAACCTCGGGTCGACCCGCTAGGCCGGACCGGGTTTCAAAACACTGCTTGTCACTCCCACATGAGTTATTGGGTAAGATGGTCTTTGACTCCTCTTCTGTTTTGATTTGTAGTAGCTTTTTTTATATGTTTTTTATTTGAAATATTTTTTTCATATGTTAAAAATTAAAAAAATATATTTTAATAATATAATACATCGTATTTGTTTGATTTATATTATTAATAAAATTATTATTTTTAATAATAATAATAATAATAATATGGTGATGTATTTGTTTTTTTAAAGCTAAATATACTTTAAAAAAAATCTCAAATTAAGGGGAGGTTGTTTTAAATAAAATGTATTACAAATTAAAAATTAGAATAAATTTAAAAGTATTTAATAAGTAATGATATGAAAAATATAATGATGATAAAATAATGATGATAATAATATTAATAACAATTATGATGTTGATTGAATAATATTATAAATTAATAAATTTATTTAAAATATTTTACAAAATTTTATAGATTATAAATATATTTTATCAGATAAATTAAGGTTGGAAATTAATAGTAAAATATTTTAGCTCACTAGTTTTTTCTAAAATAATGTATACAAAACAAATATATATAGCATGAAGGTTTTGACATCTAGCATCTTAGTAGATAACTAGAATGGAGGTATTTAAACTTTTTTTTATAAGAGGTTTTATCCCGATTTGGATCAGGTCAACATGGATATATTTATAGCTTCGAGTTAGATGTTTTTGTAAAGATTTTTTTTAGGAAAGAATTGGATGATTTTAAAAAAATTTTAAGTTAAATATTTCTTTCTTTAATTTTAATAGTAAAAATCTATTTTGAAATTACCATGTTGAGATTTTATATATATATATATATATATATTATCTTTCAAAAAAATATTTTAAACAAAACAAACGGGGTCTAACGCCGTCTACCACTAGACACAAATTTTACGAGAGAAGACAAATAAACTAACGACGTGTTAACCAATGGTTGCTTGCACAGCCTGCACACCAAACGCGCACACACCCACTAGCACCATCTTGTCAATAACTACAGTTTAGTGGCAACCAGTAACTATCAGCCCTTGCACCTTTGAATTTAAGAATTGTCTTTCTCCATGTTTCTGAATCTTTAACCCTATCATCACCTCCAAGAAGATAGCTTTGTGTTTTCTGTTTCGATCATCATCGCCAAGGAATCTTTCGGATCCGTTTTTTAAATTGGGATTTTCAGTTTCTAGGAGAACACAGCAGTCAGAGAACCCCTTTGTTTTTCAAAGCTCCGGTAAGTTATTCTTGGACTTTCTGAGTCGATGTCAATTGCTCAATTTTCCTTTCTTTTTAGTTAGCAAAGTTTGAAACTGGCAACAAAGTCACAGCCCTTATCTCTTACTTTATATTTATCTTTCATGATTGCTCATAGCGATAACTATTGAAGAAAACAAGAGTTTGAATGTATAAAAATTATATATTTCAAGTGGACTCTAATTTAATACTGCTCAAATTTGGCGCAGAATATTTCAAGAACATGGTATGCATATGATGTGTGGAATATCAACGAACCAACCTTGTAGCTAAGCATCCCCACGTGCAACCCTTGTCTGATCATCAATCAGACATGATATGATTCTTTATCCATGTTGATATTACCATGACTCTATTTCTTCCTGTTTCTTAAAAACTCGAAATCTTGATCCACAAATTGAAAGACTAGAAGAAGGAAGGAAGGAAGGGGTTTCTTGTTTTTTGGCAGATAAATTTCTTTATGCAATGGAACCTCCGGCGAGGCAGCAAATTTCCCGGCAGAAGAAGATGACAAAACAGTTGACAGGGAAACGGGATGACACGCCGTTTCATGCGGTGGTGAGAGCTGGGAATTTGAAGCTGGTTAAGGAAATGATAGCTGAGAATCTTGGAGAAGCTGCAGAGTTGACTGTGATGTTGTCGAAACAGAACCAATCAGGAGAAACTGCTTTATATGTTGCTTCAGAGTATTCGCATGTTGATATAGTGAAGGAGCTGATTAAGTACTATGACACTGGTTTGGCTAGTCTAAAAGCAAGAAATGGGTATGATACTTTTCACATAGCTGCCAAGCAAGGTGATTTGGGTAAGTACTGTTTTCAATTCTTGAAATTCCTTGCAAGAATTTATAAATTGGATTGGGGTTCGTGTTGTCTGATTGTGTGTTCTGTTACTGTAATGCGCAGAGATAGTGGAAGTTCTCATGGAGGTCGATCCTGAACTTTCTTTGACCTTTGATTCATCAAACACTACAGCTTTGCACTCTGCTGCCTCACAAGGGCATGTTGAAGTAGTGAATTTTTTGTTAGAGAAATGCAGTGGCCTCGCTTTGATAGCCAAAAGTAATGGTAAAACTGCCTTGCATTCGGCAGCAAGGAATGGACATTTGGAGATTTTGAAAGCCCTTTTAAGTAAAGAACCTGGACTCGTGATTAAGATTGATAAGAAAGGTCAGACAGCTCTCCATATGGCAGTTAAGGGACAGACTGTTGAGCTGGTGGAGGAGCTGATCATGTCAGATCCTTCTTTGATGAACATGGTTGATAATAAAGGCAACTCTGCTTTGCATGTTGCAGTACGTAAGGGTAGAGATCAGGTATTCTACCTCTTCTTTAGATTTTCTTTGCCCTGTTATTTTTGTTACCAAATATGAACTTACGCTCATGGTCTGTTCGAGCAGAGGATTAATCAAGAACCATTTATATGTTATATCTATTATGTGATGTTATGAGTTGCTTTTGGTTCCATGTATTTTAGCTATGTATCAACTTTAGACCAAATTTTTTACTTATTGGTACCCATGTCTATGCTCAAGAACTACTATGCTTGACCTAAATTGTGAGCATCTTCTGCAAGACAAGTAAATCAGCCCTTTTGTGATGTTGCTAAATCAATATTTAGAGCAGAAGTCACTCTGTCATCTACCAAAGTTGCCAAAGAATCCTTTCCTTCTTACAAAGTTGGGAAGTTTCTGACATTTATGTTGGTGCTATTTGCAGATCGTTAGGAAGCTACTTGACCAAAAGGGAATTGACAAAACAATTGTCAACAGATCCAGAGAAACCCCCTTTGATATTGCTGAGAAAAATGGCCACAGAGGAATTGCCTCCATCTTAGAAGAACATGGAATCTTATCTGCCAAATCCATGAAGCCTTCAACTAAAACAGCCAACCGAGAACTAAAGCAAACTGTAAGTGACATAAAGCACGGGGTTCACAACCAGCTTGAGACCACACGGCTAACACGAAAACGCGTTCAAGGTATAGCCAAGAGGCTCAACAAAATGCACACTGAAGGTCTCAACAATGCGATTAACTCAACCACAGTTGTTGCAGTCCTTATTGCCACTGTTGCGTTTGCTGCCATCTTCCAGCTCCCTGGCCAGTTTGTTGATAACCCAGATAACCTCGCACCCGGACAGTCTGCTGGAGAAGCGAAAATTGCTCCCAAACCCGAGTTCATGATTTTCATCATATTTGACTCTATTGCTCTCTTTATATCATTGGCTGTAGTGGTGGTTCAAACTTCTATCGTTGTTATCGAGAGAAAGGCAAAAAAACAACTAATGTCCGTGATCAACAAGCTAATGTGGTTGGCTTGTGTGCTGATTTCAGTTGCATTCCTTGCACTCTCATACGTTGTTGTGGGAGATGATGAGAAGTGGTTGGCACTATCTGTAACAGTCATTGGGACAATAATCATGGTAACAACAATTGGGACGATGGGTTATTGGGTAATTGTACAGAGAATTGAGACTTCCAAATTACGGAGATCATTAACAAGTAGGTCACGATCCGAGTCGATGTCATTCATGGAAGAATCAGAGATTCTAGAAAATGACTTCAAGAAACTCTATGCAATTTGAGACTTTGTCCACCATTTTAGGTCTTACATATGCATACAACATTTTCCTCCTTGTATATATTCCTTTGTGACTTCATTTCAGCCTTTTCGCTCACTAGTGAAGCATGGAGCTGGTAGATAATCTGAAGATTTTTGAAGAAGAAGAAGAAGAGGGTGGTAACTTTTTCAGTTGATGGGAAATCAGTTAGTTGGCGGCTCAGTTCTGTTCTCATAGATGACCTCTATCCATATGTACATTTTCCCTTGAGATTCTTATCTTTCTCACAATTAAAAAATCTACTTTTGATGCTTTATCGAGCTTCAGAGGTTGCTATAGAATAATAGAAGCTTCTCTGGTGCGAAATTGGGAAACTTGCAGGTATGGCTCTAAACATTCTGTGTAATCTTATTTATTCAGAATGCTAACACTAGCTACTGTACCATGCCTTAGTTCCACCTTCTTTTTTTATCAGATGCCCTCTCTTCGAGCATCATCAGCCAACTCATTGCCACGCTCAAACTGTTGGAGGCTCGTTGGCAATTGGCAATCGTATTTGATAATTCCTTGTCATTTAACATTTCACTCTTAGGCAACTATAAGGAAAACAAACCTTTTAGGCAACTGTAAGGAAAAAAACCCCAAGTCATCCCATCTTAATCCTAGATGTGATGAGTAAATATGATTCTGTGGACAAATTATTTCTCTTCTTTTTTATTTACCAGGATTGGCTGGCAGGGAGTCTAGTCAATGCTAAAAATGTACTGACTGCGAGCCCTCATTCTGCTGTTGATTGCTAAACAATTTCAATCCATCCTTAATTCCTGATCTGTCACAAGGGCTTCCTGCAACATTTTGAAACCAGAAACCTTCCATATTCTGGCAGCATCATGCAGTCTAGGGCACAATTAGCCGAGTCAGTATTGAGCCAGATGGGGTATTGATTACTTTCTTGAACATCTTTCATGTGTCTGCTAATCCAATTTAATTATGAACTCCCTTTGGAAGCAAAATCATTACTATAAAGTTGGAGACTAGATGGAGTTAATATCTAATCAACACAATTTCCACAACTTACCTACCAATTTCAGTATTTTTGAAACTTATTTGTGAGAACAAACTTTCTGCAGATGGTCAAGGCATGTCAAGTTATGTTCCCATCCCTATTCTTTCCACTTATGCTATCCTTCGCTGTGAACAGTTTCCAAAACATTTCTTTTGCTTAATAATCAGAATGCAGTGGCGTAGATGATGCTAAAAAGGGATCCAACACAAATGAGCACATGGGCCTGCTTTTAGGGTGGACTTGATTTTATAATTATGTTTTGCTCTCTCGTATTATAGTTTAAATCTTTTATATTGTTTGTTTTCAGTGTTTTTTTAGTATTTTCTTAACATTTCTTTTAATAATTTTTAATAATTTCTATTTTATGTCTGTTTATCTTTTACTTTTGTTATTTTTATGTGAGTGAGATAATTTTTAATATACCTGTAATATAAATAATTTAAATTTATTGATTTACTTTTCCAAGTACTCATTAGTTTCTTGAATTTCTAATCTTATTTTGTTGATTTAATTATATTATGTTCATTATTTTGCTATGATATACATTTATATGTGAATATTTTCTATGTTTGGACATAAGGAAACTTTTCCAAAATTTCATACCAACGAGTAGTAGTTAGTTTATGTGTACATAGTAATCTATATATCTAATTAATAAGAGAAACAATAATCTGTGACGAC
>Ga0325400_1004928_pt1 | contig 12469 bp, 5 predicted proteins | sample PopdelMetagenome_2_FD_205662 | JGI IMG/M metagenome (GOLD analysis project Ga0325400, IMG submission 205662) | Populus deltoides microbial communities from Bellville, Georgia, United States - Xylem-PdKOR-R1 | ecosystem: Host-associated > Plants > Phyllosphere > Stem > Wood/Secondary xylem...
CCCAGGATACGTGTCATGAAAGTATGAAAGTCTGATAATTAAATAGAAAGAAAATTAACTTTAACAAACAAAACTAAATAAAAAAAATAACTCGTCAAATCAGGTTAACCTATCAAACCCGAGATCCGTATCATGAAAATCTGATAACTAAATAAAAAAAATTTAATATTAACAAACTAAATCAAACAAAAAAAATTCATTAAAAAAATTAAAAAGAAAAAAAAGCTAATACTGTAATAATCCATAGTATTCTTTTTTAAAAAAAAAGCTACAAAGTTAAGTTCTCAACCAGCTCAGTATATAAAAAAAACTGACAAAGACTATTTAAAAAAAAGTCAATTTTGGGTAAAATAAATGAAAAAAAAACATGTAAAAAAAGGAAACAAAGCGGAAAAAAAACACTTGGGGGAAGCTACAGTGTTTTAAAGAAAAAACAAAAAAACTAAATTTTCAACCAGTTTAATAGTAAAAAAATAAAATAAACAAAAATGATTTTGAAAAAAACAAAACAAGAGAAAATATGTAAAAAATGAAAATTTTGGAAAAAAATAAAAACAAATAAAAACAATAAAAAACATGTGGGTAAAGCTAAAGGTAGATTATTAGCTAACTCAATATTGAAAAAATAAATTCGATAAAGATAATTTTTAAAAAAAATACGTGGTGAAACACTACAGCAAAACAAAAACTATGTAGGGAAAACACTGTAGCAATCCATATTTAAAAAAAAAAAAATTACAAAACTAAATTCTCAACCAACTTAATATAAAAAAAATAAAATCTACAAAGACTATTTTGAAAAAAAAAAGAATAAATAAATCATAAAAAAAAACAATGTATGAGAATATTATAGCAATCTATAATGTTTTAAAGAAAAATACTACATAGTTAAATTTTCAACCAGCTCAATATTTAAAAAAATTAACAAAGATAATTTAAAAAAAAATAAAAAAAAAGAAACAAGAACAAAAAAAATAATTGCTACTGGAAAAAAAGCACTACAGTGAAAAAAAAGTCAAGTGTTTCATTATATGTTAAAAATAGAAGAAACAAAAACGAAAAAAAAAACATTACTGCTATAGTGAAAACCCACATGTTTTAAAATATATTATAATATTAATTTTAAAACTTATAAAATTAATTAATATATATATATATATATACACGGACCAAACAACCATATTAATAATAAAAAGAAAAACCCTCGTGACATTTCTTGTTTTAGATAGGGTATCATCAAGGAATATGAGATGCTCGATAAATTAGACTAGGGAGACCGTTTCGAATTGTGATAAAAAAATTAATAAAATATTTTTTATTTAGAAATATATTAAAGTAATATATTTTTATATTTAATATTAATATTAATTTATTAAAAAAATCAAAAATATTAAAAAATTATTTAAAATTCAAAAAATTTGAAAAATATGGTCTAACTATATAACAAACACTATCTTAATTTTTATTTGAGAGTGCAGTTTAAATAGAGATTTGTTAAAATTTAAAATTTTTTACTTAATGTTTTTTTTATTTTTTTTATATATTAATATCAAAAATAAATTTTAATCAACAAACCATATTATACACGCCATTATGGAATAAAACATCGTTGTGAAAGATGTATTTTGGTCTATAAATAACATTATACACATCAGAAAAAGATCGCAGAAGCATTCACGCGCTTCCGGTGAACATCATGTGTAACTTTACAATTAATTGATATTTTATATATGCCTAAATATTAAGCTGCCCATGTTCAGATTTTATAATAATAAAACAAAAACAAATGAAAAAGACATTAAAACTCATTGACATAAGGCAAAGACAAATTTAATTCAATTGCATTTTGGTAAAATTACTGTGCATTTGAAATGGAAAAACCGATAATACCCCTTTCCCCAACTTATTATTATTATATATTTTTTTTGCCTCGAACATATAAGACATTTTACTGTGCACAAAACAATAAAAAAAAAACCTATTTACCTTGCTGCTAAAGCCAGTTATGTTATATTTACAAGGAAAAAATTGTAATTTTATTATTCTAATCTATAGTGACAGTAAATATAGGTATACAATAATAAATACACAGTAAAATCAAGAGATATTTTAGTTTCTTGTAATGTTTAATGCCATGAAGTTCGGATGTATGCTATTTTCTTTAAGTAAAAAAAGTGTAGATTCATTTTCATATAAAAAAACTCAAATTTATTGTTTAAAAAATATAAAAGAACAAATGAAATAATATGTGTGTATATATATACACACACACACAAATGCACGCTTTGTTTTTATAAGAAAATATGCATGTAATTAAATTCATTGTAACATAATTTGGTATCTAAACTAGCGTTTGGGTTCATGGTTCATGCGACGCTATAGTCAGGTTTTTTTTTTAACCCGAAAAAAGTATCAAGTTAAAAAAAAACATGTGCTAAAACACTTTTAAAATATTTAAATTATGACATATTAAATTATACATTAAAAAAATATTAAAATAGTAATATATTAGATTGATCTGGGTTAACAATGGTTAACCTATAAGACTAGTGATATGAGGTGTGAGATGGTAATAAAACCATGGAACTCTCATTGAAATAAATTAAAAATCTCAATTATAATTAACTAAATATTAAAGGTCTAAAATAAAATAAAAAAATAAAAATAACTTGAGTATACTTATATTGGTTAACGGCGCAAGACCATGGCCAACCAAAATTTTCTAGATATAAGAAGAACAGAGTTGAGGCAATGCTAAGATTTCTAAAGAAGTAAAAGAAATTCAAAACTCGAGTATTGAAATGATTGTGTTTAATAAGTTTGGTTAATTTAATAGCATAAAAAAAACAACCATAATTTAATAATATTAAAAACCAAGTAAACCCTAGCAAATCTCATAAACCCGGGTTAATTTTTCAAAATCATAACATGTGAAATCTTAGACTCAGGTTGAATTAAGAAGTTCAATTCCTAACTAATTTAGTATCGAATGACAAAATTAGAAAATAAAATCAATCTAAAAAAGTTGTCAAAGCAGAAAATAGCAATAAAAATAATGAGAATCAAACCCAATAGAAAAAAAATAAAGAATGATGGAATTGCAAAAAAAATAAATTTTATAAATCATCTTAAATGAGTAAAAAATAACAATAAAAAAATGATAACCGAATATGAAAAATGAGAAAATTGAAAAAAGATGATCTTCAAAATAATTTTCAATTTGAATTGGATTACTTTAATCTTTTTTTTAATATGTCAAGACGATGAAGTTTTGGATCCACCCGACAAATTCGTGATCTAAGTCATGAAAACATGTTAGTTTAATAACTTATTTTTTTGGTATCTATTTTTTTTATCTAATTATACAATAATAAAAATCAACATGTACAGTAAATCCACTTAGTAAACTCAAGAAAAAAAAATTCATCATGAGAGGATACAAAGAAAAAACGTTTGCTAGTTTAAGAAAAAATGCTATAACCTTTTTCAAAAACAAATGAAAAAAAATGAGCAGTATCTAATCAAACAATATAAAAAAAAATAACATTAGAATAAAAGAAAAAGAAAAGAAAAAACATCATAAAGGGTTGTACAAAAATAGCAATTGTCAATATAATAATAAAAAAGGTCATGATCTTAGTAAAAATAAATTGAAAATTCAATGATATTTAATAAAAAAATTAAAAATAATTTTTAACTAATCTATTTTAATGTTAAAATTTAAAATTTATGAAAAAAACAAATAAAAAAATAAAAAACAAAAAAGGCCAAGTGCATAGGTCTAAACACCCAGCCTGTAAAGAATGAGGCCTGGCCTATACACCAAGTCTTTTTGTTTCTTTTTTTTTATGTTAAAAGGTGGATGACACATCATCTATCTTTCCTCTATAAAAACGGTTGCTACCCAATTTTTGATCCATATTTTTGATAAATTTTTTTAAAAAATAAAAAATAGCAAAAAACAACGAAAACCCCCAAAAAATGCATTTTGATATATTTGCATTATTTTTAGTATTTTCAATGTCATCTCAGAAGAATTTAAATTTTCAAAGGTATTTCGAAAGCGTTCAACTTTTAATGCGTTAATTTTACAATCACTGATTTTTTGAGTTAACATTGATATTGCTCGCTTTAAAAAATACAAAAAAATAAGAAAAATCAAAATTACAAAAAAAAGAGAAAAGAAAAGTTGAGGGACCAGTTTGGAAACCTAGAAATATTTCTTCTATAAATACCATGCTATAGTGAAATAGTGAGGGGGGGGGGGGGGGGGAAAAAACTTACAAGCATGGGGGGCAACAGAAAATGAGGGGGAATAATAAAGAACACAAAAAAAAAACCCCAGAGACCATCCCTAGGCTCTCCATCTTCCCTACAAAAGGAGAGAACCCCACAAAATACACTGTCCCCACCCCCATCTTATCCCTTCTAGTGAACCCCAAAAACAGCCGTAACCCTTGTTTTCTCCTCCCTTAGGGGTCGCCGCTCCTCTTTTCCTCTGGTTCTCTCCCAAACCGAAGGAAGCCCTCTTTCTTTACCAAACCAACTATCGTTCTCCCTCTCTTTACCTGTTGAAGCCGCCCTTCTCTTTGGCCAAAACGAGAGAGAGCCAAAGTCCCTCGGTCATCAACACACTGCCCTCATTACCATCTCTCCCAAAACCAAAGGCCACGGCTGGTCCCCCCCTCTCCACTGATCCTCTCCCTCAGCCACCGGGCAACAGTCGACCCATCAACCTCCCTCACCCGGCCGACGCCACAAACGTCTGGCCAAGACTGCCCCTCTGCACACCACAGAATTGCCCGTCTTCTGCCTCCAGCAGCAAAGCTGGCCCCGTAGCAGCTCCTCCCCCACGCACGGCAGTGGCCATGAACGGCTTGCGGATGAACCACTGAATCGCTCTCTCAGCCAACAACGACTGTCAGTCCCTTGAGTTGATCCCCCTCGAGTCTCATCATTGCGTGTGCCGACGCACCACCAACCACGACAGCTTCTTCTCCGATCTTCAACCATCCAGACGACAACAAGCAGCAGCGGCGTTGAGCCCAGAAGAAGAAAGCATTAACGGAGGGAGATAATGGCAGATCTAAAAGAAAAGGGGAAAACAAAAATGAAATCTACTGCTTGTGTTGTTGGGTTGCTTTGCAGGTGACTGGGAGATGCACCGCCGGTATGAGCAGGAAGAGAAGAAGGAGATGATCCCGATCCACCAGTTTGCTGGTCTTCGCCAGCGACGGCACGTGGATCCACGCGCAGCCAATGGCGGTGGTGCGTGAGGTCCACGTACCGCCACTAGTCCAGCAAATCCCAGAAGGCTTCCCTGCAGTTCTGTATTTTTGGGGGGTTTGTTCTGTAATTTTGAAATTGTTAAGGCCTTGTTTGGGTAAATTTTAAATTTTTGTTATTTTAGAACATGTAAAAAAATGATGAATGAGTTGAGCATAGTAAAAAGTATTGGGTGAGTGTGTTTTTGTATTTTCTTTTTTATGTATTTCTTGTAATTGTAAAATAATAAAAAAGAAGAAAAAATAATTAAGTGTTTTAATCTAAATATGGTTAAATATTTTAAGGATAAATAAAATCATGTTGTACTTCCGGGAAAATGTAAGAACATGTTTCTATATATATTTTGGGATTTAATAACTGATTTATTAAAGCTTTAAGAATTTGATTAATATTTTAAATTTTCAAATCACATCAAACCGTAAAGCACCTTACCTCAGGTAAGGTGCGCTAGGGGTGATAATACCTTCTCTAGCTGCAACCAGTCCTCTACCCTTGAATCTCTGACAAAGACCGGTACATTCGGGTTTCCTAGTAACCCTTGATTACATACTAGGTGGCGACTTCTAAAGAATCAATCAAGCAAGACAATGAAAAATCACCGAATCGCCGCGCGGGTGACGTGCGACAAAAACAACATAGACAACATTGATGTTTGTTGTGTAGATTCCGACAATCAAAGAGGTCGCTAGTAAATTAAGGTAAGAGTATTTTATTGTCTAATAACTCATTTCAACCTATTTTTACATGAAAACACTTTTAGAACCCAATAAATCAATCTCATAACCCAAAACACCCTTAAATGGGTCCGTGATTACAAAATAAAATAGATTTTTTTTCTTTTTCAATCCTAATATGTTTTTTCTAGCAAAATAAAAGGTAAAAAACTCTTCAATGGAACTTCCATTGTCAAATAGAACTTATTGATACCAAAAACATGGTTTTTATGGTGTCAGAATTTGGAAAACCAATGACTTTCTCTCTCTTTTCCAATTCTCAGCCTCCTCTCGCAAACTAAAGGACTAAAACATGAAAACATAAGTTTTGAACCAAAACGTACAATTATGAAACTAAAAAGGCCAAGTGTTAGGTTAAGAAGGCTTTGTTTTTCACCCACATTCAATTTTAGTCCCTTTGGTTTTGCAAATAGTAAAATTGGAATCAAAATAAACTATTAATCACAATCTCTGATTAAAGCAAGAAAAAAAAATTTAATAAACAGAAAAGATAATAAAAAAAGAAACATTGTTGCAATTAGGGGTGTTCACGGTTTGGTTTAGACTTAAAAAACCAACCGAACCGAGTTGTATTAGTTTTGTGAAATAATAACCGAACCGAACTGAAATCCGGTTCAAACCAAACTAGTTCGGTTTGGTTAAATTTAGTTTTTTAAACAAAAAACTGGGAAACTTAATCCCATCATATAACCAAGAAACCTAAAAATTTAACAAATCATGAAGCTAACAAAATCAACAGCAAACTTGAACTTATTATGAAGCTAACATTCCTGCCCGACAACCATGTTTTCACATTGCAGCCAACCTTGTAACCTATGATACATTTATATCAAAATAGTTTTGTAACCTAGGAGAACATATAGTGATACACATACTTATGAAAGCATGCAAATAAGAAAAAATTTCAAATCAAATAGCCTCACAAGAGTTCGAAACATTATTCAGGAGCAAATAAGCAAAATCTAAAAAGCAGAATTGAACTCTATCTTGCCTGCTGTAGATTTGGATTTGTAGATCTGCAAGAATGGAGGAAGATCGCGACGGCTTGCACAAAAGTAAAGAAAGAAGAGAAGCCAGAGAGATGGAGATGTGGGTTTGTGTTTGGCCAGAAATAAAGAGATAAGAGAATTCAAAAGCACTAACGCATAATGCAGAGCAATTGAAAACTTGAAAAGGAAAAGAAGAATGAGTTTTAAGGTGGAGAGGTGGTTTGCATTTTGCACAGACGGCGGCTTTTTGTGAGGGCAGGACAGAGGGGGGGTTAGGTTAGGTTTAGGTTAATTAACTACTTATATCCCTCCTACACAGATAACTGATTTTTAGGATTTTTTGGTTGGTCCTGTTTAATTTATCGATTTTAGTTATAAAACCGAAACCGAATTGGACTTGTTAAAATTTATGGTTTTAAAAATCAGTTTAATAGGTTTTTCTTCTCATTTCAGTATTTTTGGTTAATTTTTCTTCTATTTTTTCAATTTTCTCTATTGATCGGTTTTTTAACACCCCTAGTTGCAATCCATGATGATTAAAAACACAACACATTTTATAATGTAGGAACAATAATTCCACAACACATTTTGGTTTTTCTTTTAGTTGATTTAGCATGGCTCCGCTTAGTTTATGTGAAAGCAACCATGGTAGTTTAATTTTATGATGATATTAAAGGTTAAATTAAAGATAAATTATATTCATTCTTTTCCAAATCCTTCACAAAAAAATCAAATTTTACGAGTGCAAATTGAGGTGCGACTCTATCCATACCTTTTTACTCTATCTTGGTAAGTTATTATTCTATTACTGTATTCCAAAATTTTTAAGATTGTTAGATCAAAAGTCAAATCTAAAGAGGGATGAATAAACCTTTATGGAACCAAAATAAAACCTTATGGAAAAATGTAAAACTTAAGATAACAAACAATATATAAGCAATATACAAAAATAATGAACTTGTGAGATATAAGTATAACACAATAAAGCAAAGAATGCAAAGATGGATACATCATATACAATGATATATCCTGATTTGATTATGTCTACATCCAACCTCAAAATATAATTTTGGATTTCTCAATTTGATGTATGTTCATACTTGCACGAACAAAAAAAAAACAAACATTTCACAACTTTTTATCTATCTTTGATTCAAGTTTTGATCTGATATCACTCTCACCTTAATAATATGTATTTTACTAAGAAACAATAAAACCCAAACAATCATTACCCAAAGAGCAAATCAACCAAAGTTTAGCATAATATAAAAAATTTCAACTAATTAAGCTCTTAAGAAAGATGTAATGAATATACACGTGTTTCTCTTTTCTTTCTTATGTCTAAAAAGTATAGAAATAAATGGCATTTATAGAGAATTTAATAAACTAGTCATTACTCCATGTATGAAAGTAGTTATTATATAAAATCTTTACAAAATAAATAAGATTGAGTTAAAACATAACTAGGCTATATATGAATTCATAAAAAAATATAAAATTAATTTAGGCTTTTCACGATTATGTCTTGGGTTGAAGTGTCTAGCTTAAATGTGGGCTTTTTATACGGGCTTGGTATTCCTTATAAAACAAGTCCTTTATCAAAATAGGATATCATTTAATGTTTAATTTGTAAATTATGCAAGGAATATAATGTACAAAAAAAAGTAAAGAACATATGGTTATTCTATGGAATTATATTTTATCTTGTGTGTTTGCCTAATATACTAAGGTATTTATACATCTCGGTTATATAAACTCATATTGTGGAAGATGAAGTAATAATAAATAATAACTTATTTTCCCTTGCAAATAACCTGAAAAGATAAGTTATTAGTTGTTGTGCCTTATTATATCATTGATGGGAAAAGTTGACACTCGAGGATGATTGGTAAGAAAGGTTGGTGCCCACGAAAATGACAGGTTAATGGGAGATAGCCAGTGAAGAAGTAGGTGTTATTTAAGGAGAAAAATTGAGAGAGATAACTATCGATAAAAAATGTAGTGTTGTATTAACTATTTATGCATAAACATATGAAAATATAGCATCATAATGACTTTATTGAAGATAGTAACTTTGTCTTGTGATATGTGTCAATCGTTGAATTTCTTGAGAATTTGTATAAGAATGGATGTGCTCTTAGGGTGGTTGGGATGCGACCTATTATTAAGGGTTTAAAAAGATAGGGTTGAGTAGGCTATCCTAAAATAACAGCCACTTTGCCATTTAGGTTGTTCCAGATAACAAGAAATCTTGTCTCTCTTAAGCTTTTTATTATTTGGAATAGCCTAAATGGTGGGAGAAGTTCTGCCTCAAATGATAAAAGAGCCTTATTGTTTAATTTAAACAATAGGACTTTCACTTCTTTTTGTACTATCATTTAACCTTAGTCTTTTAAACATTCATATTTAAAAGACTAATTAGTAGAAGTAGAAAAGGAAATAAAATATTTATTGTCTTATGCATGTCATATTTCTTGAAGGTTAGCTTATTTATCTTGCTTATAGCGAAGAACATTTTAAGGTGAAGAATAGAAAATCATTATATGGGGACATGAAGATTTTTTCTAAGACATTGAGATTTTATTTGAATATATGAAAATTTTGTTAGATATATGAAGATTTTTGTACGAGACATAGAGATTTCATTGGAAATATTATGATAAGAAACATTATGGGAAAAAAATGTATGGGGATTACTTGGAGATGCAATATTGATTTGTTCATTGAAAAGTTTAAAAGATTTTATTATGCAAATGAAGATATAATTCATTAAATGGATTGTTGAAAGAACTTTACACATAACATAATTGTTTGGGTTACAAGCTCTGGGATGTTTCATACATTTTTTATGTGTTATTTGGGGTTTAAAAGCTCATAATAGTTATTTAAGTCATCCTTAATGGATACATTGTAACACTTGATGACATATCCTATTTTATTAGGGTGAAGTTCATTATTAAAAGCTTGTATAGTTATTGATCATGTCTCGTGTTAGGGTTTTTTTTATTGAGAAGTATGAGAGTGAGATTCGAAGAGAGATCAATAATGATAGCCACTCTTATAATAGGACTTGTTGATGAGCGATATTCATAATGAAAGCATCTCATTCGGATGGTTGTAATATAAGTGCTTTTGTGCCTACTTGCTTACACATTGTTTTGTCATGTTTTTTCAAAAAACTTGAGTGGTCTTTATATATTTAGTGGTGCATGCAATAGAGTTAGGTCTCGTGTTTCGTGTTGAGGGAATATAAGAGTGTAAAGTTGTTGTTGAATGCTAGAACAATGTTATTTAACACCTCTACTCAATGGGTAATTTGTTGGTGATTTAGAGGAGCTAGAGTACCTACGATGAAAAGATTGGTTACTTTTATATGACCTAGCATTTCTAAGTCATCATCCATGGAAAAAACTGTTTGTTGAGGAGTGAAATGAGAATGAACTAGCTTTTATTAGTTTTCCATAAAAAGCATTGTTATTGAAGTTGTAAAAACTTCTTGTTGGATTAAGGCTTTTCTCGATCGTGTCTTAGGTTGAAGTGCATATGTTTGAATATGGGCTTTATCTACGAGTTTGGTATTCCATGCGAAACAAGTCCCCTATCATAATAGGGGATTCTTTGTTAAGTCAGTAAATTATGGGATAAAAATAATGTGTAGGAAAGTAAAAAAATGTATGGTTATTACATGGAGTTATGTTTTGTCTTATGTGTTTATTTAGGGATCAAATATATTTATATTTTTAGGTTGCATGAAATTACCTTATTTAAAGTGAAATAATAACAAAGAATTATTGTTTTTTCCTTGCATATAACCTAAAAAAATAAATTGGTGGTTGTTATAACTTATTATGTCATTGGTATAAAAGGTTTATGCTCGGGGGTGATTGGTGTGAAAGGTTGGCAACCTATAAGAAGACAAATGGGTAGAAGATAACCATCAAGAAAATAGATGCCCTTTAAGGAGAAAGGTTAAAGGAGATAATTATTGGTGAGAAATGTAGTATTACACTAACAATGCATAAGTAAGCATAGGAGAGTATGAGCATCACATTTATTTTTTGGAGATAGTAACTCTATCTTATGGTGTATACCAATCAATGTACTTCTTAAGAACTTGCATGAGATTAGATCTAATCGTGGAGTGGTTGGGACGAGGCATGTTGTTGAAGGGCTAAAAAGACATGATTGGATAGGTTGTCTTGAACAAACATCGACCTTATCATCTAGTTTATCTCAAATAGCAAGGACGTCGTGCCATTTAGGTTGGCTTAAACGACAAGGCTATCACTTTGTTCTGTACTATTAGCTAGTCTTGGAGCTTAATGGTCCATTCTTTTATTATTCAACCTTATTTGCTACCTCTACATGATTCTCGTAATGTCTTTTAACATGAGAATTGAGAGTATCATGATTGTCATTCAATACACCCAGACATTTTTACAAGGTAATGCAAAAATTAAAACAAGAAAGCTTGATCACTTGAAGCTTAAATCTTTGCACTTTAAAAAACATCCCTCCAATATATTAACATGTAATAACCATATAATCTCTTCCCATTCTTATAAAGTACCATTTATTTATACATGACATGTCCATGGGAAGTAAGTATAGTTTAATATCGGTTCCTCCTAGCTTACTCGCATGTTAAGAATTTTAAATACTTTTTAAGTATGATAGTTTTAATTAAAATTAGTTTGTTAGTTCACTAAATTAGTTTTGACAATTCTTAGGTCAATAATAATGGCATGTGTAAAAAAACTTACTAAAACACAAAAAAAAAAAGAAGGATTGTACTAAATACATGTATTTTTCCTTTTAGATAACAATTAAAAAACAAATTTTCAAGAAAAATATATTTTTGTCAAAACAAAAGGAAAATACATAGACAATAAAAAGGAGTTTTCATTAAAAACATATGTTTTTCCTTTTTAATTTAAATTATTATAATTTCTACTCATATTTTTAAATTACCATTGATTCTTATTTTTAAAAGACATGTTATTACCCAAAAAAATGCATAAATAAAAAAAGATAATTTTGACTTAAAAAATATATACATGTATTTTAAATCTTAATCATTGTTTTTTATACATAATTATTTATGTTATAATATAATTAAATAAAAATAGATTTCAACTATACAAAAACTTAAAAGCCATTCGTTTGATACTCAATAAAAAATTCATTTGTTTTTAGATTTTCAAAAATATTTTTGAAAAAAATTAAAATTTTATACTTTTTATATTTTTTTGTGTTTTCAAATTATTTTAATGTGTTAATATTTAAAATATTTTTTAAAAAATAAAAAAATATTATTTTAATATATTTTTAAATAAAAAATACTTTAAAAAATAACTATTATTTTATTTCCAAAACACCCCTTGATTTAGTACAACGAAACTACCAAATCATCATTAGTAGCTTATTAGTGTGTTTGTTTTTGAGGTTATTTTTGTGGTT
>Ga0325400_1004929_pt1 | contig 12468 bp, 3 predicted proteins | sample PopdelMetagenome_2_FD_205662 | JGI IMG/M metagenome (GOLD analysis project Ga0325400, IMG submission 205662) | Populus deltoides microbial communities from Bellville, Georgia, United States - Xylem-PdKOR-R1 | ecosystem: Host-associated > Plants > Phyllosphere > Stem > Wood/Secondary xylem...
TGTGTATGTTATATGTAGTAAAATGGCATTAATACGAAGAAATTTAGATAAAATTGTTGATGTGTATTAATCGAAAGACAATTGAGGATTTCTTAAAAGAATATATGGAATCAATTTGACACCATGTGTAAGTTTGGGTATAAATTGAGAAAAAATCTTTTTTATTGTTATTATTTTCTTGTGGTTTTTCAGTCACCATAACAAATGAGTGCTATGTAAAATATTAACTAATTGAACAAGGAAAATTAATTTTTTTATATAAAATATTGTTTATTGGAATTTTTTTTTTTGTTTTGAATTTTATTTTATCTTTTACCATTTAATTTACCAAGTATTGAATTTTATAATTTATTTTGGTTTATTTTTTGAGAGGTTATCTTAGTTTTATGATCCGAATCACGAGTTTTATAGTTTAATGTAGTTGACTTAGGTTTTTTGGGCTTTTTTTTTTGTAATTGAATTTTTTTCAATTTTATCCTTTAATATTTGATCGGAATGAGAATTAAGTTTTATAATTTGTTTTAATTTGTTTTTTATTAGGTTATTTAAGTTTTATGCCCTGAAAGTGTTTTGTTGGTTAACTTGGATAGATTTGGATTTTTTTTAATTTTTTTTTCAACATTAGATTGATTAAGATTGAATTTCAAAATTTATTTTGATTTGTCTTTTATTGGGTTATTTTGATCTTATGATTCATATTTTACAAGTTAATCCAGGTTGACTCAAGTCTTTTTTTAATTTATTTTTTAACTGATTTTTTATTTATTTTCAATAATGGGTTGATTGAAAATTAAGTTTCAATATTTATTTTGATTTGTTTTCTATGTGGTTATCACAGTCTTATGACTCAAGTTGATTCAATATATTGTCATTTTAATATTAAAAATAAAAGATGTCATCTTATTTTATTTTTTTCAACTATCTTTTCTAGTTATTAAGGTTGTTTTTGGACTATCTAAGTTAATTGAGTCATATTGGATCAATCCTTACGTGATTACTTTTTTTACTTTATAAAAATGCATTAATAATAATTGAATATTTTTTTAATATTTTAAAAATTTTAATATGATTCACAGCATAGCACATGTAAATTATCCAATGGCAAGTATCCAAGTTGTATCGGTGGATGATAATTGGTGCATGACTTATGTCCAAGAGGAGCCAAAACACCCAAGCATCAGCATCGCATACCTGTTGATTGCTAATTGGCGACCAAAATAGCATTTAAGATTGGAATCCCTTTATTTTCTTTATTGGTGTGAGCTGTCATACAAGAACCAAATCAATTAATAAGCAAGATGTCTTCAATTAATACCTCCCATGATGGTGATGCAACAAGTAACGATTCCCGTAACAAGTACCCAAAGGGCCCTTACCTAAAAAGATAACTGATGTAAGTTTCCCTGCCATACCTCCTTCAATTAATAACGAGAGTAGTGTTGTACCATATGTGCTACCCTTCATATATAACCATGGGAAACCATCTAGCCAATATTCTCTAAAAATGGAAGATAAAAGATCCATATATCATATTGCTAACTATATGTCAACTTATAGGCTATCCAAATCACTCAAAACCTTTGCACATAAATTTTTCACATATTACATCCCTTGGAATGTAGAAAAGTCACTACTTCATCCATAATAGAGTCAATCTATACAAGAAGAACTAAAGGCCTTACAGAAAAACAAGACTTGGAAGTTGGTTTCATTACCTAAAAAAAAGAAAATAGTAAGGTGTAAATGGGTCTTCTCCAATAAATATAATGTTGTAGGATCCATTGACAGGTACAAAACAAGGCTTGTTGCAAATGGATACACACTGATGTATGAGATATATTATTAGGAAACATTCTCACTAGTAGCAAAACTGAACACACTTAGAATTTTGTTATCACATGCAATAAATCTGGATTGGCCATTACATCAGCTTGACGTGAATAATGCATTTCTCCATGGTAATTTAGAATAAGAAGTTTTCATAGACATTCTGCCAGGATACTCGGCAACTTTAGATTACAAAGTAGTATGCAAGCTATAAAAGGTCTTGTATGGACTAAAGCAATCTCCTCATCCATGATTTGGTTGTTTCAGTGCAACGATGAAAACATGTGGATTTTAGGTATAGAACCTTGAACCATATTCTTTTCCTAAAAACCAATTTGGAAAGGTGATAACACTGATTGTTTATGTAGATGACATTATCATCCCAAGTAATGACAAATAAAAAATTCTTAAACTCCAAGAGCAATTATTAGCTGAATTTCAAATAAAGAACCGAGGGGGACTCATATACTTATTGGGAATAGAAGTCTCCAGATCAAAGCAAGGCATATTTTTATCCAAAAAATATGTCTTTGACTTGTTATCTGAAGTTAGGTTGCTAGAGTGTAAACTAATCGAGACTCCCATTGTCCAAAATCATCAACTTAGAATATACATCGATCAAGTACCCATGAACAAAGAAAGATGCCAAATGATAGTTGGTAAGCTCATTTACCTATCACATATTCAGCCAGACATTGCTTATTTCGTAAGTGCGATGAGCCAATTCATATACAGTTCTAGTGAAAATCACACGAATGCAGTAACTAGAATCCTTCAATATTTAAAGTCCTCTCCTGTGAAAAGACTAATGTTTACAAAACATGATAATTTAAATGTTGATGGTTACACCGATGTAGATTAGGCAAGAAATATTTCAGATAGAAAGTCAACGTCATGTTATTTCCCCTTTGTAGGGGTAGTTTTGTCATTTTAAAGAGCAAGAAACAGAAAGTTGTTTCGTTGTCCAGTAATGAAGCAAAGTTTTGAGGTAAGGCCAAAGGTGTATGTGAACTCCTTTAGATGAAGAGGCTACTAATAGAAATAAGTTTTTTCCTAACTCAGAAATGAACCTGTTTTGCGACAACAAAGTAGCTATTAACATCTCTCATAATCCAATCAAACATGATCGAACTAAGCATGTTGAAGTTGACTAACACTTCATTAAATAAAATATTGAAGAGAAAATTATTCGGTTCATATATGTCAATTCAGAAAACCAGCTAGCAAATATGACAGTATCTAGAAAAGAGTTCTACATCTCACTTGACAAATTAGGTATTAGAGATATTTATACACCAACTTGAGAAAAAATATTAGCATGAGCTCTGATACAAGAACCAAATCAATTAATTTATGAAAAGTTCTGTAAAATCTATTACTCCAAGGGATAACCATAGTTATAGCTTTCAATCTTGTACATTTAAAAATAGCTCCTATTAATCTACATATACCTGGAAAATATGTTTTTGTAAGATGTGAGGAAAAGACATAAACTTTTATTAGTTTTGGTAGTGTTGTTATCTTCATTAAATCTAATTTTATTAAATTAACATATTATATCATAAAAATAATTAGAACTTTATATTTTTTTATTTCTTTTAAAAAATCTAAATTATTAAATTCAAAATAAATAGTTAGATTTGAAATATTATTGCTTATATTTAAAAAAAATACAAGAAAAATATTAATTTCTCTCCATTTGATATAATGTATTTGCGCTAGAGTTAAAAAAAGATTTTTAAAGTATATTTGAGAAAAAAATTAAATTAAAGCCTTGTCAAATATTTTTTTCAGATGATTTTGGTACATTATATTGAAAACAACAACAAAAAAATCTGAAAAAAACATTATATATATATAGCCCAAACGCGCCCTTACAGGTGTATTACTAACAAACCCGAAGTGAAGGCAAGCGTTATGGAGCGCGAGTATAGAGTTTTTTCGTAAATACACGAGAGTACGACTAATGGGCTAGCAATAGAAAGCGTGACAGAAGTTTATTTTCTTTTGGGGTTCAGAAGAATCATAACATGACGTGGGACAATCTCAGCTGGTGATTTTGTGTCTTTCGATGCACATGATCAATCGTCAACTTCTTCATTACATTACCTTGCAAATTACAAAAACAATTAAAAGACATAGCAAAAATACCATGGACTCCATCGTAGTGTTTTTTTTTTTTTTTATCTTTTATGACTTTTTTTTTTAATTTCAATTATTATTTTTTTTTAATTTTATCCTTTAACTCCAAGTTATTTCACATTTAATCCTAAAACAATTTTTTCATTAGCTTCTTATAAGCTTCTTGGAGTGTAGAAAAACCACGCTATTTATTTAGTTCTTAATTTAAAAAAATTAAATACAATTTTATGACTTGAAAAAAATATAAAAGGACCAAATCTAACACATTATCTAAACCAAGGTTTTTTTTACGATTTAGGTAGCATATGTTCAATTTTTTTGGCTTTCAGATTTTTCTTGGCTTTTCTTTTTAACCCATTTAGTTTTTATAATTTTTATTTTAGTCCAAGATTATATTCTATTTAATTTTCAATCTTCATATTTGAGAGAATATAGAGAAAGCCTAAAGAAAATAACAATGAAAAAAGAAAGTTGATGACTAGTCAAGTTTCGACCATAAAACAAGTTATTTTTAGTGTTTACAAGTTTTATTTGTTGAAGGAAGTTTTATTTTGGTGTTTTTTTTCTTTATTTTGCTGGAATATATAAATCAGGGTTGATAAAAAAAAATATTTTTTTGAACTTATTTATGTGTTTTTGAATCAGTTTAGAAGTGTTTTGAGTTAAAGATTTTGACGTTATAAAGGTTTTTTTAAAGTATTTTTAGATAAAAATAAATTAAGAAATATTTTTTTAAATCAGAAAAAAAAAATTAACTTTAATTTTTTTTATGACCTCTACAATAGTTAAAAACTAGACTTCAAGATGATGCATTGTTTGATTTTTTTCTAAGAAAAAGGTGAACAACATGTTGGAGTAGGTGAAAAACGTGGTCTACTCCTCGAGGCAAGGAAAAAAAAATAAAAAGCCAAGCCCAAAGGCCTTGCCTTATAGGACCACATATATTGCCCTTTCATTTCATGGGCTAACCACACTTACTCACTTAGGCCCAGATATTTTAATTTTTTTTAGCTTTTAAACTATTTTTTCTCTTAAACTTAAATTTAAATTCAATAAAATTATTTTTTGTTTTTATCTTTGATTTGATTTTATCTCTTTCTTATGAATGTATATTTTTAGTGTCATATAATAAAAGATAAATTTTAAAAACATTTATGAAACCCAACATCATTCAGGTTATGAGTTTTATGTGTTAGCTAGGCTAACTTATTTAGATTTAAAACGTCATTGACTCGATATTTTAAAAAAAATAAGGTGAAACAATATCATTTTGAAATATTTTAAAAAAAATTAAAGTGGGGTCTTGAAATTTTTTAATTGAAATTTATTTAAATTAATAAATTAAAAACATATTATGGATATTATTTAATTAAGTATAATTTAATTTTTACTTTGTTTATTTTAGATTATATCATGTTTTCTAATATTAACCATTGTTTTTGTGCTAGTATTGTTTTTCTTAAATTTTATTATATCATTTTTCTTTTTGCATCTATTTTTTATCATATAATTAGATCAAAAACTTGATTAAAAAAATATTAAACCCAATTAGATTTATGACTTGTATGGTGCATTTGACGAGTCACGATAAAAAAAATATTAAAATTAATTTTGTATTTTTCTAAATCAAATCACTGTGTTGGGTGTGTATGTTACTGATGTTATGAAGTCACACAAGTCATAAGCAGGAGCGGAGTTAAGAAATTTAATATGGAGGGTTAAATTAATAAATAAATAAATTCTAAGAAAGTGAAAGTTAAAATTTTCGTAGTTTTAGAACTAAAAGTTAAAATTATTTAAGGAAAAGGCAGGGGAAAAATAAAAGTTTTGCAGGGGCTGCCCCTGTCTTCACCTGTGGTTTGTTTTTGTGTTTTAAAAGCGTTTTTAAAAATAATTAAATTTTTTTATTTTTTTCTTTACTTCAAATTAATATTTTTTTAGTGTTTTTAGATCATTTTGATATGTTGATGTTAAAAATAATTTTAAAAAAATAAAAAAAATTATTTTAATGCATTTTCAAGTGAAAAGCAACGGCAACCATACTCCTGTATACATTAATAATTTTTATTTTTAAAATTTTAATTGTTTACGCTATTACTCCATGTAATTACAAGTCTACAGTTTCACGTGAATAATAAAAATATTAGGATCATTATGAAATGGGCATCCGTAAAATGCTAATATTAGTTAACCTATTAAATTTGAATTTGATTTTTCTATTATTTTATTCAAATTTATAATTTAGTCAATATCAATATTTTATTGTAACGATATTGTAAACCCCTTTCTCAATATGTGTGAAGACTTCCAAGTTTTTGTAATTGTTTCTCTATGTTTCTTAATAAAAATAGATAATTGACCCCATTACCCTATGGATTAAATTAAAAAAAAATTGAATATAAAAATATTTAAATGTTATTAATGTGTTTTTTTAGAAAAAAAAATAAATAGTGTGAGAGTTTACCCAATGTAGTTGACTTTATTGGTCTGAAAACAACTCATACAACATGTGAAAACAATATTTGACTAAGCAAAATTTTAAGATAATATCTTTTTTTAATATTAAAATAACAACATATTAGATTGACATGGGATAACCCGAGTTAACATATAAAATTCTTGACCCAGGTTATAAGACTATGATAACCCTATAGAAAACAAATCAAAATAAATTATGAAGCTTAATTCTCAATCAACCCAATATTCATAGATGAAATTGAAAAACAAAATCAATTAAGAAAGAATCTAAATAAATGACTCGAGGTAACATGTCAAACTTTCAAACTGAGACATAAAACTGAGATAACCCCATGAAAAGCATATCAAAACAAATTACAAATTCCAATCTCCAATCCACGTAATATTAAAGGATGAGATTAAAAAATAAATCAATTAAAAAAAGAACAGAAAAATAACTTGAATCAATCCACCAAACCTCTAACTCAGGGTCATTAGACCGGGATAACTTTATAAAAAAATAAAAATGACCTGATTTAACCCGAGATAACTTGTCAAATCCACGACTTTGATCTTGAGATTGAGATAACCCCATAAAGAGAAAGCCAGAATAAATTATAAAGCTTGATAATCAATCACTTCTATCGGACCTAATGTTGAACGATGAAATTTGTGAAAGTCTTAATTAAAAAAATAGCATAAAAAATAAGTCAAGTTAACTCGAGTTAACTGTTAAGCACTATTCTCAGGTCATGAGACCAGGATAACCTAATGAGAAACAAACCGAAACAAATCATGAAGCATAATTCTCAATCAAACACAATATTAATTGATAAAATTGAAAAAAAAAAGTCAATTAAAAAAAGAAAAAAAATGAACCAATTAAGTTAATACACCAAACTCACAACTCAGGTCATGAGATGAAGACAACCCAATAAAAAGCAAGTACAATATTGAAGAACCCGTGACCCGCGTCATGAGACTGATATAACCTTTTAGAAAGAAAATTAAATAAAAAAACAACTCGATTTAACCAAGGTTAAAATACCAAAACTCGTGACATTGATCGTGAGACCAAGATATTCTCATAAAAAGCAAATCGAAATAAATCATGAATCTCAATTCTCAACCGATCCAATGTTGAATGATAAAATTGAAAAAAAAGTCAATTAAATAAAAGACACGAAAAACAACCCAAATCCATTTGAGTTAACCCGTTAAGCACTATTCTCGGGTTATGAGACCATGATAACCCAATGAAAAGTAAATAAAACAAATCATAAAGTTTAATTTTAAATCAAATCAATATTAAAGGACGAAATTAAAAAGAAAATTAAGAAAAAAAATGAGTCAACCAGGTTAACTTGTCAAATCAAGTTAACCCATCAAACTTGAAATTCATGTCACGAGAATGTGATAACTAAAAAAATTTTAATATTAAAAAATAAAATTAAACAAAAAAAATTAATTAAAACAAAATCAGCAAAGCAAATCACTATTTTAATAAATAGTGTTCTGGTAGGAATCTGCATCCTCCCTCTTTTAGGTTAAAGTTAATAAATTACAATAAACCCTGAAGGTAACATGAAATTATAGAAAGCACCTAAATATTCGAAGATTCGGCAAAAAGCCTATTTGTATCCAAAATATCGTTAATTGCTATTTAAAAATGTAGTTAAATTAATGAATTAATAAATTAGAAAAAAAGTATTAGAAAAATCTAACCAAATGGAAAGAAATTAGATAATAAATTTAATATTTCTCATCTACTAAAAATAATGATGATCATGTCCACTTTATTTTATATTCTTTTTCTAATTTGTTAAGTTTTTTTAATTTAATTATCTTTTTTAGTTGTAACTAAGAGCATTTCAGACGCGATATGGGATTTCTGTAATATTTTTTCAAATAATATATATATATATATCCCATTGTCCATCACTTTTGAATACTCTCTTTTATGGACAACAATTTCATACTGTATAAATAGGTAATATCCATTAACAAAGATAGCTTTCGTGTATCTATAGACATAAAATTCTTTGGACCTAAAATTATTTGGGTTGAATGTTTTTAATTTTATGATTAAACCCTTAATTAATTTGTGGGGGGAAAACAATTTCAATAAAAAAAATCCTAGAAAAGAGAGGTTTTAAGAAATTTATATTGTTACACGAATGAGTTAGGTAACGTAAAAGGAAAAAACCTTAAAAGATTAGTCTAATAAGGGTTTTTAAAGCTTGTTTGGAATTGTGAGAACGGTAATTCTTCAAAGTGTTTTTTTGTTTAGAAATATATCGAAATGAAATTTTTTATTTTTTAAAAATTATTTTTAATATCAGCACATCAAAACAATCTAAAAACATAAAAAAATTATTTTAAAAAAAAATCAAAATTTTAAAAACACAATTTCCATCAAATTCTAACCAGACAGATCATTAATTTCCAAGTTCAAATTTCGAAGTCAGTATTTAAAGATTTTTATTCAATTTTCTGAGTGTACTATGATGCTGTAAGAAGAGAGAGAAAAAACGGTAAGAGTGGGACAAAAAAAAAAGAAAAAGAAATTAAAGAGTGACACGTGTTGCAAGTAGGAACCCAGAAACTGATAACTCATTTTATCTCTATGGAGGGTTTTTTTAATATAAAAAAATATTTCACGATTAATCTTTAAATTTAATTAATTTATTAAAAACTATTTTTAAATCATGATGATGCGTCATAAATATTTTACTGACAAACAATATCAGTCTTCAACCATAGTAAAATGAACAATAAAACAGTGTCCTCGTTTAGTCTATTTTGTAATTTATTATACGAATTAAATTAAAGCCTAAAGATTTGAATAAAATCACAACTCTACCATTGTAAGAGCTCATGTCCTTTTCGTGCTCTTACTTTTGTATTGTATATGGTACACCTCGTTGTATTATAAAATTACTAAGAGTATAGTACTTGAAATGTGGATGTATATTTGGAAATTCTTAATTATTATTCTAAATATTTTAAAATAAAAATATTTTTTTAATATTTTGAAACTTTGAAACTAACGTAGATGTTTAAATTAAAATAAATGTATTAAAATTAAAAGTATAGCTATGAGAAGCAAAATAATTATTTAAATGACTAAAAGAACTGATTTTTTATTTAATCTTTTTGTGATATAATTTCATGAGATAAAATTTTAAATTATAAAAAATGATAAAATTAAAAGGAAAAATCACAACGTAAAAGATAGATAGAGAAAATATATAGTCAACCTCAAAGCTTTTAAAATTTTTATTTTATTTATTTTTCAATCTTTGAATTTGAAAGAGGAGAAGGAAGCTCGTTATAAAACATTAAAAGAGATAAAATTGTTGGTTGACCACATTCTAGCCACAAAAAAATTATCTTTGTGTCAATGAATTTATATACTAAGAGGAGTTTAATGAAAGTGTTTTTTCCATCTAAATATTGCAGAAAAGTAGATTAAGTTTTGTTTGGTTTATTTCTATTCGATTGATTTTTAAAAAAGTGATTTTAGAGTGTTTTAGAGTTGTTAAGTGGTCTTTTAAAGTTTATGTAGTGTTGTGGAGATGTTTTAAGGGGGGAAAGATATGAAAATTGTGTTTTTGAAGTCTAAAAACCTAACCCTATTTTCCTAGTCAAGAGAGGTGACTAGAAAAGCGATTGATCGATTACATGAGTAGACGACAATACATCGTCTTCCCTTGAGGAAAAAAAACCAATAAAAAGGCATGGACCTGGGCTTTTAGGCCTATATGTGTATGGGTTGTTGATTAAGGCAAGATGTGTGGGTTTAGTCCATCAGCACCTCGTCTCTTTTGTGTTTTTTTTGTTTTCATTTTTTAATCCTTTCCATTAGTTATTTCTATTTAAATATTGATTTATGTCATCTTTCTTATTTCATAAACAAATTGATTTAACTTTGTTTTTTAAATAGTGATTGATATTTTTTATATATTTTTTCAGTTGCTTGATGCTTTAAATGGATTAATTTGATTTGTATATAAAAAAAAATTCCTCTTATATCTTATATGAATTACTTGTATTTGTATGATTTTTTATAAAAACAAAAATAATTTGTTACTAGCAACAAAATTTAGTCACTAAGATAAATGAGTGAAAATATTTAAAATACAAGGAACATCTAGTTTAAAAAGTTTTATATGTGTATTTATTTTTTATTTCTACTACGAAGATTAACTTTCTACTTTAATATTTAATTAGTGTTAATAAAATTTTTATTTATTTATCAATTCACTTGTTTCTTAGTTTATTTTATAAAGCATAAACAAGATCTTTTTTGTTTCTCAATATAAAAAAAAATATGATACATGAAAACATATTCATAGCGTAATTATTTTTTTCACGTTAAAAATTAACTTGAAATCCTACCATTGCATAAACAACACGGTTGCATTTCTTAATTAAAAAAATTATAATATTTTAAAATGCTTTCACAGCATTAACACATTCTTTTACTATGTTTAAAATTAACTTGAAATTCTACCCGTAACGTAACGTTGATGACAAAACTAGTAGATTCTTAAGGAGGAAAAAAGGAAAAGACAACACAAAAAGTAACCATATCTTGAAAGGAGGGGCATATGTCACTTTCCCATCATTTCATAAGTCGAAGCAATGGTGTCATGACCTATTTTTGACCTCTAATTTTTCTATGTATTACAAAAAATATTTTTTTCCAAAAAATATGTTGTCAAAGTAAATAATAAAAAGAAAAAAAAAGAAAGAGTTTAGGGAGTGATTTAAGAACAAAGAGAGAACAAGGGACTGAAAAGAGTAGGGACTGGAAAATAATAGGGGAAGAATATGGGAAAGAGAAAACGAGAAATAAATTGGAGGATCAAGCAAAATTAAAAAAAATATATTGAAAAAAATCCTATACATTAAGAAATAGTAGATTTAATTAATCAGGAATTTATGGTCAAGAAAGAAACAATATAATTATTTAATATTATTTTTTCAATTTAATTTTTCATGTTTTGTACGGCATCTCAAACAATATAAACAGATGGCATACATAAACACAAAGGTAGGATACGCATACAAAGATTGAAGGTGAGACTCTTGAAAAAAATTCTAGCCAAATAAAAGACCTTGCTGAAAGAAGACAAAAGAGAAAAAACCCTAGCCACCAAAATCCTTGAAGTTTCCAATCTCTATCCTTGCTCAACCACTGACCATCGTGACTACCTCCATTGCCCACCGCCTACGTCCGCTCACTTTGGCAATCCCATCCACCGCAGCCAAATATTTGTGGTTATTTATGTTGGTCATGCTTGGTAAAATAATTAATTTATAATGGGTTAATATAAATTAAAAAATTAAAAAAAATAATTTGAAACTCTATTTACCATTATTTCAAATCTCGTTCTATAATTTAAAAAGTGAGAATTGATTTTTATATCAAACTTAAATCTCAAATCATTATTCTAAGAATTCTCATCTCCAACAATAATAAATGTAAGCATTTAGTTTATGTGAAATACTAGCATGTATACATAATATGTTTTTTTTTTTTTATCATAAAAGCAAATAATAATTAGATATGATATTTTATAATAATTTTCATTTTTTTTAAGAATAACCAGCTCTTCGTCACCAAAAAAATATATATTTAAAGACCAATTAAAGTGGTTTTTCCCCCTCATGTTTTCACATGATAAGATTGCGGAGATATAATCGCGACAAAAGGTACCTCAAGTCATGAAAGAAAGTCCCAAATTTCTAATAATAATTATAAAAATAAATAAAGAAATTCCCTAAATTATTGGTGGAGTGCTTGGTTACGGTCCATACCACGTGCCAAGATACGGTAATGTATTAAATTTATTTCCAGTACCAGAGCCAGAGCACCATTTATCTCTGGCCTTTACGTTCTTTTCACCGTTCTTCATTGTTGCAACTCGCAAGAAGCCATGGATCCTCAGGAGCTTAAACAAGGCATAGCCGAGCTTTACGACGAGTCGTCAGGTGTGTGGGAGGACATATGGGGAGATCATATGCACCACGGGT
>Ga0325400_1004931_pt1 | contig 12465 bp, 4 predicted proteins | sample PopdelMetagenome_2_FD_205662 | JGI IMG/M metagenome (GOLD analysis project Ga0325400, IMG submission 205662) | Populus deltoides microbial communities from Bellville, Georgia, United States - Xylem-PdKOR-R1 | ecosystem: Host-associated > Plants > Phyllosphere > Stem > Wood/Secondary xylem...
AAAAAAAAAATTAGACATCGTTATTAAATTTGAAAATACAATCATTAAAATTTTTTATTATAAAAATATTTTTTCATGTTCATATATTTTTTATATATTTTAGCCAAAACAATTTTTTTATTGAAAAAATTGGATTCATTTGCAAGAACATGTGTAATCAAACAAGGAAAATATAATGCATGATCAATCAACTCCATTCCATTATATTCTTCACTACACTAGATAATTGATTGTATTAAATGACATTACACCCTACCAAACAAATATCGTGTTCAAGTTTTTTTAATGATTCCATTTCTAAGTTCATTGGGATAATCATTGCTCTATCAAATCAAATCGTATCAATACTCCTTCAATCCTCATAGAAAGAAACTACTGATGAAAATTGATTCTTATCAAATCAAGGAGCCTATTAATTTCCAATTAAAACAACTGCAAGACCAGATTAATATAATTAATGGCTTATTAGCTTTATTGATGATCATGCATCATGTATGTAAATCGCAGGTAATTTTAGCTGTAAAAGGTCTGTCTATGTCATCAATGGCAGCTATCGTTTAACACCCGATGAACTTTTAAGTTTCGATGGACAACTCAAGTTGCAATTCAGCTTCACGCCATGGAATGAGCTTCCTTCCTTCCTTTTTATTTTATTTTCTTCTTCTTCTTCTTCTTCTTCTTCTTTGTCACGAAGGATTGAGATACAATTGACTCAATAAGAAATTAGTCCCTGTAGTTTTATAATTAATTAATTAATCAATCCCCATAGCACAAGAATAATCAAATAGTCCTTTGATCAATGTTGACTATCCTTAATTAATATTTATTTTGTTCCAAGATTACCTTCTATCCCAATTAATGTTCCCAGCTCACTCACTTCTCTTTTATTTTTTCTGTTTTTCAAGAAGAGAAAAAAGAAAAATAAATTAAAAAAATAACATCTAATTGACAAGAGGACTAGGTTACAAGGAGATTTAAGAGCATAGGCATGGGAATAATAGTTTTTACTTTCTTTTTTTGGTAATTTAAGATTTTCCTGCTCTGGCCATTGATTTTTTTTAATTATATCATTTTATATTGTGTTGATTGAGTGAGTTTGATGATTTATTTTGATTTTTTTATATCATCACAGTGTCAAGAAAATCATGATATTGAATTAATGTTTGGTTTAGCAAAAACAAAAAAAAAAGGTTTATTGCTAGCAAAAAAATAAAAATTTGGAGAATAAGATTTTGGCCCTCAAATTTTTTTTGTTTTTATTTTTTATCCCTTTAGTTTGAAAGTTTTATATTTTAATTCAAAATTTTATATTGTTCATATTTTATTCTCTAAATTTGAGAGAGCCATCGTCCGAAAAAGAAAAGCTAATTAAAGTACATGTCAATATATATTTTACTTTGTTTTTATATATATCTCGTGATTACTAGTTTAATACATCTATATATATATATATATATATATATATATATATGATGTTTATCTTAACAAACATTCCATTAATTTTGTTATATGCTTAGCATCATGATGCTTATTAATTAGTTAAATCTTGATCAGCACATCGAATTAAACTAAACATTAATTAGCATTTTTCTCCCAACACTCAATTATCCTTTAAAGTATGGCAAGAAAGCCTCGACGTATGGGATATATATACTTTAACATTTACCATCACCTTAATATATACAGTTAAATCTGGTGGGAAAATGGAAAAGAAATACCATACAACTTTTCTTCTTTTATGTCTCCAACCCTAGACGTTCCCCTGGACACCTGTTATTTGAATGATTCCAATCAGCACATCAGGTGTGCCAAAACATACTATTCATGAATAATTTCCATGCTGCTATCTGATCACTAAAGCTCTTGTCAATGCAACTCCCAAATTCCTGCTTTTCTGAAAAAGAAAATAATAAAGCAAAAGTCTAACACGAAGAAAGAAGAGCATGGCCAGAATATCTGAAAAGGGATTCGTCGCGGGCGCAGCTTATTTGACAAGCTGCAACCACATACATACTCATAAAGGAACAGCTGAAATCTGGCTAGCCAGGACGATTTGGATCCACCAGCAGTGTTATAATGTACGTAGCACTGCAGATGCCATCTTTCTTTTAGCTTTGTTCATACATATCGTGTACATATGCCATGCGCTTTATACAAGCTCAGCTCAACTCTTTTGAGGTCCTCATAGGACAAAGGGAAAAAAAAAGTTTGAGAGATAGGTATCGATTTTGGATTTCGGCCACTGTATCCATTCAGATTTAGATTCTCTCCGATCAGCTAATTGTTCCGGAGAATCAATTTCGTATAGTAAATTCAAACCCCAGTAGTACTTTATAAGGTTATCTAGCAGTACTATATATATATATATATATATCGGTGGTCGTGAGCTAGGTTTGAAGAGTTTCAAGATTCTTTGGAGAGCCCGCTGATTGAGATGCAAGTATTTTAATTTATTGACGAGTTAAAACTCTAAAAAATCTCACATATATATCAGGACATCACACCACCGATAAAATTAATTAGTAATGTAATTCCATTTTAAAACCAGTCAAAAATTAATCCATAATAACTTTACGCATGCCATCATGACATGTATCTATAAAGAAATGATTTATATGTTGAATGTTGCGTATCAGTAACTTTTTTCCATTAGGGAGCGGGGCTCGTTTTGCATCAAAATGTTGAATTGATTTGAAAAACTAGCTAAAATAATTTTAGATAGCCCTTTTGATTATTATTTTGGAACAAGAGAGATGCATTAGGATAGTGTGGGGATAGATAAGACAAGTTCTCATGTATTTCTTGTTTTAAAAATATAAAAATTCACTTTAAAATTATTATAAAAATAAATTTAGTTTGTATCTCTATCCACAGGCTCAATTCCTAATATGTCAAATATTGAATGATAAAATAAAAAATAAAATCAACCGCACAAAATTATTCCCAAAAAAACAATAATTAAAAGCAAAAAAAAATACAAGCCCACCTGGGTTGATCCATCAAACTTATGAATTAGATCATAAAATCAAAATAATCCTATAGAAAAAAAGACGAAGAAACCATGAGGTCTGTTCTACCAAAAAAAATCAATGTCTAGTAATAAGAACAAAAAAGAAAATATAAAATAATATGAACATGTGACTTGAGGCATTTGACTGGAAACACCAAACTTGAAAAAAAACCACGAAACCTAAATTTCAATAAATCAAGTGTGAAATGATAAAAATTAAAAAACTAAATTAATCATAAAAAAATAATTCAAAAGAAAAAATAACAACTAAAAAAATAGAAATGAGGATCAAATTTGAAAATAATCCGTCCACCAAAACCAAGTACATGCCGCATGTTGAGGAAGAGAATTCCATGAAGGATCGAATGACATGGTAGAAGCAAATTCTTAACCTTCATGTGACGGCCCATGCGCCACCAAAGCATGATCGCGACTTCTCTCACACGCCTAACATTTTTCTAATTACTATAAAGGACTTATTTACCCTTGAAACAACTTTATTACAACAAAAAAAAAAACCCAATTTAAAATATGAAAATGCCTCCAAAGAGAGCTTAAGTAAATCTTGAAACTAAGGTTATTTTAGTAAAATCACTATGCTAAAAAATGTGAAATCTCAAAGAAAAAAAACTTTGGAGACTAATTATCTAATTTTCTTGCTCTTAAATATTATTTTTATTTTTTTATTTTATTGAATTATTTTGATATGCTAATTTAAAAAACAACTTTTACAGACGAGTCCCAACGAAGGAATATGGCTTGAATTCAGCATACTGAATGAGAGACTGAAATCTAACCCAGCCATAATTGAGGAATTTCATGTGGACTATTCCATGAATATTGTATTAGATCGTCACGCACCAAACTTGGAGTTAATTAAAAAAAGTATCCATGTCTAAGTAATAATTAATCAATGCTCCAAATCATAACCTAGCTAGTAGTATTCAATGTTCATTCAATAATAACTTAAAATTGTATTAAAAATTGGTTTAAGATCATGATTAAACGAATGTCCATTCATAGATTTTTCTTTAATTGAAGTCTCCAACAAATTCATGAAAAGTAAAAAAAAAGATTGAATACTCATCTCGACGTCGCTGATAATATGCTTTAGATTGAAATTCGAGGACTAGACTTGTATCAATTTGGGTTAGCACGTAGATAATCTAACCGTAAACAAAAATAATAATTGAACCGTATACTTTTCACCGGCAAAATTAATATACTAGCCATGTCACTCGATTATGCATTTAAAACAAGCCCTCAATATATAATAAGATAATTAATAGTTTTAGATGGGGATGTTGGAGCTGCTGCATGCACCTTGAGTGGATTCTCAAATTTATTTATTATTATTATTATTATTATTATTATTATTATTATTATTATTTGGCCGGGGGGGGGGGGATTCATTAGAATATTATGCGATCCAGCAGGATCTAATTATTAATTTTTTAATAATCAAAATGGACAAGTTTACTTTGGTTGACCTTTTCATTATTATTGGCTCATTGTACTTTAGCTTGGTCGTCTTTAAAAAGTTGGTGAAATGACTGTCGTTTTGCTACCCTCTAATTTTCCTTTTTGTTACAATTAATTTTTTATATATCCGTGTTTGATATATAAAAAGTCTGCTTCCTGAAAATATATTAAAATAGAACAAAACAAGAGCTGTATTTGTCTCGTGGGATAAGGTAAAGATAGGCATATCACGTCTTCATAGCCTTTTTTTCAATAAAATAAATAAATAAATAAATAAATGAAGGAAGAGGCATCACGCATGCCATAATTGAAGACGCTGTACTGCAATTCAGCCAAAACATTTATTTTTCTTGAAGTTGCCAGGTAATTACTAGATCTCCTCGCAAAGAGAGAGATAATATATATAACTCGATCTCTACCGAAATCCTTGCTACTGTCATTAAGTTCTTCTTCTTCTTCTTCCTGGAAAAACCCTACCGAAAGTTTTTATCGTCATCAAACAACTAATTTAAGAGAAACTCTAAGAACGATTTTGAGCCTTTAATTGTGTTTTAAGGGCATTATTACCTCTATTAATTTTAAAGAGTTATATACATCAAGATAAGGAGAGAAGAAGAGGGAGTAGCAGCCGGGAAGACGTGACATTTTTCACAATTCCCCACCGATCTTAGCAGCAAAATATCGGCTTGACTTTGTTTATTATTACAAAGTAAGCTGTGAGATATTTCTCTAGCAGTACCAATCAAAACTTAAACGAGATGTTATATATGGAACGATGATGATGCCTCTCTTTTTATATATATATAATCTTAATTAGGACACGTACCTCTCATGGGTTCATATCATCTCTTTATGTGAAGAGAAGTTGTTCCATTCATCACGAAGCAATGATTAAAGAAAGTTGCATTTCAGTAGGATTTGATTACACTACAAGTAAGGGAATATCTCAACGATTTTCTGCTAAAGATGGAAAAACAATTTGCCAATATCTCTAGTTTTTTAAAATGTGGGTGACCCACCACCTGCACTGAAAACAGTTGCAGGAGAGCAATTGACAAGAAAAGTAGCCTATCAAGAACTTGATTTTACTTAAAGAAGATAATAGCTTGGGAGACAAGAAAATCATATATCATATTAATGCTCATCTACATTATCACCAGTCTTAGGTATAGCCAGGGCATGTGGATTGGAAGAGCTTTCTAATCAGTGCAGAACAAACCAAAAATAAAAAGGCCAGAAAGGAAAATCCACTCTTGTAGCCGACAATTTCCATGCTTTTGTTTTATTTATAATTTCCCCTGAAGTTGATTTTCGTTTCATTACTATAACCGGGGGAAATGCTAACTCCTAGCTTTTGTTTTTTCTCAGGTGTAAGCGAGTAGATTTGTTAAGCAATGATGTCGATCGTTGGATGTTTCTTGCTAGTGGAAAACACACGAGTGCCCATTACTGCAACGAGCTAGCAACCCCTCATTTTCATGTAGTGCAAATAACCAAGAGAACTAAATTTCATACATACATATATATATATATATATATATATATATATATGTATGTATGTATGTATATATCTTCATCAACAGAGAATTTAACAAGATTTATGACAAGTTCCAATAAAAGTTAGAGGCGTTTAATTTCCACAATTGCAATTAAATATATCGTGGTTTAAAATATATTATATATAATCAGTGTTAGGATGTAAATGCCGCTTAACATATATATAATAGAGAGAATTATGGATTGTCATTGCAAGATATGTTTATAGTAGCACTTTCATTAGTAGAATTTGAAAGAAAAAGCCACCGAAAACCAATATTCATCTATATAATATATATCATTATAGTGTTTTACTTGTTCAATCCCTCGGTTTCAGGTTTTATAATTGCTTTCTCATATCTGAAATCCTATTATAGCGAAGAAGAAGAATAAATGAAAGGGAGAGGTTTCATCGCCTCATCCTCCACAAATTCCACCACTCGATCTTCTGCAGTTTTGCTCGGGGCCGGGCAGATCCATTACAGACCGACTACTGTGACAATATCAAAACATCTTTCGAAGAATTAACGTATAGAATACAACATTAAACCATTATTTAAAGTGATAGTTATGGTCGGAAGCAATGAGTCACACCTTTAAGAGCATGCACGTACATGAACCGTATTCATATATCCAGGACTATCCCACTGAAAGGCTTACTTCTTGTTCTTTACTATATCTCGCCTGAAGTAAAAAAGTAAATTAGTGTTCATAAGGAAATTAAATTACAGAACACTATATTTGCATAAATAAATAAAAAGAAATAGAATTTCAGTACTCTTTTAGTCAATAATCCAAGAATCAGTTGGTCTCCCTACAAGAATGGCCATTTAATTAACAAGGACTTTCAATTCTTGTCTATTATATCTTTTTTCCTAATGCATGGTCTTTTCATAAAAGAGCTACCACTTTTTCTCTGTTTTTCTTTTTTTATGATTTTAAAGAAGGTATGGTGTGATATTCAAGCAAAATTACTTGAATTTGAAGCTATACAGGAAGAGTCTTGTCAGGGAAGAAGAAGAAAAACTCTAGAATTAAAAGAAAGAGAAAAAAAAGGAAGGAATTCGGTGGATCTACCAGGTTTTTTTTCCCCTAAAAATAAATAAAGTCAACCTCAAAATTAATAAAATCCACCACATGATATAATCCTCGCGCTAATTTAATTGTATTAATTAACAAAAAGGATCAACATGGTAATTATTATAATGGGGTCGATAATACCAATATTGGACAATGAAATGGAATCAAACTCATTATCTTGTCTCCAATCCCTCGAATTATCTTTTCATTAATCACACATAAGATGCTACTAATTATTATTTTTATCTAAACATTGTTGGCTGCTACAACGTTCTGAGCCATCTCCATCCCATGATTTTTATTCTCCTTCTCCTTTTCTTCTCTCATTTTAAGATACATACCATAAACATAAGAACAAAAACCCCACCCACAAAGCACAGTGGATACTACCTTGACACCACCAAACTCATCTCCATAGACCAGCACCCCTCCTAACACGTTCATGGCCAAAAGGGCAGTCATGCAAATCCCTCCTGTTAGTGATGATGTTAAGAAAACCATTCCTGCTGTGCCCATGAAGCATAGCTGCCATGTAACCACGTTAGCGAACACCGTCACCCAGTAAATCTCTGGTCCTTTATCAAATTTGACTTGGCTCTCTCTCTTCATCTCTGAAAAACCACCGTCTGATGCCATCCCCGCGGTGGCCAGAGCTGTGGCTGCAATCTCCATCACTAACTGCATTTCCATCACCATCTCATAACAGTAGATCCATTTGTATATCTTTTCCATGACTGGTAAATATAAAGCAAATAACAAGCCAGCTCCTATGGTTGAAAAGAAACCAACGAAGTATTTTGCACGGGTTAGTCCTTGAGGTTTATCATGGGTTGAACCTAAAGCCAAAAGGACTGAACTTAGGGTCAAAAGGACTACACAGTTGAGATTTTGAAAGGTGATCTTTTGTTTTACTATGATAACCGAGAGAATAAGGTTGAATACAAGTTGAGAAGACAAAAGTAGAGATGAGGTTGATACTGGGAGATAAGAATTGCCCCATGAAAAGAGAAGGTTATTCAGGCCTAACATAAGACCTATTAAGATTGATAAGATTAATATCCTTGGAGTGAAGTGACTAAAGGGACGTCTATCAGTGCATTTGAGGACATAAAAAGGGAGGTAAATGGGGAAGATAAGAAGAGGGAAACCAGCAGATTGTACCCATGTAGATACCCATCTGCTTGAACCGTGATGGTTGAAATAAAACTTTGAGAGTAAGCTCGAAGAGAGTGAGCCCGCAAAGAGGAACAGGTAGTTGATCACCAAAAGAAACATGTATCTCTTGTTCGTCTTGGCCTTTTGGTCTTCTTGCACTCTAACTGAATTATTGCTCATGATCACTAGTGATTGTGAAGATGAGAAATCTTTGTGTAGCTTTTGCTGTTCTTGAATTGTTTCGGTATTGTTCTCGTTGTTCATGGTGGTGGTGTTGTTTAGAGCACTTTGAGAGTGGGGATGGGATTTGGGAGAATTTGGAGGTGAAGCTTGCGCCGAGATATATATCCTTTAAAAAGGAGTTGAAATTAAGGAGACGCATAGTCTCTCTTGATAAGGAGATGGACGACTTTTGACTCCTAGCGTCTCATACAAGAAGTAGCGTTAAACGGTACTGGTATTTAAAAATATATATTTAAATCTGATTTATTAAATAAATAATTCGAATACACTTAATAATTTGTAATACTTTTGAATCATATCACTAGGGATCAAAGTAGGTTAAAAAATGAACCTAAATCGCAACTTTAAATTGGATTCTATGTAAATCGTGGGGTCTGTGGATTTTTTGGGCCATATACGTGAAGTTTCCGGTGAGCAACTTCAAGAGAAGAATCCAAGGATAATTAGTAATAACCTCCTAATATAATTAATCTGAATATGCATTTCTTCTCTGCCTTCTATTGTGTTTTTTGTTTAATTAGAGTGCAGTTACTCTATTAATCATGAATATAATATCTAGAGCCATGGGAATTCGATCTCTGGTGGAAGTTCGTCTATCCTACTGGTGTTTAATTGACTTTATCCGAACAAATTATCAAATTATCTTATCTTATCTTATAAGTGGAGTCATTCTCATGTGGATAACATTTTATTTTTTTATTAATATTGTTATTTTTTTATGGTTGCCAACATACGTAAATTTTTAAAATTTTACGCGTGCTAAGATGTTGGTCTATGAGTAAATTTGAGTTAGACGGTTAATATGATCTCATCAAAACCTTGAATATACACGCGTGGATGTATTTGGACTTATTATACACATAACCCAAGAAATGGGCCAAAACCCAAAGTCATCGCTACCATTCCCTCGAATTCAACACTTGTATTTTAAAAATAAAAATTAAACTTTATAACTATGTCTGAATTCCAAAACACTTTTTTAAAATTAGTATTTTTTTACCAATCATGCATATACTAGTTTTGGTAATTTTTAGCAAGAAAATAATTTGTATTTTTATCATTAGAAATAATAACAACGAAACTTTTTTAAGTTAAGATGTTTTAAGATGATTTTTATATTTTTTTAATTAACATAATTAATTATTTACCTGTAACTTTGGAAATCATTTGGGGTTTTCTAGTTATGCTAAGTGGCGACTACTTTTTCAATTCTATCCCTATCAATCATAAAACAAATCGAGTTTGTTGAGATGTTCCGGTGAAAATAATAAAAGGTAGAAACGTAATATTTGGAAAATCACAGGAAAGGGTTGGGGCATTTCTAGTAATATACAATTATTTTTTATATATTTAGAATTTTTTCTTAAAAAAAGTAGAAAACATGTTTGTTTGTTTATTAAAAACATAGAAAAAAACAAGAAATAGATTAAAATTATATTTATTTTTATAAAAAATCAAAATCATGTTTGTAATAGTCATATTCTATATATGTGCATGATAATTTAATTATAAAATATTTATTTTATTTCTATTTAAATTAAAAGTTATTAAGAAAAGGTTATACTTGTTAACTTAAAAAAAAATTGATAATTATATTATTCATCATTTGAGTTTTTTTATTTGAAAATAATCAAAGACTTGTAGAGAAAAACAGTTAAAAAAATCTTTAAAACTTGCCTTCTAAACTTGATATAATTTTTTAAAAAAAAAACAGGATAGAAAAATATTATGTTTGGACAAGAAAATTCTGTTTTCTGATCTCTGATTTTTCAAAAGAATAGTTTATTATTTTATTTCAAATATTAGTCTCTGGAGTTTTTGTTCTGAATGTAAATATTGACACGTGGCTTAGGAAGCATTTGGCAATCAGAAAAGGAATGTACAGGCGAGGAGAGAGGTTGTGCTTCGAAACGGCTAACCTGGACTGCTTCTTGATTTTTTATTGCCAGATATCAACCACGAGCGAAACTGTACGTATGAGCATGCAACGATGTGGTGTGCTGGCAATGTTCGAACAAGAAAAATAAATTAGTTTTGTTTATGAATATATTTATTTATTTTTAATACAAAACCATCACGACAATAAAAAAAATAAAATTAAAATAAATTAAATTTTTTTAGTAACGAACGGCAGCCACATTCCATGCAAGCTATAGGCGTGATGAAACTATTACTGTGTTTAGTGGACGCTCCACTAAACGACAATATGACTTGTCACAATATGCAGAAGAGAGATTAAGCTTTGTTGGTTGTTTAAAACGACAATGGCGGTTCTAGTTTTATTTTTTATTGATGAACTATTTTGGAGATTCATCAACTCTTCGTTTTGTATTTAAAAAAATATCCTTTAGTATATTTTGTTACTTTCCTATTATATATTAGGGTGCTTTTCTAGTTTTCTTTCTATTTAAAAATATTATTTTTTCTATTTTACTTTATTTATTCAAAATTATTAGGATTTTTAAGTTTTTTCCATGTAAAAGGTTGTAATATCTTGCTGGCAAATTAAAATATAGATGAATAAAATAAAGTATTTTGAAAGTCTTTGAAGTTTTGACTTGTGACGGGTCTTAGTATGTGTTTGGTATTGCGGTAACTATTATAGTTGTGGTTTGAAAAAAGTTATTTTATAAAAAGTACTTTTAGTTGAGGTTAGTTTGAAAAAATAGGTGTTTGGTTAAAACTGTGGTTAGAATTGAGGTTGAACAAAAAGTAGTTTAATGTGTTTGGTTAAGAATGCTTTTGAAATTAATGTTATAAAATAATTTAAAAAATTATATATTAATATTGATGGTTTTTAATTTAAATGTTATAGATTTAATTGTTGCTATTACATCATAAAATAAATAATACTTTATATAAAATATTTTTTATTGTTCCATTATAATATCTACAATTCCATCACGTATGAAATACATCCGACAAAGACTATAGTTTTTTTGATTTTTTAAGCTCGCAACAACATCAGATAAAATATAACCAGGAACAAAATTGAAATTGCGATCAAATTCTGCAAATGCTACGTCATCAAGTGATCTTTATTTAATTTATGTAGTTTCATTGAATAATATTAAACACTAGTTTTTTGAATAAAATACAATTAAAAAAATAAAAAATAATTTTTATTTTTTATTTTAGTAGATCAAACCTGTTTAAATACATTTTAAATTTTGGACCGGAACCGGTTCAGCGGGAATAGTTGGACTCTTCCTGCTAATTAATAGGAACAGTGCAGCATGCTGCAGTGTTCACGCGAACAGTGCAGCATGCTCATGCTAATTAATTAGCAGGATGTGCGCACGCAACAAAAAGGCAGGAACGCGATGAGAGAAGCAGATAATTTCTGCTTCAACAAAACAACATTTTGGACGCAGTTAATAGTAGGGTCCATGAACAAAAATCACGGTTAATTTTATAACCAAACACTAGATTTTTACTTTTGCATAATAAACGCAGTCGTAAACGCTTTGACAAACGGACCGTTATTGTTTTTCGCTTCTGTCTGCGTTATGATTCCTAATAGTTACATGCTTTGTGTGCAACTAGACAATCGTGATTGTAAAATGTTACAAAATAGGACATGCTCGTATTATTAGTGTTTTTTAGTTTTTTCCATATAAAAAATTATAATATTATTCTGACAAGTGAAGATATAAATAAATAAAAATAAATATTTTAAGAGTCTTTATATAATTATTGTGTTTTTTTGTTGTTCAGGATTTTTACTTATAATAAACTCAATTACTTTTTATTTTTATTTATGTAAAAATGAGTTGAGATGAATTCGGGTTATAGATATGCTCATGTACAGAAAGAAACTTTTTTTTTTTTTAAAGGAATGTAGTATAAACTGTAATATATAAATTAAACTATTTTAACTTTTAATTAAATCAAGATCATGACTTAATTTTTGACAAACATTTGATTTAAGTTAAAAGTTATGTCAACGTAAACATGCC
>Ga0325400_1004932_pt1 | contig 12465 bp, 7 predicted proteins | sample PopdelMetagenome_2_FD_205662 | JGI IMG/M metagenome (GOLD analysis project Ga0325400, IMG submission 205662) | Populus deltoides microbial communities from Bellville, Georgia, United States - Xylem-PdKOR-R1 | ecosystem: Host-associated > Plants > Phyllosphere > Stem > Wood/Secondary xylem...
ATTGTTTTCGTTTGTTTAAAAGCTAAATTATTAAGCTATAAAACAAAACTTTTGGACTTTGAATATGTTGTTTCTTTGTCCTATAAAAATAATCATTTTTTCCTCATTTAGTTGTCCTAAACTGCACATTTCTTATTGAAAATTCAAAAAATTAATTATCTTACTTTTTTTTTGTTGTTTTGTCCTTCATGAAAATAGAATTTACACTATTCTAATTTGATCATATTTAATTTGAAAGGACAATCTCATGAAGCTAATTAATGTATCTATATGTTTTGTTTATATTTTTATTTATTTGGATTTTTGTTTAGAAGAATCATAGATCAAGTCATAACCCCGTAATCTTGAATTCAGTTAAATATTGAGTGTAATATATATGAGTTTGGCAATCTACCAAACCCAGCATCCCTGAACCTAGTCAAGCGCTAAGCCCACATGCATATAAATATATTCTCTCTAATTAAATTAGAGATATTTTCTTTTTGGTGAAGTCAGAGATATTTCTCTTTGGCATGGATAAGGTTGCAATGTGATTGAGAAAAAGGTAAGAAGGATGGGCTATTAAAACATGTTGGAGCCTTAGAAGAAAAGGTTCTCAATTATTATTTCCCATGATATATTTATTTTTAGAATCTTTTTAAAATATCAATGTATTTTTTCTCATAGAGATACTATTTTTTTAAATACGAAAATGACTAAAATACACATAAAATCAAAGAAAATTAAAGCCATTAACCAAGTGTGTTTGTGTCTTTTTATCTTTTTAAATACAATAAGGAGACTTTTGTGCCCTTGAAATCAAGAAAAAATAAGGAATGTATGTAGGGGAATTTTTATCATTTCACTAGGTTTTTCTTTTGTTATTTCCATATTTATGAAGGGTGTTCTAGTCCTTTTACATTGAATAATTGATTTTTAAATTCAAAAAACAATTGGCGCATGCTTTTTAGTCAACGCTTATGGTGCCTCCTGTTGGCAAAACCTGCTCTTTCATCATGTCGTTGAAAGTACCACTGCATTCTTTTCTTTATTGTGAGATGTATGAGAGTGGAGGATGGACAGTTTATTACCATTGGTTGTTTCTTTTTCCTTTTCTTTTCTCTTTTCTCTCTCAAAAAGAACATCTCAATCCTCTTTGTTTTTTTATATTTCGATTTCAGTCCTTATTTTTTTTATTTCTAATTTTTATTCTTGGCCCTTTTTTAAAATTCTTGTTTGTTTTCAATTTAGTTCTTCAATTATATTTTTTATTTATTATTTTTTCAATTCAGTCCTTATTCTTTTGATTTCTAAGTTTTTTCCTTAGCCTTTCTGTTAAAGTTTTATTAGTTTTCAATTTTATCTTTCAATCAAAGTTTATGGTGTATTTTGTTTTTCAATTTGTTTTTTTTTCCTTTTTTGTTAAAGTTCTTTTCTTTTTAATTTAACTCTTCAGTAAAAAAAATTGATTGTCCTCTATTTATTTTTATTTTATTTTCACGCTCATTCTTTTAATTACATTTTTTTTTGTTTTGGATCCTTTTTTGTGTAATTAATTTTTTTTCCAGTTTTATCCTTCAGTAGTTGATTTGCTGAGAAACTAGCTTTGTGATTTTTTCATTTATGATGCTTTCAATTTAATAACTTGGATTATAGGTTTGAAAAATTAACAAGGGTTGACATCATTTTTTTTGCTCATTTTCTTTTATGATTTCAAAGTTCAACATTGTTTTTTTTTCAAAACATTATTTACTCTGTGGTTTTCTTTAATTTTTTTCTATCGAGTTGACATGGTCTTATGACTTAGACAATGAGTTTTGTAGGTCAACACGGGCTGACTCGCCTCTTATTACCTGGGATACATGTCCATCATGCTAAGCAGGGTTAACTCGGACAATTTTTTCTGTCCATTTTTTTTTATCTAATTTTTCACTTCCAAGCTATCATGATTTTTTTATATATAAAAACTTGATCCATCTATTGTTGTTGGATATTTTTTCTATCATCTAATTAAAATATAATCAACTTAGTAAACCCGATCCGGCTTGTAATCCGAGCCATTTGTTTTTCTTGTTTCTTTTAAATGTGCTTGTGACAACTATACTATACAAACTTTTTTCTTTTTTAAAAAAAATCTAATTTTGGTTTTATTTTAATGAATACCTTTTTTTAATATGTATTTTCTTTTAAATATATTTTTTACTTTATGTTTCAATTAATATCCCTCCTTTATGATTTTTTTTATTTTACTTATTTAGTTTTTTTTATAGAGTTTTTTTTTAAATTGTTTTATGTGTATAAGATTTTTGAAGATATTATTCTAATTCATCTATAAATTTCTTTTTATGTTTCACGTAGATGAACTTTATTTTTAAAAATAAAAAAATATATTTTTAAATAATATTTATAATATATGCAACCTTGCATAATATTATTTCCCCTTTTGTTTTATTTAATCAGTTTCATGTGTTTGTCTATTTCTATTATCATTTGATTGAAGAAAAAATGAATTTAATAAAAAATTCAATATACACAACCAGGTAAGTATTCAATGTTGTGAGATCAAATATCTTGATCTACATCTATCTCTTGATTTTTCTAGTTTTACTTTTAGTTATCGTTAATGACTTTTTATTTATTTATTTATTTATACAAGTGGTTATCGATTTATTTAATTAAATACTTGCATAAACTTTTTAATTTACACTTTGAATTTTTTTATGTAAATTGAACATGAAGGGTCAATTGACAGAAATGCTTTTTGTGATTATCTATTAGAACGGGTGCCTCTGGCCAATGTTTATAAAGGCGATCACATTAAATTAACATGGTTGAATATAAATTTTAAGACCCTCAGCAGATATGATAGAGGACTAGTTGATTACATATGCTCGAGTATACATATTATATATGTTTGAAAGTCTTATTTTCACGAGCACTACTAGAATGCAATACTTTTGTTCTTTTTGGGTCATTTATAATGACAACTGCGGGGTATGCTTGCATATCTATACTAACAACTATGTAAAGCATGTCTAAAAAAAAGAAGATAAATTACCGGGGTATCTATTATTTCTTCATGTATAATTATTTTAAATTCTCTGATTGTTAGAATTAATGACATTTTAAATACTAACTTAAAATTATCAGTGTTGATTAATATAGCTTTGGTCATGAGATCATACTCATATCGGACGTCTAGTAAGTTGGGTAATAATATGTTTGACACTGTCATTCAAATGTCACTATCCATTTGTTCTAGGTAATAATAAAATTAAATTAGTTTTAATCAACATATTATTTATATAAATTGAATGCAAAAAATATACTAGATTTATGGCTTGTCATGTCAGAAGGTGTGAGATTAGACATTTCATGATAAATCTCACTCATGTCTATGAGTTCTGCCAGGATGAGTTGGACGCACATCAACCACATCAGGTAATGGTTACAAATGTATTGTATTTTTTTTTTGTTATTTGAATAAAAATTATTTAGTTTTAATTTGTTATCTAATATAAGTCTTTCATATGTTTTGATTGGTTATATGGATGTCATATACAAAGGACTTGATATTTTAGCTTCGCCTATATGCCGCGAGGAATTTGACCTTTAGTTAGCACAAGTCTCGTTGTACTGCTTCAACATTGTTGAGATGCATTGCTTAGATTGGATAATGTGACAATTTGAACTATCTCAACATATACCGGATTATGTTGATATTAATGACGAGTTGCATAATAGTAGTCATTAGGGTAAACACAAAGGAAAGTGGTTGGTGATGCTATGAAAGATCGTGTTTTTGAGGAGCTGACATCTGATGACTAATGTATATACTTATATGAGATGATATTTGTCCATTACAAGTTGTTTCATTATATTTTTCGGTCACATTTTTCGAGATGTCCATGCAATCTAATGCATTTTGCGCTCCGATATTCGAGATAGAATCGACTGGTATGCAATGTTGTTTTATATACAATATTTATTAAATATTGTTAATGTTATTATGGATGATGACTACAAATTAGTTTTTTATGTATATATATTGATTCATTACTTGACACGAGAAGCTTGAAAAACAACAATGACTATTCATGAAGGTGTCAATGAGATGTGATATATTATGACCAATACTACGCTCAATTTATGTCATAATGAATTTCAAGAGGTTAGGGAGGTTGAACGTCTTGAAGTGACATTAACAAAATATGAGATTGTTTATTATGAGAGTAATAGAGATGTTGGCCCATCCATGAGCATCCTATGCCTGCTCACGAGCGTCCCAGGTCCATTCACGAGCGTCCCAGGTCCATTCACGAGCTGTGATGATATTGGTCCTCCTCACACCTATATAGATGTTATAGACCTATCCTCGAGTTGAACGAGTTGGACGAGTTAAGGTGATTCTCTAGACCAGTTCACAAGTATTTCAGGACCTTCCATGAGATAGGATGATTATTAGATATAGTTAGATGTTTTTATATGTTATGAAAATTATAAATAAATATATAATTAGTTTAATTTTAATAAAATGTTATGTTATGTTAATTGTCGGTCTAATTTTATTATTTATAATTAAAAATATTATGTTCTGTTTATATAAATTATGTTTTGATACTGAAAAACTGGTTATTTAAACTGTTAAATTATAACTTTTGAGGTAAATAGATAATAATGAAAGAAATTCTTTCAGGATAAGTCTTTTTAATGAAGTCACATGTAATATCTGTAATTCAAATATCACAAACTCAAATATTGCAATTGACATTTATGGCTTTTGACGAGTCGCTATCTAACGACTTCATTAAGTATGCTAGATCTTAAATAATTTTTGCCAATTCTATTTTATCAAAAATAATTTCACTGTGCTAAGTAAAAAAAAAACCCTCCAATTTCACTGTTCCTTCCAAAATTATCTGCCTCCCCTCTGCAGATAAATATTTCCTTCCTGCTCTTAAAAGCAATGCTTGTGATTCTCATTGGTAGCTTTGAATACAATCAACGGCCCCACCAAACTTACCCCTCTCTCTTTAATATATACTCAAAATAAATAAATATCACTAGTACTGCTAGCTTTCTTTAAAAAAATATAATAATAATAATAAAAAACACAAACTCTGTCTTTCCCTTGCTGCTCCAAACTGACCTGTAAGAATCAGAACAAGCCTCCACTTAAGTCTCAACCCCTCTACCATATCCATTCCTACTGCTACTAATCCTTCTGCACAAGTGAGCTCCTTTTAAATTTCTAAAATGTGGGTTTTCTTCTTCATGCTTTTCTTACTAATGGGTCTGGTCATTTTTGTAGATAATGATATTTTGTTCTGTTGTTGTTGTTGTTGTCGTCGTCTTTAAAGAGAAGTTTATTTGTGATCTTCACATGTAAAGCTTCTTTTTTTTTTTTTTACTGTTTAGAAATCAGGGTTCTCATCTCCATGTGAGGAATTAGTTTTTTGTTTTCTATTTTGGGCTAATGGTTTTTTCTTTTCTGTTTTCTTTTTGTTATTTTCTTAAAAGTGTATTGGTGATGAGGTGCGTTTAGATAAGTGGCAAGAACTTGGATTTGAGAAAAAAATGGTTGGGACTGCAAATAATGGCAGAATGAGGCATGCATTTTCAGTTGTAAATGGCGAGGAAGAGGTTGGTCTAAATAGTGTACCGCCTAGTAATGCTGGATCAGAGTATGGTGGGTTTGAGTTCACAAGAGAAGATGTTTATGGTTTGTTGAATGAGAGAATGAAATACAAAAACAAGTTCAATTACAAGGTTAGTGAAAGTTTTTGTTTTTATTTTTTCTTCTGTTAATTTTAAAACAGTTAATTGGCAATTGTGTTTTAAGATTGGCTGCTTTGGGGGGGTTATGTAGGAAAGATGTGAAAACATGATGGATTATATAAAGAGGTTAAGGCTTTGTATCAAATGGTTTCAAGAGCTAGAAGGAGGTTACCTCTTTGAGCAGGAGAAGTTGCAAAATGAATTGGATTTTACTGAGAGTAAATGTGCTGAAATGGGTATGCTTGATTATTGTTTCCCTTATTTTTCTTTGTGTTTATTGGATGCTAGCTAAGCATATGGTTGCTAATGGAACTTTTTGTTCATTTTAGATTTGATGCTGAAAAACAAGGAAGAAGAGTTGAATTTGATTATCGTGGAGTTGAGAAAGAGCCTTGCTTCTCTGCAGGAAAAACTTTCCAAAGAGGAATCTGAGAAGTTGGTAAGAAAGAGTAAATGAAAACTTAAGCATGCTTCACACATAAAATACTGATTTGTGAATTGATTTCTTCTTTTCTTGATTCTCCAGGCTGCATTGGATTCTCTTGCCAGAGAGAAAGAGGCCAGACTTACTGTTGAGAAGTCACAAGCTTCCCTCTTGGAAGAGCAAGGCAAGATTCAAGGAGAGCTTCAAAGTGCTAACCAAAGGGTAACACAATAAATGTTTTTTGAATGAGTCCTGATGATTTTATTAAAGTGACCTATCTTGTGTGCTTATATTCTTTGTTGAATCCTGCAGATAACATCAGTAAGCGATATGTACAAGTTACTACAGGAGTACAATTCAAGCTTACAACTCTACAATAGCAAGCTTCAGACAGATCTTGATTCAGCTCATGAAAATGTAAAGCGTGGAGAAAAAGAGAAAGCTGCTATTGTTGAGAATCTTAGCACCTTAAGGGGTCAATGCATGTCATTGCAAGATCAATATAATTCATGCAAAGTAAGCTTTTATTGGCCTTCCTTTTTTCTTCTTCTTGTTGAAGTGTTGAATCATTTCCCCTGACATACACTAGTTAACTGCATGGTGCAATGTTATTCTTAATGAATAGTCAGGAAGCTGAATTCAATGTGCTTGCAAGAGTAGACACTTGTTAAGAAAAAAGCGATCAGTAGTTACGAGAAAAACTTTTATTAGTAAGTATTACCTATGAGGTAGTTAGGACCATTTTTTGGAGCTCAGAGTACAGAAAGAAACATTCTACTAATTGGATTTGTTGTTGCACACATGAGAAAAACAATTACAAGTTTGTAGGTCCAACTCTCTGTTATCAGGATTGCCATTGAGTATTGATGCACTTAGGCTTCAAGCACCATTTGGCATATATGTTGGACCTATTGCTTTCAAAATGTAGGCCGGCAATACCTTCTGTTATAGATCTAGTGTTCACTAAGGAACACTTGAAAATTTTGGATAGAAGCATTTTCTTGAAATAAAACTGTTCAAAATGTAAGGCTGCCCAAAAGATTAAGAATGTTGTGAATATAACTGGTTTCGGAAGGAAAGATGTACAGAGTCTAGACTCAAATTATATATACATTACTAAAAAATTTATCCAAAACATGGGAAATTACATTCCACTCTAGAGGCTTCTTTATGTTAAGCAGTTTAATTGTGATATATTAAGTTGCTAAAATGTTATAACTTCATCTCAAATGGTGTTACTATACAAAATTGAAAACTTATCCAACCTAAAATTCTAAGCTGTTTGGAATATTGATATCTTGACTTACAGATCTGTAATGTGGGATGTAAGGAAGGTTGAAAAATGCTTTTCATTTAACATTAAAGTTAAAAATTTGAATGCCAACGTTCTTGATCTTGAAGGATGATGATGGCAGTTCTGAAAGTATGGGTCCACCTATATTTAACTTTTGAGGACAAAAAGCCTAGCATTACAGGAATTGATATCTGCATAGAGAAGCAAACAGTGACAATAAATCTGGTGAGCTTGTCCCAGTTCAGTGATCTAACTTAAATTCCCTTGTTATAGGAAAATGTTCTCAATATTCGATGGGGAAGGTCCACATTCCTTTGCCAAGGGTTTTAAGATGGGTAAACTATTAAAATGGACCTCATCATAGACAGAGAAATTTTTAATTAGGTTGAGTGCTCTGACCATGAAATCATTTGGATAAGATTTTTTGTCTAGTCCAAGGATATTCAGTTAGTAACAACTTATTTTCTTGCACAGCCTTGTTTTTTTTTGGTTATAAAGTAGAGGTTTTAACTTGAGACCTCTTTGCATAGCCTTGTTAAAGGTTGTCAAATTATGGCATTAGATCTTAGTGGGGGCATGTTAATGTTGGTAGTTATATGTAGTCCCTAAAATATCCCTATATTGTTTTGTAACTATATTTTACCTAGTCTAAGCATAGTTGAAAAACTTTTTCTCTACTCTTCTTTTAGTATTCTGACTCTATTATTGATGGATAATCCGATCAGGCATCTGTGGATGAAGTTGCAAAGCAAAAGGACACACTGGTGAATGAAGTTGCATCTTTAAGGGCAGAGTTGCAACAGGTGAGCGAGGATCGTGATAGTCTGCTATTGCAAGTGCAAACTTTAACAGCTGAAGTAGTGAATTGTGAAGAGCTCGTTGAAAAATCTAATGAATTGAAGGTTTGTTTTAAAATTTGATTTGACTTCCTATGCATGTACAATTATATTTCCTTACATGTTAAATTTATGCACAGGAAAAATGTTTATCCCAGAGTAACCAGTTGAAGACTCTGCAGGATGAGCTAGAGGCTACCCAAAATAAATTAAGGGTACTATTATCTAGTTTTCAAGAGATTTTTCATTTTCTTGTTTGATTTGTTGCTATTTTATATTGTCATTTGGATTTATTTTTATGGTTAGGGTTATTCTCTTTTTAGGTATCTGATTTATCTGTATTTGAGACAAAAACTGAATTTGAAGCACAAAAGAAACTTATAAGCGAGTTACAGAACCGCTTAGAAGATGCAGAACTTAAAATTGTTGAAGGAGAGAAGTTTCGAAAAAAGCTACACAATACAATATTGGTAATTGTAAAGTCTCTAACTATTTTCTATTTGAGTGCAACATACATTCATCTTATGAAGCTCTGCTATGCTGCAGGAACTAAAGGGAAATATTCGTGTGTTTTGTCGAGTGCGTCCTCTGATACCAGAGGACAGTCCTGGTGCTGATGGAAAAGTTGTATCTTATCCCACAACGACAGAAGCTCAAGGGCGAGCCATTGAATTGACACAAAATGGTATGCTTGAAATAACTTAATATTAGACAGAACTTTTTTTAGTCTGCGATATTATTCTCTTGTTCAAATTGATGTATCTTGAACCTTTCAAACTAATGTTATGCTTACATTCTCAACAGGGCAAAAATATTCTTTCACTTTCGATAAAGTTTTTATGCCCGATGCATCACAAGAGGATGTTTTTGTGGAGATTTCACAGCTTGTTCAAAGTGCTCTTGATGGCTATAAGGTGATTTATCCAACACCAAGTCTTTTCTATTGCAATTTCAAGAGCACATGTGGGAAATAGCAACTGCATGTGTGCACTTATGTGCTAATTTGATTGTTTTCTTTTTTCCCAATCCCTTTAAGTGAACACTTAAAAACATGAACATATAACATAACAATTATTTTATATTTTTGATTAATATCATTGACTTTTATTTGAATATTTGATTTTTACTCCTTTTTTTTAACACAATTTAACAATAAACAAGTCCAATAAATGCTTTCAGATAATGCTGAATGGGTGCCCTAAGGGCTCTCATTAGCTTTTCCCACTTTAAGTCAATTGTTTCAACTCGTTGTCCCATCTTAATTTTTCAGTTATTTTGGCACTAAAGTTATCATAAGTTGTTCATTCAGTTAGTGATGGAAAGAGAAATCTTGAACTTTTCTTTTCTTTTGCATTAAGAGATGATTAGCTTTGTTTTTCCAGGTTTGCATCTTTGCCTATGGCCAAACAGGTTCAGGTAAAACTTATACCATGATGGGCAAATCGGGAAACCCGGAGCAGAAGGGGTTGATTCCCAGGTCATTAGAACAAATATTCCAGACTAGGCAATCTCTTCAGTCCCAAGGCTGGAAATATGAAATGCAGGTGAATAGTAATGCCATTAGATTTCCTTTGTTAGAATCGATGACATAATTTTATTTATACAACAATAACAGGTGTCAATGTTGGAAATATACAATGAAACAATTCGAGATTTATTGTCGACAAAAGATCCATCACGAACAGAGTATGGTAGTAATGGAAAGCAATATGCAATTAAACACGATGCCAATGGGAACACCCTCGTTTCCGATCTTACTGTTGTGGACGTTTGCAGTACTAGAGAGGTTTCTTTTCTTTTGGATCAGGCATCTCATAGTAGGTGAGTACAGTTTGGAACATGAATTTTCCTCAAGCTTTCTCAAGTCATTTACTTTAATCTCGACAATATGGCTATGTATGACCAAAATAGATGTTTTAACCATCTAGTATGTTTATACAATACTGTATTTGTTTACAATGTTTGCGAATCTTCACATTTCTTTTTGTATTGGCAACTCTACTTATTTTTTATACTTGCTACTCTGGATAAAAACTGGCAGTAAAACAATCTAATTTCGGTTGTCTTAAAAAAGGAAACTTGTTTGACATGCACACACAACTACAATGTGTTGTATGTTTTAAACTTGTTTTCCCTCAAATACAGGGATATGGAACCACAAATTAAAATTTTGCTTCTTGTAGGTCTGTTGGCAAGACTCAAATGAACGAGCAATCATCTAGAAGTCACTTTGTTTTCACATTGCGAATATCTGGTGTTAATGAGGTAAGAATACTCTTGTTTTTTTTAAGGTCTTTTATGCTGTTCCTTTTCTTTTCTCCTCTTTAAATTGAATGTCTGTTTGCATCCCTTAGAACACAGAACAACAAGTACAAGGTGTTTTGAATCTTATTGATCTTGCTGGGAGTGAGCGTCTTTCTAAGAGTGGCTCAACTGGAGATAGATTGAGAGAAACCCAAGTATGTGAATTAACTATTATGATCTTATAGTATTTTATGATTTATTCACTCTTTGTAATCAATTACTTTCTTCGCGCAATTTTTATCAGGCTATCAATAAAAGTTTATCATCTTTAAGCAATGTTATATTTGCATTGGCAAAGAAGGAGGATCATGTGCCGTTTAGACACTCAAAGCTTACTTATCTTCTGCAGGTAAGTAGCTTAAAGGACTTGGAAGATGAATTTTAAGCTGCTACTTCTATGGAATTATCTTTGATAGATCAAGTCTTTTTTATTTATATGATTCTAGTAGCAAAATCTCATACACAACAATGAAAGAAACTTTCTTCGGTGTGAGGGTAATTCTTCTTCGAAGATCTTCACACTAAACTATTACATGAAGTTTTATTTTTCTTCCATGCCACATCGAGTATTTTCATCTATCTTATTAAGATTTCCTAGCCATCATGTCAGCCAAAAGGTTTTTATATATAAATTAATATCTTCTTGGAGCTTTTGTGCTACAGAATTATATGTTTGACCTACCTACATGCATCCCAAGAAAATTACTTGAATAGTTTTTTCTGGGAAGTTAAACGTAATTAGGTGGCATTTCAAATTAAATCCTGGCTAACATGAACATTCCACAGCATGCTTTCCCACTGTTTTGGTTTATCTTGGTGGTCTAAGATATTTTTGTTCTTCAATTCCATCTTATTTCAGCCGTGTTTGGGTGGAGACTCCAAGACACTGATGTTCGTAAACATATCTCCTGATCACTCTTCATCGGGTGAGTCACTTTGCTCACTCCGATTTGCATCCAGGGTTAATGCTTGTGAGATAGGTATTCCTCGACGTCAAGCCAACATGCGGTCTTTTGAGTCTCGCTTGAGCTTGGGCTGATTCTAACATGAGTTGATAGTATTATGTATCTCTGTCACGGGTATTGGTAAATTGAGAAATTGAGGGTGATCCTAACATGAGCTGATAGTAACTTGTGTAGTGAACTACGTTCTATTGTTTTGTAATTGAGAATGTAATTACTTGCTCTCACTCTATTGTAGTTGCTTACTTCCTATTTTCTTTTATCCGCTTACATTAGAGTTTATATCTGTGTCATTTGCCTAAAAGTACATGAACAAGAATTTTGAAATAAAAGTGGGAAGGCTAAATTGCAATTTAGGAATCAATAGAAAGTACACTGTAATGTGAATATATTTCTCCATCACTGGAAAAGCTGGACTAAACTTTGAATCCATCCGGATAATAGGTAAATTTACTCTGCAGATCAATTGGATTCTGTTGCATGACATCTCGCAGAAGTACTTTTGTGTCTCGATAACTTGGTTCTGTATCGGACAGGTTTTTCCTCCTTGATGCAACTTCAAGCTATCAATGAATCAGAAACTGAACAATTAGTGCAAATAAAGCTTTCGAAGTTCAAGTTCATATAAAAGGAAGTTTCAGCAATTAGGTGGAGAAATATCTGTGCATGGAACCATTGGTTTACCTTTTCAAAATTGTCAAACAATCTGTTATCAGTAGGAGGTTGCTTATCATTGACTGGAACTGCGGAGATAATCTTGTCCAAATCGTAGTACATGAAGGTGGACTTGATTCTCAAGTACTTCCTGACATGGTTAAGGGTGTCTGGTCCTATCAAGTCCTCCAGAGCCAGGAGATCAAAGGCATGTAAATCTCTTTACCCTGCGCA
>Ga0325400_1004938_pt1 | contig 12459 bp, 4 predicted proteins | sample PopdelMetagenome_2_FD_205662 | JGI IMG/M metagenome (GOLD analysis project Ga0325400, IMG submission 205662) | Populus deltoides microbial communities from Bellville, Georgia, United States - Xylem-PdKOR-R1 | ecosystem: Host-associated > Plants > Phyllosphere > Stem > Wood/Secondary xylem...
CATTAAGATTTATTAAATTAATATGCTCACAAGATACAAGCTTGATTGCAATTATTTTATAAAAGGTAATTTTTATGATTTAATTGGAATAGAATAATAAATGAACATTAAGGATGAATTTTATTATGAACCATCATGTGTAAATAAATTTTATTCTTAGTAATTTATTTATTAGTCTTGTTATCAATTAATTATTAAGCAGAAAAAAATAAAATAGAAAATATGTTTTCTTCAAATAAGAGAGAGAGAAAAAAGCTTAATAATAGAAAATAGAAAAAACATATATAAAAAATAAAATTTCTAATATGAAAAAGAAAAAATAAAAATAACTAAGAAAAATAATTATTTTCACCAAAAAGATCATATATTAGTATTTTTGGGTTGAAAGAAACTTGTTTTCGAGTTCAGACCTCAATCAAAAACCGTTCTTTATCGTAAATATTTTTTTTATGTGGGCCACCTCATTATTAGTTCCTAGCATCTTGTGTAAAGTTGGTTGTCTCATCGTGGTCCCTAATACCTTTATGTTGATCGTCACATTGTGTACAACTAGAATTTTGAGTACAACACACAACAAAAACCATAAAGAATCATTAAATTTTGATAAACATCCTCCACATCTTTCAATCATGGTGATTCAACGACATATAACAAAAAATACTAAGAATTATTAGGTTCTAATACCGAATGACGCAAACAAAAACAACCAAAGAATGATAGCAAAACAAGCAACATAGAATTTTACAAATAAGATCACCATACAAAAAACCTAGTTTGAAATTTCATTATTAAATATTTTTTTAAGTAGTTGCTGAAATACAAGTTAAATAATTATATTTACACCAGTCTTAGGTTTAAATTGAAAAAGAAAAAAAAATCAAAATAAATAATGATGGAGCCATTACAGTGGTTTGAAAAAAAATTATCAAGTAGAATATTTGATTTTCTAAACTGAATAGAAATACAAAATATTTTTAAAAAATATTTTTTAAAACTAAATATAAATAAAATTATCTAAGAATACAAATAATTTTACATAGCTAACGATGACTTATTTTAGTAACATTAAATAAAATGAAAAAGTGATAAAAAAGTAATGGTTATAGTATTGATTATGAAATTATGAAAATAATAATTTCTAATGAAATGATATTAATAGTTTAGTGACATCTCGCGCTTATTGAAAACCAAAAAAACAAAAAAAATTAATTTTTATTATTTTAAAAAACTAATTTAATTGTTTTTAAAATTTAAATATAAAGACAACCATTCAATTTAATTTGTTTTGATAAAAAAAATAAAAAATCACACACCATGACACTAAAAGCACCCACCTCCTTTCTATTTTTAGGCCTCGTGGCCTTTGTGTTGTCCACAAGCCCAAGAACAAGCGCTCTCTCTCTCTTTCTCTCTCTCTCCTCACGGCAAAAAACGTGGACGTTTCGTGACATACCTCCACCTGTTCCACCTCCACCTCCACCTCCACCTCCTCGTCCTTACCGAACACTACAACAGTTGTCACACACAAAACACATAAGGGGAAGACAACAAACCCACGTAATTTTTCACAGGTGACGACAAAAGAGAGAGAAATAAGGACAGGAATGCTCTTCAAAAAGAAGAAACCAAAAGGACCAAAATTTTCTCCTTCTTCTTCTTCAATGGCTCCTCCCTCACTCTCTACTCTTCTTCCTCACACTCGCCACTCTTTCCTCCCCCATACAAACCCTAATATCACCCACCGTTACATGCTCTCTCTCCGCCCTTCTCATTCTCTATCTTTTGCTGCAAGATTTTCTTCCGGCAAGCAAAACGACAGCACCACCGAAAACAAAATCACATACCCACCCGCGCCACCATCCGCGCCACCGCAGTCGGAGAAGAAGTCGTTTGCTGTTGCCACTGGCGAACTTTTCTTGGGAATTGCGTCGAGGGTTTTGAGAAGCACTAATAAAATTAACTATAATGGGAATGTTGATCACGAGGAGAGGATTGGGGCTGTAATGAAGGATGAGGTTGAGCCTGAGGTTATATGGGAACAAAGAGTTAAAGATATTGAAGCGGAGAAAGATCGACCTGTGGTTACAAGTCCTGGCTTTAGTTTCTCTGCTGCTGGCTTGTTGTTTCCTTATCATCTTGGAGTTGCTCACTTGCTTATTGAAAAGGGTTATATCAAGGTAGGTCCATCTCTCTTTCCTTTTCAATTCTGGTTCTTTCTTGTTTAATCAAGTACTATGTGCATTCCCTTTGTTTTGGGATTTCTAAAGTGAATTGCTTGTGTGGTATTCTCTCATCATATTTTGAATTTTCTCACTTGGTTTTGATTATTGTCCAATTTTCTCTGGAATTGGAAATGTTTGTAACATTGACTGGGCTCTAGTTTCTTTTTATTTATATTGTTTACTCAATTTTGAGTTTTCTGTATATGACTTTTGAATGTCCCAGTTGCGGAAATTCGTCAATTTGGACAGTTCTATTTGCTTTATTCTCGTTTTATTCCCTAAGAAAATTAGAAACTTCCAATGTCATTAATCTATGTATTGTATTGACATGATCAGATTCGCTCAAGATGTTGTCGTATTTGAAACTTGTGCATAATCCAAGAAATAAAGTAGAAATAGAAAGCGGAAAAGAATCCACTTCTCTTTATATCCTGGATATGATCTTTCTTTGACGTTGTATTTAGGTTGTTAAGCAAACTTGAGATCAAAAGTTCTAATCTTTAGCTCAAGCCTCTGTTTTTTGTTTTTGTATTTTCTTAATGTTCCAAACAGGAAACCACACCATTAGCTGGTTCCTCCGCTGGCGCTATTGTATGTGCTGTGATTGCCTCTGGGGCCAGCATGCATGAGGCTTTAACAGCTACCAAAGTGTTGGCTGAAGATTGTCGGCTAAAAGGGACTGCTTTTCGGCTTGGGGTATGTTTCTACTCCAATACTTTATTAGGGTTAGCAGAGCTTGGCATCCAATTTTTATTGACATACCAAAATTTAATTTTTGAATCAAATTGTGGTGCTTAATCTTTAAGATTTGTAGTGTCCACCTTTCATTCTAAAGAATGTTCACTGTCAGTAACTTGGCGCTTGTAATGCCATTCGGTAAGTGCATGTGACAATAAATGAGTCAGTCATTCTGGTGTTTTGACCTTCATCATATGCTTACGTTGAGGGCAGTGTATCAATGCAATGTATGCCATAAATTTGGCATGATGCAGTACGGGGTAGATTTTTTATGAGATGAAACAAATGGGAGGAAATTTCCAGAAAATGGAAGGCCTACAAATAAGAGATATTAACTCAAGCAACAAGTCTTAACAAATGTATGAAGAATCTCTGCGGGCCATGAAATACCATGCTTGCAAATAAAGTTATGTTCTTTTGCTGCTTTGCTTTCTGTTCACTTTTTCAGTCTTAATGATCGCTAGTCATTAGCTCATATTATCATTTGCAGAAAGTAGTGGTCATTTGCATAGCTTAGACTAGGCAAGATGCTTATTTTAAACTTACAATTAACAGCATGCTTTTTTCTTGCTACTTTGAAAAAAATTGTCATGCAATGTAAAATATCATTAAGGGCAAGTTTCTTAAGTAGGTAGCTTTTTGGGAAGGTTTATACTGTAGAAAGAGTAAACATGTTTTGGGTTTAGTCTTAGATTTTAGCCATAATGTAACTTTATGTTGGCTCTGTGAACTGTAAACCTTGTGCAAAATATTAAACAAGCTAGAATTATTGTATGTTTTTGCTAAAATTTGTCATGCTATGTAAAATAGCCATTAATTGTACTTTCTTTTCCTTAGGCTGTTCTGCGGGATGTTCTTGAAAAGTTTCTGCCAGATGATGTTCACATTAGGTCCAATGGGAGGGTTCGAGGTGAGAACAATCTTCTTTCCTCCACCCTTCTGTTTTTTAGTTGTACTTTGAGTTAGGAAATGCTTTCTAGTAGAAAATGTTTCTTTACATGTGCATATATGTCTAGTTGCTTCAGAATGGTGTAAAGGATTGTTGCAATTCCCCAGGCAAAAAGACACCATGAATGGAATCATCCAGATATATCTATATCTATATATGTATGCATGCATTATAGATATATAATATATTATAGAAAATCATCTAGAGATTTAAATCCTAAGCTATCAGAAATGTTATATATTATAGATTTTTATGTGCTTGCTATTCTAAAGAGGTTGGATGCTGATAATTTCATGCAGTAGGCCACCATTCTCAGCTGAGATTTAGATAATCCTGTTTCCAGGTCTGTGGCCTTGCCTCTCTTTTAGAATGAAGTTATGAATAGTGATAAATCAATGCTGTTAGGTGTGTTGTATGTTCTAAGTTCTGTCCATTCCAAGGCTTGCCTGGGTTGAGATTCGCTTCGATCCTCGTGCTGGTCACATGCCTGATTTTTGGGTAATGACAGGTGCAATACATTGAAGATGAAGCAAAGGAGACTACTACAAGTTTAGTTTTAGGAGAGTCGTAGAATAAGATGTGGAGAGAACTTACACAGCCCAAGGCACTTGTTTTTCCTTTTAATTTTTTTTAGTCTACTCCTATTATGTAGGTGTATTATCCATGGAGATGACCATTAAGTCAAACCCAAGCTTTACAGCTTGTAGATGCAGGTTTTATTCTTATGAATTATTATATGGGAGGTAGTGTTGCGCCTAATGGGGTAGAGATTGAAAGATCTGAGGAAGGAGGATCAGGAAATAGCTAAACTTTGTGGCATGTGAAAGTGCCAAGACGTGCATGGGGAGAACCGAGCAGGAGTGATAGTGGCGTGGTACTTGTTTTGAATGTTTGGTGCTTTGATGGAAGATGTGGTGGTGCCATGATGGGTTTGAGGGGGCAGTCTTGTTTAATGCTATGGGTTATTTTACCTTTAATTATTTTACCTTTAACATGTTAGCTTTCCTTGTGATTGTTGTTAAGACAATACAAATGGAATTGATATTTCCAAATTATTTTTAATTTTGTTGATTGTGCAATGCGTTATTGTTTAGGAAGTTTCTATTTGTAATATGTATTAAGTATGATTTTCTTATTACTATGAGTTATTTGATTAAAATTTAATTGCAATTTTGTTTCCTGCATAAGCACGCACATATCTGTGTTTTGAGTTGCATTAGATCATGTTTGAGATTGATTCCTCGTTTTCTACGTGGATTGGATTCAAGGAACCTCCTAGTGGATGTCTACCGTCTATTTTACTTTTCCATACTTGTTAAATGCCAATTATGCCTGGCCTTAAATTCCCATATGCACTGTTTTTCTTTTGGATATTAACATAAACTACATTGTTTATGCTCTTGTACTACAGTCGCTGTTACTCAGATTCTGTGGAGGCCCAGGGGTTTGCTAGTGGATCAGTTTGACTCCAAGGAAGATCTCATAAATGCAGTTGTCACTTCTTCCTTCATTCCAGGGTGAATAATTAACATGCTATTTTGAGAACAATACTTGTTATGTGAGTTCATTTATTGATGTTGAACTAAAGTGAAATTCAGTGCAGATATCTTGCACCAAGGCCCGCAACGATGTTCCGGAATCGACTTTGCATTGATGGTGGTTTGACATTGTTTATGCCACCAACATCTGCTGCTCAGACGGTATGTGGGAAAACCTGTCAAAACTTTTTGTTTGTTGCATACAGTCCTTGCTTACTTTTTGTGTGTTGTAATCGAGTTAATTAAGTTTGGATGATTGATCCCTTCGCCAGTACACAAGGTTTTTGTAAGTGAAAGTGCAGCTATTGTTGATGGGTACTTGTTATGATGAGCTGGGAGCAATATATATTTTGTTTTTTACTCTTCGTAAGTAAAATGAGCTAGAATAGTTTTATGCATGCCAAATTCAGCATTTTGCTCTGGACCCAGCTTAAACAGTTTGATATCAAGAGCTTGCCCACCATCCTTTATGCCCTTCACCTCACATAATTCAGGTGGCCTGGTCATCCTTGATTTGAATGTGGCTTTTGATTGCCATTCTATTCTATCTATTGCTATATAGGCTAAGAGTTTGCCCCAGCCTATCTTAAATAGGCTTTTTGCCTCAAGGGTTCCAGGACTCATTGTTCAAAAATGGATGAATTAGGCAGTTGATATCAGATCCGTTTAACAATTTATGAATTACTCTGCGGTTATTTTTTCTACATCATGGCATCATGCATGGGTCTTTATTGGGGTTAATAGCTCCATATATCCTGCACCCTTATGGATATCAAAAGTTACTCTACGTGTCACCGTTCAGGTTCGCATTTGTGCTTTCCCTGCCAGTCAAATGGGACTGCAAGGGATCGGGATTAGTCCAGATTGCAATCCTGAAAATAGGGCCAGCCCAAGAGAGGTAAGTGTAGCTCTGGAATTGATGTCTCGTTTAATTTCTGGTATGCCAATGAACATCTTTGTTATCAACCACTCCAGCTTTTCAAATGGGCATTGGAGCCAGCAGAGGATCATGTTCTTGATCGGCTTTTCGAGCTTGGATATTTAGATGCTGCTGTGTGGGCTGAGGAGAACCCTGTGCAGAATGTAGTTCAAGATGACTGTCCCCTGGTTGAAAATGGCTCCAGTACCTCACCATAAGGTGCATCACCTGGTTCTATTTCAAGGATGCTTCAGATTCTGTGGTGACAAACGACCATGTTAATTTCATTTACATGATCTTGACATGGCTATACATTAACAAATCTCAATGTAGGGAGCAGTGAACGTTCTTGTTCTTCTACAATTTGCTGTATAGTGATTTTATCAATAATTAGTTGAACGATATAATGGAAGGAAAATAGCAACGGAAGAAATAAAAGATTAGATTTTTAGGGATTTTGGCATAGCAAAACAAGAACAGTATAGTATACGCCATGTCTTGTATGCATGGAACTTTTGTTTTCAGTTTATCCGGCGGTGATAGTATCCATTGCAGGCTCTTCGTGGCACTCCCCGCGTGATAGAACAGATAGGAGAGTTGCTATCGTTTTCATTTCTTATCAAGGCATGTTCGGCGTTGGGTTTATTTCGCTATTTTTATGGATTTTTTTTTTGTATTGTCTTAATATTAAAAATAAATATTAAAAAATAATAAAAAATTATTCTTATCTATTTTCAAGTAAAAAAACATTTTAAAATACAAGTTTTATCATATTTTCAAAAACGTATTTTTATTAAAATGAGTTGTAACCACTCTACTCTTGAGTTTAGTCTTTCATAGTTGTGGTTTGAAAATTTAATTTAATTTTTTTTTATAAATTATAGTTTTTTTTAATTAAAAGTTTTTGAGAGAATTTAAAGTAAAATTATAGTATGCATTGATTAACTAAATAATAATTGAATGGACAAACAACTTTAACTAAATTGATTAATTGGATTTAGCCTTTATATTTTTTTTAAATCAAATAGTTTCAATTTGATTTATAGGTGTTTTGGTTAAATTATTTTTTATTTAAATTTTTAGTTTTAAGGGAGTTTTTTCAGTTGGGTTGAATTTGATTTTTGAAACTAAAATCAAATTGAAATGATTTTTTTATAAATAAAATTTTTATTAAAAAATCAGTTTATTTAATTTCAGATCGATTTTTACTGATATACCCAATAATTCGGATAATTTACTCAAATGTAATCGTCTCCAAAGGGATTGGTTGAATGTCAAGCACTGCCTCAAAAAACCACGTGGCAGCATGACTCTCCACAACAGGGCTTGTTGGGCGTTAAGCCCACAGAGTCCAACCCCCGGCCTCGTATGTTGTCACTGTGAGTCTCATCCGACAGACAGTGACGTTTGCTTTGCTTCTCTCACACTTCCTCCCACCTAGTCCCAACAAAGTCCCTGCCTTGCCTTGCCTTGGCTTGCCTGGATCCCTAAACAAATCTGCCGAAACCCTCTCTCTAGCCAGCCACGCCAGAGCAAAATGAGCATGAATTCTTACATTTTCCTTTTGATTCTTACATTTTTACTAAAACCCGGCAATGCCTCTATTCATGTCTACAACCAAGAATCCTTCAATGAAGTAGGGAATTCTTATCTTCTTTCTGGTGGCAGCGAGGGCATTTCCTCCTCCTCCCATTCCCGCTCTTTCGTCCGGTATGTATGTATGTATGTAAATACCCTTTCAGAATTTAGTCTGATCTGATCTGATCTTGTGCTTGACTACTTGCTGGGTTTATGGATGTCTTTAGGTTTGATAATATCACTTTCCGGAGGCCGAAATCGGCAGCAAAAAGCAGAGGATTGATACAAGTTGTGCTTTTTGAGGCAGCTGATCGGAATAACATTGGCGGGTCTGCTTATGGTGGACAAAGATCGATATGTTGCACCTCTGATCTTTCTAAGCTTCAAGGCTGTAAGCAAGGTGAGGTTATTAGGATACCTTCTGCCAATGATTTAAACTGGCCCATCATTCTAAAGCTACATTTCAGTCGCAATTCTTTGTCGACAAGCATGAAAAATCATGAGGAGATTAGCATATCAAAGACTGGAATGTATAACTTGTTCTTTATTGCTTGTGATCCAAAACTTAAAGGAGTGGTGATGAGTGGGAAGACTGTTTGGAAGAATTCTGATGGTTATTTGCCTGGTAGGATGGCACCTTTGATGAGGTTTTACGTGTTTATGTCCCTTGTGTATTTCTTGCTTGCTGTTATTTGGTTCACCCAGTACATTAGGTTTCGGAAAGATATACTGCAACTTCAACATTGTATCTCGGCGGTTGTTGGTTTAGGATTGTTTCAGATGATTCTTTGGTATTTTGAGTATGCTAATTTTAACAGCACTGGAATGAGGCCAGTTGTGCTTACTACTTGGGTTGTCACTGTTGGAGCTGTAAGAAAAACTATTGCCCGCCTTCTTGTACTCTGTGTTTCTATGGGGTATGGTGTTGTGAGGCCTACTCTTGGTGGTCTTACCTCCAAGGTGCTTCTTCTTGGAATTACTTATTTTTTGGCATCCGAGTTGCTTGATATTACCGAGTATGTGGGGACTATTAATGACCTATCAGGCAGAGCAAGACTGTTTTTAGTTCTTCCTGATGCCTTGCTCGATGCATTTTTAATATTGTGGATTTTTACAGCTCTTTCAAAAACATTAGAACAGTTACAGGTAACCATTTCTGCTTTTAATGTTTTCTAGTCTTGTTGCTATCCTGCTTGTTATTTTTTATCATGCCAGTTTTTCCATTTCTGTTTCATGTCGTTTCAACTTTCAGGAACTTAAATAAATTAATTTCATCCAGGTGAAAAGAAGTGCTGTTAAGTTGGATATCTATAGGAAGTTCTCAAATGCATTGGCTGCTGTAGTGTTTGCTTCTGTTGCTTGGATAGCATATGAGGTATCATTTCTGGCCAAAAGCACACCGACTTTTATGAAACCTCAAGAAATTATATTTCTTATGGTAGAACATGTTATATCTTCTGTTTGTTGGTTCAGTTACCTCACAAATTTTGTTCTGGAGGTCTTATAGCCTGTTATCATGCCAACACTCTTGGTTGCAACTTATACTGGGACAGTTAACTAGCACTTTTTTCAAGAAGAGTATCTTGAATGGGATTCTTCGTTTTAAGCTGCGCTCCTTGGCATTCAAATATTAATATAACTAGCTGTTGAAAGATTGGTTGAGAGAGGAAGATAAATGATAATGAAACATACAGACAGTTCTTTAAAGGGTCTGACAGGGGGATTTAGATAATTGGAAGAGGCTCTCTGTTTGCAAAAATACAGGCATTTCTTTCAAGGGTCTGCGCAGGGGATTTAGATAACTGGAAGAGGGTCTCTGTTTGCGTATACTCCTTTTCTTCTTCTTTTTTGAATGGCATGCAATTTGGCAGAAATCTGTTGGTGGGTTGAATTCAAGTCTCAGGCTGTGAGATTTTGAACTTCCATACTGACATACTATGTGAGGTTTCATGGAGGGTGAGGATGCCATCTATAGACCTCTGGTTCAGTAAATGGGAGACAAAAATAATAAGCTTTAAACTTTATCTGAATTTTGCAAATTCTTGAATCAGTTTGGCTTTATTCAATGCTATATTTCTGTTATTTTCTTTGAGCAGCAGTGTGCAACTAATAGCATTCAACTTAATTATCATTTAGGCTAATAAACACACAACTTGCTACTGATTCAAGTTACTATTACCCTTAATTATACATTTAAACATCTTTCATGCAAATTCTTGTGTTTAGACAAGGCTCGGAGGAGATTCTTGACAATTGTTAATAACCTGATTCTTTGGAAACAACTGCCTTGCTCTACTGCTGTGCATTATGAACTCTTATATTCTATTTCGTCATTCATCTAATTTACTTCCCTTGGGGGGTGGGTTGGATTTCTTCAATTAGATGTTCTCTTTTAAACAAAACTTCTCTACTTTACTCTTCTATACATGCCAACATGTTTACATTGGTTAATTCATGTGTTTAATGTTGTCTCTACAGCTTTACTTCAAAGCAACAGACCCATTCAGTGAGCGGTGGCAGAGTGCTTGGATCATCACTGCTTTCTGGGACATTCTTGCATTTGCATTGCTCTGCATTATCTGCTATCTCTGGGCTCCTTCTCAAAGCTCTCAAAGGTGCAGTGCTGTCTCAATATTTCTTTTGATGATGAAAATCTTTCTCAAGGAGAAATTATCGAAGAAAAAAAAATTGTTTCAGTTTGAAAAAAAAGTGCCGCTTTATCAATCTTCTGATGGTCAAGTTGATTATTTGATGGGTTCTTTTCCTTTCAAAATCATCTGGAATAACCACTGAGTTGTCAAATTGAATCTCTGACATTAGACTGGTTTAACGATGAATTTTAAAGTCTTGGCTTTTGTGGTTCTCTAGATGTTGCGGCAGATTTCAAGTGAGAAGTTTTTCCCACTTTTTTTTTCTTGAACTTGTGATTTTCCACTTTGTATATTTTATGTTCTGACTCTTGCTGGCAACTTTCTTAGGTATGCCTACTCTGAAGAATTAGGAGAAGAATATGACGAGGAAGAAGCTCAATCTCTTACCCGAGAAAAGCCAGATGGTGACATCAGTTTAGTCGAAAAGAAAGAAAAGAGTGTTGGAGGCACTCATGTTTTTGATGAAGATGGCGAGGCCGAAGAAGACAAGAGAGAGTGATCAGCTGAAAGATTCCTTTTTAGCAACCTTATTGAGCAGAGCAAAATCATTCTATCGATTAGAGCTCAGAGGTGATTATCTATCTGTTTTCTGTGCGCTCTGTGAGTGACATCCCTTTCACTTGGTCTCCGGATATCGAAATGTCGCCAGGGTTCTTGTTCCTCTTCACAAGATTAGCATTCTTTTTCCCCCACTGCTGATGCATGGCTAGGGCTGGGTTGCAAACGGCTGTCAGAGATACTGTAAATGCTGGTTTAAAACTACAAATATTGGATCTCCATGCGTAGCTGAAGCGTGTATCATAGTGATTTACTGACTTGTGATGCTCTAGAAATCTTAGGCATGTAACGTATTTTCCATGTGGTTACAGTTTGCACAGTTAATTTTTTGCTTTGTTATGTCTAGGTTTTTTTAAAGTGTTTTTTTAGTTGAAAATATATTAAAATAATATTATTTTAAAAATAATTTTTATTAAATTAGAACACATCATTTTTAAAAAAAAAAACTTAAAACAAGTGGAATTTAGTTATTGATTAAATAATTAGTAATTGATTAATCTGTTAGGTTATTGGATAACATGTTAATCTTTCCTAAGTTTAAAACCTGAGTTGTGCTAGCTGATCAATAGATTAATTTATATAATAATTGAGGATTCTTTGACATTACGGATAAATGCCCATAAATAAATTTACTTGTAATAATTACATGTTTTTTAAGACACCCATAACCCTTATTAATTAGTTTCTCAAGTTCAATTTCAAGGGATTGATACTATCATTTTAAGGACATCTTTTATAAAAATTAATTTTTTAAAATGTTTTTAAATTATTTTAATGTGTTTATATAAAAAATAAATTAAAAAAATTATTTTGATATATTTTCAAGTAAAAAACACTTTGAAAAACAGTTGCTACCACAATACTAAACGAGCGCTTAGCCTCTCTCTCCCCTCCACCACTCTTCATATATAAATATTTTGAAAAAATGTCTGTTTGGTATTGTAGTGGTGATTGTTTTTCAAAGTGTTTTTGGCTAGAAAATACATCTAAATAATATTTTTTTAAAATATATTTTTGATATCAACACATCAAAATAATCTAAATAAATAATCTAAATTTTTTTAAAAAATTTTCAGAAACTCACCGCTCTCAAATTTTTGCATAACAAATCTAACTTCTAAAAGTTTTATTATTTGCTACCTTTTAGAAATTAGAGGACGAGGGAATTGAATTAACATTAATTTTTTTCCTTGACTAGTTGCTTTTTTATTTATTTAAGATGAATACATTTTTTATTTTACCTTTTGTTATTTTAAATTTATTTATCTTGATAGATATATTGTGCATAAGGATGCATAGTGTGCAT
>Ga0325400_1004940_pt1 | contig 12455 bp, 10 predicted proteins | sample PopdelMetagenome_2_FD_205662 | JGI IMG/M metagenome (GOLD analysis project Ga0325400, IMG submission 205662) | Populus deltoides microbial communities from Bellville, Georgia, United States - Xylem-PdKOR-R1 | ecosystem: Host-associated > Plants > Phyllosphere > Stem > Wood/Secondary xylem...
TAAACATGGCTGCAATATTTACAACAGGAACAGACCACCATTACAATCCAGTTCTGGACTCTCATAAGAGATCAAGAACAATTTACGTGAATCAACAGCAGCAAGGAGGAGATTATTATCATAGTAATCCACGTTGGTTTCAAGTCAAGAAACCGAGGGTTGATCATTATAATAGCAATAATGGGCTTTTCAATTTCGGTCCAAAGAGTCAACCTTTACCACAATTTGAGGCCAAGAAGGTAGAGATTAATAATGGGGTTTCTGGTTTCAATGCAAGGGTTCAAGACCAGAAGCCACGGTTGAATTATAATGGGGTTTCGACACTAATGTCCCAGGCTTTACCAGAGTTTCAAACCAAGAGATCAGAGGCAAATAATGGGGTTTTTGTCCCAAATTTGCAAGCTTGGAAACCCGGGGCTAATAATTCTGTGTTTGCAAGGCCGTATTCTGCAGTTTCGAAGCAATTTCAAGGCATGAAGCAAAGGTTCTATGACGGGGTTTCAGTGCCAAATCCTCAAGTGTCTCGACAGTTTCAAGGCAGGAGTTTGGAGGCTGATATTGTGGTTTTCAAGCAGAATCTCCCAGCCTTGCAGCAGATTCAAGTCAACAAGCCAGACTTTAATAATGGGGTTCCCATTCCAAACCCTGTTTTGTATAATTCAAAGTCACTAAGAAGCCCTGTGTACTCGATACCAAATCCTGCCGTTGTAAAGCCTATGTTGAATCGTAATGTAACAAATATGTGTTTGCTAAATTCGCCGTCACAAAATTCTCTTGTGTCGTCTGGTTTGTTAACAAACCCTTCTTTCCTGCAGTCTAATTCTTTGAATGATGTTAAAAGTATTTCAACGAATTCAGAGTCATTAGCTGCTCCAATGCATTCTGGTTTCTTTACAAAGGCTAATTTTTTTAACAACAATGGGGGTTTCACTCCAAATCCTCCAGTTATGCAGCCTAATTTGGTGAATCAGAATGCTATAAATCTGCCTTTGAATTCACAGGATCAAGTAGCCTGTGTTTATTCTGATTTGCAAACCTCTTTGGTTGGTAATGGAGTAATTTCTTTGGCTAAACATGAAGTCCAAAGTAATAATCCAGATACTGCTAGGAAATTCAATTGCGCACCAAGGTTGCAGGAAACCAGTAACCAACTTGTGGCTAATGAATGTTCTGGTTTGATAAATTCACTCTTGAATTCCTTGATGAAAAAGGAAGACGATTTTAGTGGTGGTGTTGTGTTTGATGCAAACCAGCTTAAGGTGAGGCATGAATCTGCGATTAGATCCTTATATACTGATATGCCAAGGCAATGCTCAACGTGTGGAACCAGATTCAAGTGCCAAGAAGATCATAGGGAGCATATGGATTGGCATGTGATTAGGAACCGGAAAGCCAGGATATCTAAGCACCAGATGCAGAAGCAGAACCAACGGATTTCTCGTATGTGGTTTGCTAGTGTTGATATGTGGCTGGCTGCTAGTGCAGAAGTTGCTGCAGTTTCTGGATTTTCAAAAGCTGATGCTCCTGTAGGGAAGGAAAAAGAAGATGAAGATTGGGTGAGTTCCACTGACGGCAACAAAGTATGTGCTTTGTGTCGAGAACCATTTGAAGAATTCTACAGTCATGAGGCTGATGACTGGATACTCAGAGGAGCTGTCTACCTGAACGCAGCAAGGAAATCAGTAGCTGAAAGCATGGATAGAAGTCGACTAGGTCCGGCTGTGCATGCCAAGTGCAGGCCAGAATCCAAGAAGTAGAACAGGTAGTAGTCAAAATTGAGAATGCAATATGTAAATTCTGTCCTATCCATGTGTTAGTGAAATAAGGGCAAGCAGATTTTATACATGTTACTACTCACTTCACTGAGTATTTTGTTTAGATGTATCATTGTAACGACTTTCTCTAAATAAAATTTATTAACTTTTCTGCAAATTTTGATCTTTGCATTGGTATTTTATTTCTTCTAAATTTATTTTTTCACATTTCAACAATGGCAATTCAATATTAAGGTGAGAACATTCCTGATATATTTCAGAACATGCCATTAGCAAGCACTACAAACACACCCTAAATTGGTAGAATTAGGAACCACACCTTAACCTATAAAAAGATGTATAAAATGAAAAATATACAAATATGGATAAAATGGAATGTCTCATTTCAACTTGAAGTTTGAACTTTCAAGAGTACTAGTTTAAAGGACAACGCGAACACAAAAGCTGGCTAAACACAAACTACATCCTAGTGAAAAGAAAGCAGAGCTTCAAATATGCGAGACTCCAAGGAAACTAGGTCATTAAGAAAACATCCCACTTAATGGCAGTAGCTAACAAAATCTTCATCTGAGCAAATAAATATCCAAGTTGCCTTCAGGTATTAGGACATCTTCAAATAGACCTGATTCCAACCCTGAATAACATGTAAAACAGCAGCTAGCTGCTCTGGCTACAGAAAATTTCCCAAAAAAATCTGCTAAGCTGGATCAAGTAAAGCAGGGTTCGACATCTATTTAAATATCTATCTAACAAGCTAACTTAATCAAAAATCCTGCTCCTGCGCCTGCGGCGAGGAGTTTCTCGTTTGACATAGATTTTCTCAGTGTCATTCAGTGGCCGGCTGGACCCATCGGGCAAGCTAACAAACTTCCAGCCACCACCACCTCCACGTTTTCCTTTTTTCCCCAATTTCTCCACTGTGAAGTTCCAGCCTTGAGAAGAGCGGCGCCTACTATACTTGTGGCATTTCACCTGTCCTGTCATCTGCACAAAGGGAAACCATATATCAAATAGATGATTCACATAGATTTAATGAAACTTTAGATATTTTCCAATACAAAATTGAATAATGTGCTTCCAATGTGTTGAGCAGGTATAGGGAAAGGAAAAAAACCAATGGATTGCCCCAATCCTTAAAGCTAATGTTGATGGCATTTGCATCCTTGATTAATTTAGGTGTGTTAAAATAGCATTACATTGAAAAAAATAAATCCATCCTATCCCTTAAGAGTCCTTGGTGGCTTTTCTACCATGCTCCTTGGTACAGGATCTCTCTCTCTCTCTCTCTCTCTGTATATAAATGGCAAGCAGCTCTCTCTGATATTTGCTTGGTCAACAAGACCAAACTACCCAAAGTTTCAAGATCCTTGGTCTCACATATCAGGCAGCAGCGAAACAAAAATAAATGACAAAAACCATCTGGAGTATGTGTCTATAAACCTTGCAAGTGATAACTACCCTTTTACCATTAGCATATTGCGCTTTAGTTACCACCTGCTCTTGTCAGTGACTTCCATTACAGTTTCAGAACCAAAGTGCATCCAACCATGCTACCATATATATATATATATATATAAAATCATACCTTCACTTGTCCTTCCCTCATCTCTTTCTCCTCTTTTTCCCTTCCCCTTTTTACCATCAATGAAGTTAGCAGTGCAAGATCTATTAGTGGTTATGGTGCATAGCCTTGGTGGCTGAGATGGTGGTGGTGGTGAAGGTGGACATTGTAGGTGGTGGGGCTGTTACAAGTATTAGAGTGGTGGAAGTGGAATCTTGAGCTGTCCATTATGCGGTGGGCAATTGCTGGCATCCTTAGATGCATGGCATAGGTGGATTTGGTGATCAGGTTAGATCCTAGGTCTGATTTTGGTGCTCAATGCTTCTAGGAAAGGAGCTGTAACAGAGGTGGTAGTGAAGTGCGAAAGGCCTAGATGCCTAAGATTGTGTGGCCCTTGTTGGATGAGGGCAGCTTAGATTTGGAAGCAAACCTATTGAAGTTGGCGATGGAGATTAAGGATAGGCCTTGGAGGTGGCATTTTGATGTTTGGTTGCTATTGGTAGAGGTAGTTTCGGTGTTTTGACAGGCTGCAGGTTTCAGTTTAAATTTGCAAGAGGAGTGTGTCAAGAAGTAGTTGTTCACGCTTTGAGGTACACCGTGGTGGTGTTTAGGATTGTTCTCATCCCTTGAGTTGCTTTTCTCAACTATTGTGCATGTTAAGGGATTTCTTGGGAGTTTTTCCCCCCTGCATGTATGTCATTATGAAAATGTGTATTGCATTTGGGATTTGGTGTGGTAGGCATTGGTGACGTATTGGGAACATAACAGGATATGTCCTGTTTTTATCTTGTTTCCACATATTTTCATGGTGCTTGTAAAAATGAGCTTGCTCACCTTTTGATTATTAAATAATGAATTTCATATTACACATGCGCGTGAGCATGTGTGAGTGTGTATATTAAAAGGGTGGTTACCTTTTCAATTGTTCAACATATAAGTTTTGATGGTTAACACCTTGACTTTTCACGTGTAAATTTAGCTAAGATTTTGTGGCTATTGTGTCTCTAGGAATAGCTATATCTTATCTGGTAATTGGGCAGGACACATGGCAAGGTTAAAACAACAGAAGTAACAGGCATTTTTTATGCAGTTCTAGTTTCTTTTCCTGATTAAAAGCAAGAAGCACACAGGACTTACTTTCATTTTGTTGAAGTTCATCCTCAGAACAAATTCTTGATAAAGAATCTCATCCTCCTTCTTGGATATCTCATAGTGGACTTCATCCATATCTTTGATGGTACCATCCCAGCCCTCTGGCATCACCTTGAATTCAGGCTTGTAGGTAAGGGAAGCGACATGGAATTCTCGGTCATGGGATTTGAAAAATCTGCAAAATAGTAGTTGCACTTTTATGAGCAATACAAGTCTATTATTTTGGCAGATATCTGTTTGTTTGCTATCTGATATGCTTCCATACATTCAGTCCAAATCACATAGCTATAGGCTGACCTTGATATAACTTGTGTGGACGTAACATGGTCAAACAGATAAATATAATTACATGGACATGTACAATACAGAGACACTGTAGCCAGATGAGCAAGCTATCTATCTAGCAGTAACAAGGCTGAGCTTAAATTGAACCAAAACCTGCTGGGTTGGGCTTGATGACAGAAAGAGCTAGCATGCAACACGTGAAATCATGATAGACAATACCAAGTAAAAAGGATTCAGCAAAAATAACCTCTGACTATTTCTTTGGTGGGTGTTTTGTAAAGGTATGCTGTCTAGCGTTCTATAGTTTAGTTCTTTATTAAGTGCAAATTCGAAGCTTGAGTTCAAGACAGTGAATTATTACAGGTTCCCCATAAAGTGACTAAATGCAAAACCTGAGTTAATTAATGTGCACAAGTCCATGATAACCAGACACTTGCAATCATTTATCAAAACATGGAATAGGATCACACATTCAAAGCAGAAGGATATATTCTCAACAATCTATATCCTACTCTGGGAACTTATCAAGCAAAAGCTCAATAGAATCATCCAAGGGATGACCAAGCTTCTTTTCCTCTTCCTCCTCAATTTCTTTCAACCAAAGAATTGCGTGCACCCTTTGCCTCATAATCCTGTAATCCTTAGAAAGCTTCTCAACAGTGTAAACTTCAGGATTTTCCTTATGCAACCGATACATCTCTGCCTTTTCTGAGTCCTTCAAGTAAGACCCTCTTAAACCAGGCTCCTTTATTTGATCCATCAACACTTTAAGTTCGTCAATCCTCTTATTCCATCCAGCCACAAAAGCTGCACTCCTTTTATTCTCAGACTCATATTCTCTTATCCAATCTTCAGTGTCTTGCAAATCATAGGCCATCGCATACTGAGATGTATCTTTCATTCCATCTCCACCATCTTTTCCACTATCAGTACTAGAACTAGAAGTCCTTTGGCCCACCACTTCTACTCCATCAAAATGGTCCTTAGTCAATCCAGTTGACCATGATGAAGCTGAGCCCCAACCAAGGCCATCACCATCAGTAACAGACTCAGAGCCACCAAAAGATCCAACTGCACTATCCCAATCATCTCCACCCTCACTTCCTCCTGACTTCGCTGAGAAGAACCTGGACGCAATATCTTGATAAGCTCCAATCCCATTTACCAACGCAACCCTTTTGCCATTTCCAAAAGTGGGTCTTGTTTGTTCTTTTAGAAATCTTGCAGCATTAGCACTTGTGCTTAACGCGGTAGAAGAAAGTCGAGATATAATCCGGTGAATACTGTGCATAGTTGTTGTACTCAAAACAGACCCTGTATAAAAAGAAAACTTCTATCTTCAGAATCCAAAGTCAATTCACCACCTAAAAGCAATTACTCGCATCCAAAACAGAAATAAATTTGTAAGTTAAGCTAAACCTAGATACAAAAACAAAGAGACCCTTGACAAATATATAATAATAATAATAATAAATCCAATCTTTATCATCCATGGACGTCCATTTCAGCACTTAAAATCAACGAATGACATCTAAACCATAAAAAAATTATAAATTATCTAAAACCAGATACAAAAACCGAAGAAACCTTGAACAAAGGCAAAAAAAAAAAAAAAACATATCTTCAGCATCCATAGAAGTCCATTTTCACTGCTTAAAATCACTAAATAGGCATTCAAATGAGTAAAAACATACATGAATCCATAAATTAAGCCAAACCCAGATACAAAAACCAGGAGAAAAATAAGAGAGAGATTCATTACCCTGGCCTCAGTTTGGTGACAGCGAGATGAGAAGGGAGTGAGCTCTTTTTTGAAAGAGAGGAGAAAAACAAATCCCTAAAACCCCACGTTCAAAACGCACCGTTTAGAGTGTTAAGGAAAAATTGGCAAGCATGAGAAAGTCTCCCAACTATGTAAGTAGTCTCAATTAAGGTCCCAAATAATCTTCTTACCTCAATCAAGTCTATCAAGTTTTAGAAACTCTCAATTGAGTCTTTGCGTCCATATTAATCCATGCACTTCATCCAAAATGCTTTTTTTTTTTATAATGCTTTTTATTATAGTTGTTAAACTCAATTAAAATATGACTATTTGATTAAAAAATAAAAAATATATATTATTTTTTTATTTTTTATGTCTTAACAACAATTAAATTGATTAGGTTTTAATCGGATAAATGATTTCTCAATTTAATTACAAACTTAATTTAATTTAGAACTTCAATTGTTAAATTTCTCAAATTATTTATCGGGTATATTGATCTTGAAAACTATGATTTTATAAATAGATTAATTTTTTTCATTAAAAAATTCGTAAATTATTTGAAAAAACAAACTTAATAGGGAATGTATGGATATATTTTGGGAATTCAATTGAGAGAAAAAGTTCTTTATGGACTCAACCGAGACAAAGTCCATAGTTGGAGGACTTGTTTGGGTTTGCCCTAAAAGATTTTGGACCCTGGTTAAGCCAAAACGGAGAAGGGTTAACTTGACCCGGGTAAAAAGGACAAATTCGGGTCGGGTAGAGAGTCTAAAAAAGGTAAAAGCTTTTTAGGCTGTCCTTTATCCACCACCAACAACCACAGTTACAATCACAGAGAGGGTTTTCTACTTGAGTGAGCTAGAAAAAGAAGAAAAAAAAGTATGATTTAGGGTTTCTCATAAGCAAAGCTCTCTCCATTTTTAGCCCAAGTAGATCCAACACTGAAAAATATTTGATTTTTTTTCCTTTTTTTCGTTTTTTTTTTTTTTTGCGGGGGGCTTGAAACACTTGAATTTGTTACATGGATTCAACATGTTATGGTGGGTCACTTTTATTTTTTAGTTTATTTTCTTAAAATTGTGAACTTTGTGTTTGTTTATGAGAAAATGCAAGTTGGTGTCTTGGGTTTTGCTTAGTTGAGCTTTATAGGAGTGTTTTTAGCTTGGTTTGTGTGTGGTTTTTTTTTTTTTTTTTGTTAAGATTGTTGAGTCTTGAGTTCTTTCTCTTTCTATCCTTATTGTTATTTTTCCAGCTTGATGGGATGTTCTAATATTTTAAGATAATATAACTTGTGGGTTGTTAAGCTTTTTTCATTTTAGCTAACATTTTCTTACTTATTTGGAAAATGGAAATTGAAATTTTAGCTTTGAACTTGCATTTGTTTGAGCGAAGGTTCACTTAGTTGAGGTGGTGAAACTGTTAAGCTAAATCATTTTTTTGGCAACTTAAACCAGATGGTATTGGTGAATAAATAGACAATAGGTTTTATATTAACTTGATTTGGGAATGCAAGTTTCGAGAGTGAAAGTATAGCTAAAAAGAAAGGTTGTTTAGCTGAAGTAGCTAGATAATTTTGCTCACTTGTGTCAAATGATTGAAAATATAGTATGTATTGGAACCAGTAGCGTAGATTAAGTTTGATTCCATGTATAATAAACCTAGTAGTTAGTATGGTGAGGATAAATGTTAATTAGATGTAAAAAATTTGTGGGTTGAAGTATATGATCAGTTCTTTGGAATTGAACTAAGCAAATAAGGGAATTTTTTAATTGTGCAGTTTAGAAGCTTTAGGTTTTCTTAGTAAGCTAATAATTATCATAATTTAGCAGGGTTGGAGTAGCTTGCCATGTTTCTAAATTGTTGTAGGCTCAAGTAACTCAACATATGAAATAAAACATGTATCAAGCTCAACTGTTCCTTTATATGCAGTGGTAATGTGTGGAGTGCTTTTTATTTTTTTTGCTAGTTTTAATTATCTGGCTTTAATTTGATTTATGTTGTTGAATTTGGTGCTTTGTACAGGTATTCTGGCTTGCTGCATCATTGTGAGCAAGTTCAGGGTTATTATTTAGTGCTGTAGGGTTTCCTTTTTCCAAAATTCAATGGTGCCAGAAGGCTAGTGGAAATATGGACTGTTTCCAGACTATTTGTTGTCTAAAGGGTAAGCCATTATGAGCAATCGATGTATTCTGCATATTTCTTTACTACAGTGAAAGACGAGTGTGTTGATGCTGATAACTGCCTGATGTTTGGTTGCAGGCTCACTAGGCCATCAGTTCTTGTTATTTATCGTTTGGTTATCTAGTTTCCAAGTTGCTGTGGCATTGCAGACCCTTCTTGAGCCCAGTCATGTTTCTTCTACATCTGAGCTAGCAACTCCACCAAATTTTGGAATTTTTGGTCCTATTGAAATATCACCTGCCATCCTCCCACGTAACCCTTATCCTGATGAATCTTTGGCTCCCATGTACCCAACTTTTCCCACCACGTACAAGCCAAATTTAACTGGCAAATGCCCTGTAAATTTCACCGCTTTGTCAAATATCATAGACAAAACAGCATCTGATTGCTCTCAACCCTTGGCAGCTCTTGTAGGAAATGTAATATGCTGTCCGCAGCTTGGCAGTTTGCTCCACATCTTCCAGGGTTATTACAGTGTCAACTCTGATAAGTTGGTTTTGCAGAATGCAGTTGCTGATGATTGTTTTTCAGATATCATTAGTATACTAGCCAGCAGAGGGGCCAATAAAACTATACCTACACTATGCTCTGTTAAATCATTAAATCTTACTGGTGGGTTGTGTCCAGTAAAGGATGTTGTCAACTTTGAGAAAATAGTAAATACAAGCAAATTACTGGAAGCCTGCAGTACCGTCGATCCTCTGAAAGAGTGCTGTAGACCAATTTGCCAATCTGCAATCACTGAAGCTGCTCTTGAGATGTCTAGGACACAATTGACAATCAATGATAATGAAGAGTTAGTGACCGAGCATAATCGTAATGATCCCCTTAATGATTGTAAAGGGGTGGTGTATTCATATCTCTCTAGGAAACTATCAGCAGATGCTGCAAATGCTGCATTCCGGACAGTATCTGCCTGCAAAGTTAACAAGGGTACAGTAATTATCATTTTTCCTTTTTTTATGATTTCTTTCCCATTTTTTTGCTGGACTGAATTTCATAAATGTATTGCCAATGTTACATTAATAAATTCCCTGTGCACATATCGCATCTTCTTTGAGGTTCTCCCATGTTTTGGAACTTTTCATGATAGAATGATGCTAATCTGAAGAGAGGACAAAAGTGTGGGCAATATGCTACGAGTCTATACCATTGGTTTCATCTGTTTGTCAAATGATGCTGCTTCTGAATCTATGTAGATGCCCTGTGTTGGTTTCAATTAATCACACTAACTTAGACCATGAAATAAAGCCAAAGTTTTCAAGTTTTATGCAGGAGTGGTAAAATGAGACTTAGAGCTTCAGGGTATCATGCAAAGTATTTGAATTAAGGGTAATCATGTTTTCGGGATAGAATCATGGTAGCTGTGTTGCTCTATAGTTGTTCACAAGCTTAATTGATCTTATTAATTTGCTTTCTTTACCTGCACTCATTTCTGTGTCACATAGATTTATCATAAATTGGTGGAACTCAAGAAGGATATGTTGCAAGCGTTTTACTGATTCTTTGAGTTATTACACTTCTAATGAGTCAATGTTCATGTGCAGTTTGCCCTTTGAATTTCACACGGCCTCTAGAAGTTATCAAAGCATGTCGAAATGTAGCTGCTCCCAGTCCCTCTTGCTGTAGCTCATTAAATACATACATGGCTGGGATACAAAATCAAATGTTAATTACAAACAAACAGGCCATAATTTGTGCAACAGTTTTGGGGTCCAAGCTACGACAAGGTGGGGTCATGACAAATGTGTATGAGCTTTGTGACATTGACTTGAAAGATTTTAGCATCCAAGGTTTATTTTCTCAGTTCACTATCATTCCTGTAAACTTTTCACTTCATTTCATCATCTATTCCATCTGATATGTATACTTTTGTGTGTGTTTGTGTGTGGATTTATGTGTTGGTGGATGCAAAGCAGCGTACAGACAACAAGGTTTGCCTCTCTCTCTCTCTCTCTCAGAGCAATATAGCTTATATGCTGATAATATATTTGGAGGTTACAGTAAGAGTTCTTGGAAACATATGGATGTCCAGTGCTGAAAGGGTGAAAAGGTTGTAGGGCATGCTTTCTATATCACATGAAAATCTCCCACCTGAACCTGGCAGTTGGCTTCCTGGTAGTCGTTTTATTTGTGTATTTAGGATGCTTGATGAAAACACCTTTGTTGCCAAGTAGCATATGTAAGTAAAAGAACATCGGTTATCTTGCGCTGTGAGGTGATATCTTACTAAGGCCTAGGGAAAGGATAGGTGTGTTATTTTCCAATTTGTTTGAGAAAGGTAATAAGGTTTTGTTCATCTGACTGCAAAAAGAAAGTGCCTCTTAGAGCTTGTAAAGAAACTTTTCTCTTTTGCAGCCTGGAAAGAAATCAGATTGCTATCTCTTTATTGTTATAATAGTTATTACTATTGTTTATTGAAATTTCTTTTCCATTCAATTATAGGGTGTCTACTTCGTAGCTTGCCTCCCGATGTTATATTGGACAATTCAACAGGGTTCAGCTTTACATGCGACTTGAATGACAACATTGCAGCTCCATGGCCTTCATCATCCTCCATTTCAACCTTGTCTCTTTGTGCCCCTGGTAAATGTTCAACTACTCAAGAAAGAACCAGATATTAGCTGCTGTTCATATTTCTAAAAGAGCCGGGACAATTTAACATTTCATCCGAAATATTTACACACACACACACACACGCAGGCATTTTGTTCTTTAGTTCTTGTTTTAATGGCTCCCACTTAATTTTGCAGAGATGTCCTTGCCTGCCTTGCCAACATCACAGATCAAAAACCCTGGTGTGTACCATTGCCCTGTGCAATTCATAGGCATTTGCAATAGCATGCTGATTGGTGGATCACATATTAGTTAGCCAGCCATAATATAAGATTATTCATCATAAAGATATTAGCTTCAAATGTGACAGCGCTTGTTCTTGAACAGCAGCAGCTTTTTTCTTTCCATTCCCCCTTCTTTTCTGACATATCCGTATCAATGTTTTGACGCAGGCAATCGTGGTGGTGAGTTGGAGTTGCTGGTGCCCATTTTTTCATTTTTTATTTTCAGTGCATTGTTGTACTGAAGAGATTAGTCAAGGGCTTGAACCGGTTTGAAATAGGTGGTGGTGTCTCTGGAAATTTAACCTTGTGTGGGAATTTTACTTGTATATTTTGATGAGTAGCCTTCTTCATGTATAGCAGCTTTCATTTTTCTTTTGTTTCCAAATCTATTTTTGTCTCTAATTTTGATGATTATTGTTGGAAGACTTCATATTTGTAAGGAAAATTTTCTGTGGGTATCTTCTGTTCGAGAACCAAGCATTTTGGCTGTAGATGTATAGCTGGTCATCACCACCCTATAGCTGTGGCTCCCCTCCCCTTTAAAATTTCAGTCACCACCGCTTAGCTTTGGTTTGAGATCCAGTATAAAGGCCTAATCATGATTAACAAACATGAATCAGTCTTGTGGGTTCACATTGTTCGTTGATGATGGCCATGACCTTAACGCCAAGTAGCATCAACTAGTATTTTTAACACCCTCCCGGTCATGGATAGATTATTATTTTCTAATTTTAAAAAAAATATATAAAAGTACTAGGAAATTAAGTTTTTAAATATTGAAATTAAGTTTTTAAATATTGAGACCGGGGTATTGGATGTTATTTTTTTTTATATAAAAAATATGGAGATATTAATATATTAAATTGATAAAAAATAACCATTTTTAACATGTAAAA
>Ga0325400_1004941_pt1 | contig 12455 bp, 12 predicted proteins | sample PopdelMetagenome_2_FD_205662 | JGI IMG/M metagenome (GOLD analysis project Ga0325400, IMG submission 205662) | Populus deltoides microbial communities from Bellville, Georgia, United States - Xylem-PdKOR-R1 | ecosystem: Host-associated > Plants > Phyllosphere > Stem > Wood/Secondary xylem...
GGGAGATCATTCTAGTTAAGTGGATAGATCTTTAGCATGGGATGCGTGTTGAGGATTTCAGGAGTCCCAGTTTAACTCTAGGGTTTACATTATCAGAACTAATCTTGTCTCCAGACAAGCACAGAAGTGGATAGATCAATCATTTTCACCGACTCTGACGAGAACCATCACAGCTGAGAATCATATGCATGATGCAATCATAAAGTAGAAAGAAAATGAGCTAAGAGAAGCTTTTGATTTCACAGGATTAAAACGTTTTGAACAACATTCTGTGGCTTAAGCATCAGTTTCAAGCACAAGTCCAATCTAAATCAGCGGACAACATTAACCATCTAGACTTCGACATCTTCTCCGAACGAAATCAAGAGTGTTCCAAGCAAGGATATGCTATAGAGTTGAATATTCTATAAGAACAAAAAGTTATCGCTATACTTCATTTTCCACCCCTTTTGGTTGTTACTATGAGATCATTGTGAATTATACAGTGTAGGCAAATTGACAAGAAATCAGATAAGGAACCGGCTGAAGCAGCAACTCATCACCAGTAGTGATCCTCAAAAGCAGACTTATTTGCTACGAGCCTCTACATCTGATATTCTCTTTGGAGGTTTACTCATCTTTTGCTGGTATTTGGCATATGAGTACCACAAACCACCCGCTGTGTTGATAACCAATCCAGTCACGTTCAAAGCATGCACTTCCACACCACCCAGGAGGACAAAACCAAGGGTCTGAGCAGAAAAGGAAAAGGAAACTTAAACTTAATGCACTTGAACATTTAGCAAAACATGACTAATGGTCTGAAAAAGATGAGGGTAACTGAAAAAACCCACAAACAATTTGGTTTAATTGATAAAACTCCAAGTTCTTTGTTTTCTTCTTATAGATTCTCTATAATAGACTAGAAGGGTTATATGCACATACCGTGGACCCAACACCTTTGAGGACTCCCACAATGGTTGTTGTTAGAGCTGAGTTGACTATGGTACATAAGAACATTGTGAAGTTGAGAACTATGCCCATTATTAATGAAATAACAAGGATCACCAAAAATGATAAGGAATTACTCTGCAATAAAAAACAGATTTCAAGTTAGAAATCACGAAGAGCAAAATGCAGCACTTTGTAGAGGAAAAATGAAGTTTGAATCATCACTGCACTTTATGGAAATCTTTTTGATTGCCAGAATTTTTTCAAAACAAATTACATGATCTGGTTAAAAAGATTGACCAAGACCAATACCATTACCATATGAAGAGGCAAGACAATAATTCAGACTTAAAACAAGGCACATGCATGTGGAGGCATTGAGTTTTATGGATACACCAGAAAACATCAACTTGAAGCATTGAGAAAAGTCTAATGATAGAATAGTCCAGGATGGACCAGACAGTATCAAAGTTGTAACAACTGTGCAGTTTTCCGAGGCATCTCCTTGCTGGGACTGCATTCGTGATAGAACAGCAATTGATATTCAACATAATAAGGTCAGTAGCCTGATACTGTTCATCATGATAACTTTTGAAGGTCTTAAATTGTGAGGGAATATAAATGATAATATGACAACTAAAACTGTCACTTAAATTTATCACAAGTTGGAGAGGTCAAGGTCTCAAGAGGGTGTCTATAGCATGAATCAAACTTTGCATTCCAATACGCTATCAACACCCTCATCCAAACCCCTCTACAGAAATCAGACCTAGTTTCCCTAAGACATAATCGATACCCTTGCCCTGCCCTAGAAAAAAACGAGGTTTTAGATGTTCAAGATGTTAAAAGATCATTCTGAAATGGCCTAGTGCACTTTCCTGGTTTCAGGAACCAGACTATTCCAAAAGGCATCAATCAACAATCCCAAAAGGAAAAACATGAAATGCAGGATACCAACATAACATGACCTCAACCTATTTAATACTTTTCAGTTGGGATACCAATTAAAAGGAAAATAATAAAAACTCAAATAAGAGAATAATAAAACTCAAATAACTGACTGCACACTGAAACATATTTGACCAATGGTGTTCTACCATTGACATGAAAATCTGATAGATGTTGAAGTGGAATACAAGATTCTCCTGGTAAGGTATAAGCTCCTACAGCAATATAAATTAGACTGAACTTCAATGATGTTAACTGCCTAACTGTAAAATCCAGACTCTGATAGAAAACTTTGAAGTCATAGAAAATGTTTTTGGTGCTACATAAAAAGGTTTTGACCATCAATTATTAATTCAAAGTTCCATTTGTAAAAAATAATGACAAGAGCCTACATAAGTAAACAAGAATAGCATTCTACCTTGCTCTGAACAGGCTTCAGAACTTCAGCATGCCATTTGTTTCTAGCACAATCAATAATTTGAGTCTAAATATGAGGGGTTAAGATTCTGACCTTCGCAAACAATAATGCTAAAGAGTTTGGAAATTCCCCTGTAATTATGATGAGAAATATCAAGAATGGAAGAGACAAAAAGCTGTTGTAGAACATTATCTCAACTGAAGAGAGGCCATCCTCAGCACCAGATCTTTCAACTAAAACAAGGTACATCGTCTGCACTTTCAAAGCACAACTACTATTAGTAAATAAGCAAGCATCATCACGCTGTATTATTCACATCCATTGGAAATTATGGAATTAATAGCCAACCTGAAAGAAAACAGAAGTAAGGGCCATGCCGTATCCCCAAAGGTCAAAAGAAAAATCTCCAAGTGCTGCTATAATAACTCCAGCAGCAATCAATAGCACGGAAAGAGTAACCTGAAATACGATGCAAAAGTGTCATCCTTTGAAGGAGCATCCTATACTCAAGATACTAGTCAAGGAGATGCCTTCTCAAGGATTCAAAGGGTTGATAACTAGATTATGGGCATATAAATAAAAATTGGTCTTTTAGTAACATTTATCTGTTAATTGAACAGCAAGCTTCTCCTTCATTTATGAAATCTCAAAATTCAAGAATCGGGAATGTGAATTATTGATCATTCTGTCAATAATATTAATTTTACCAGTTCAAGTACACACACACTAAATGTAAAATAAAACACTGGCAAAGCAGAGTCCAATGTATATCTTATATATGTTACAAACAAGAAGGGTAAGCATTCAGTGAAAACTAGCTCAATAAGTGGCAGCACAGACCTGTGTTGTAGGCTTTCCCTTTCCTGAGAAAATTCCAGCTATAAGTACTGCAAGCGGTGTGAGTCTCTTTATTGCAATATACATAGGAATATTAACTCCTCTCAAGCTAGCCAAAGCAAAAGCTACATTAGCATTGTAGAACAACGAAACTGGGAGAAGTCTTTTAGCTGTTTGCATATCGACTCCCCTCGCTCTCGTATACCCTGTTCGTCTACCAAAATGTATAAGCAATGCCGTCGCCAATTGCTAATCCAACCAACCAACCAACAAGAATCAAACAATAACAACGTCCTTTATCAGTAATCATAATCACCGAAAACATACATATTAGAGCAACAAGTCTAAAAATCTTCAAAACTCATCATCAAGTGGGATTGACAACACAGCATGAATATTTTTCCAAATAACAATACAATTAAACAAGAAAAGGGTTTAATTTGTTTTCAAATTCAAAAAATTCAATACCTGCAAAGTGAGAAGGGTCATTGAGTGACCATATTGCATCAAAATGGCCTTATTGATAAAAACCATAGCCATTGAAGCAATTCCATATGACACGGCCGCAACCAAACTACATTCATTCACTCACATACAATCATCAAATTCATTAAAATGCCTTCAAACAATTCAATCAGATAATGAAATGTGAATAAGTATTACATGCATGCATTAATAGGTTTTGGATTAAGAACTCAATAATATAACACAAGTACCTCTTATAAGGACTTGCTTCTGCTTCACTGCGATTTTCCATTGCTGTCAATTGAGTCAAACAAATCCCCACAATTTCCCAAAATCAGAAACAAAACAAAGCCCTGCAAACTAATCAAATAAAAAGCATCGAACTTTAGAAGCAAAAATAAATAGAAAACATAACTGGAATCTGGGACATCATTAAAAATCAATAACCTTGCTAAAAACAAACTCCCTTTACATTATAGTAACAAAAAAGAATCCTTTTTTTATGGGTTCTTGGATCAAGTGAAAGAGGTTTTTGTGAGTGGTTTTGCTGTAGTAAAAAATATAGAAGCAAAAAAAAAAGGAGGAAGATAGAGCGAGAAATAATAATAATAATAATAATAATACAGCAAGGGTAAAGACAAACAGCTGGCCATCAGATGAGAAATGGCTTTGCTTGCTTGCTGGTTCCTGTGTCTCCACTTTTGGCTCTACTATTTTCAAGATAAACGGTCTAAGATGTTAACCACTTCACATGACTATTGGTTCTACTCTAAATAATCCCTTTACCGTTATCATGATTACTATGTAGTAATTTTGGACCAACTTTCTTGGATTGGGAGTAAAATGTCTTTTTAATCCAGTGAAAAAAAGGTTCATACTTATATTGTAAGACTTCGAAATTTTAGGATTATGGTGTTAATGAAGAAAATAAAAAAATATTTTTTTATTTTTTATATATATATTAGAAATTTTTTACCAAGCTATCCTATTTATTAAACTTAGTACATCCTTATTATGAATATAAAATATAGTTATTAAACTTGGTTTTATCGAGTTAAATTCTAGAATTTTTGTTTTTATTTTTGTTTAAATTATATTGTTTTTTTTAAAAAAATATTTAAAACAACATCATTTTATTTAACAATAAATAAAACAATATTATTTTAAGTTTACCTAACAAATTAACAACACAGACCTTTAAATTTGATTTAGACTAACCCAATAAACTCAAGAACTGAATTTTGAGTCGGGTCATATCTCAGATAAATTCTAATAACTATGATATAAATCACTTACTAAGGATTGATCAGATGCAATTAGAAATTTAAAAAAAAAAACTATTTCTCACACTTTTTAACCCCCCTGGACGCGAGGAGATTGGAACACTACTGGTCTATGGGATAACCTTAATAGACGTAAGAATCTCGCAATAACAAGCAGCAAAGCCCCATCAATTTTGGCGGTAAAAAGCCCCATCAATCAATGTAAGAATCTCCACTGTTCACAATCCAGCATTCTCTGCAGCTCCAGACCAGTTCAAGTTTTATACATGCACACGTTGTCAATCAATCACAGTGACCCTTTTGGCTTGTTCTTGACACAGGCGGAAAATTTATATTCCTAGAGTAGGATGTTATGCTGTAGTGGTACACTAACAAATTAAACAACCTATCACTTGCTTTCCTTGGACTAGAATTTCTTGGCAGCTTACATTATGGAGTAGACTATAAACGAAACATTCCTGCTCATGAAGCAATGACATCCTCGTACCGTGTCATTTGAAGGAAGGTGAGGCTTCTTCCCATCTAGAACCGTTACAAATAGAATCTGAGATTTCTGCAATTAATGAAACCCCGGATAAAAATGCCCAACTCAAATTTTCCTTTGATGATTGGGGATTGTTTAAAAAATATGAACGATTAATTAGAGATTGATAAAGCATCATATCATCAATAACTATCTACTATTGCTCTTTTAGCTTCAGTTGCGCCGTGTCCTCGCTGTCCAAATCGTGGAATGGTGGTTGACTTTTCAAATTATTAGGTTATGTTGAAATCTCTTCACTCGAGAATGAATAAATACTGCCATTTACTTTGATATCCTTCGCAACGGCAGAATCTGATTCAGACATGACTGTATCTGTATAGTCCAAGGAGTGCTCTATCACAACAGCTTCTGAATCAAGTGCAGCAGCGGAATCCTTCTTGAGGCCAGAAACCCCCACTGGAATGGATAAACTTGAGCAGTAATCAACTCCAATCATATCGTCAGGATCTTCATTACCAGTCCCTGACTCGTGATGTTCACTTCCAACTTCATAATTTTCATTTTCAGGTGCTGGGAACCCAGAATTTGTGGCATCCATCGACGCTATTGGTGAAAGGTGTTCAACTGGGTTCTCCGTGCAAGAATCTAGTTCTACTTTCACGATTGATTGCTGCTCCTTTGAAGGCTCAATGGTTCTGAGACATGATGGTCGAACAGAAACCCTGCCCAACATCAGGCAAATACAATCTTCAGAGCAGAGCCAGAAAGAACTTAATATATATACACACACACACTTCAGTTGAACAGACGATGCTTGTATGCCCCAATTCAGATAAACAAATTCAAAGTCTCATTCTGCTGTATAAGTGTTCTGACACGTGCATCCTGCTTATATAAATGTTTCTAACAAGGAAACCAGAAATTTCAACATTGCTTAAACATAAAATAAGAAAATAAAATCCACCATTTTATGCTTATATTTTCCTCAAGTTCTCATACCATCAAGTTTTTATGCCATCCTATCAAAATGTATGCAATGAATGTTCAAGTATCTAACTTGCCTGCAACTTGGTTCTAGCATGCTAAATACTGTAACTGTATATAAGCAAAGCAAATGTTGTGAAGGTCATAGATAAAATTGAGATTGGATGGTAGTCAATATCCACCATCAGGCATTAGTCTGTATACCTGCTGTACACAAGCATATATGCGCCCTGAGAAAGTACCTCGTCTAATTCAACACCAGAAACCTGGGAGAAGGCAGAACTGCAGTTAGAGAAAAATGAGTCCATGTAGATTGAGCGTGACAATTGAGCTGTTTTCATTTGATGTAATAATGATGGGACATAGGATTCTGGCATAGCAATTTTCCAAAGCAGAAAATCATTTCTTACACTAGATTTAAATTAAAAAAAAAAACCAAGTTTCACATTATGATTTTAAAAAGATAAGGCCACCAATCCTCACAAGCTGTAGATGGTAGATCTGTTTAGAAGTGCACACAGATTTTTTTTTTTTTTTTTTTTTGGGGGGGGCGGGGGGTTCCTACCTTGCAGTCATCAATTCTGTTCCAGTTTCCATGGAAATCCTTGGTGTAGCAGATGTAATGACCAAAAAATGATGCATTTAGCATATCCACATGGACAACAACTGCATAAAGCTTGTACACATCAGTGCCATCTCCTCCTTCACTCATGTAGGGGCTCAGATCTAACATCTCAGGAAAAGTTACCCTTTTGTTAAGTTTACCAAACCTCCCACTCTGAAAAGTTATGTCCACATGATTTCAGAAGTTATAAAATCCTCTAGAACTAGAATATAGCAAAATAATTGATTTTCACAGAAAAGGTAGTTTAGATTCAGAAAGGTAATACAGCAGCAGAGATATCCATAGCAAGTAAACAAATCGGACCTGGAATCTCTTTAAAGCGATTGTAAGAACATTTGGAGCTCGTTGAATGGTAAGACGCTTCCATGCCTTGACATAGTCATTGCACCTATACAAAGTTTAAAATTGTACCTTAAATCAGAACAGATGCAGACATCAAAAGATATTAGATGCAGACTTGTGATCCATTTTATTGGTAGCCTTGTTCTATTAGAACCTGCTGGGCTCCAATTATATTGACAAACTAGTATGAAAAAAAGATAAATTTCATGGCAAGGCATATTTCACTTTCAAATATTAAACCATCAGGGCATCATGCCAAACTAGTTGGAGCTGGCTGGACAAATCATCATTTTATTCTGTCTGATCTGCAGCCATATTTTAAGCAGATATTTAGAGACCACATACTTAGAACTAGAAGTAATTTTCATTCCACAAGTTCATGGAAGCCATATTTGGCCATTATTCAGTGAGGCAATTATATTGTTCATGTTAAATATGCTAGAGTAAAAATGAAAATTAAATAACCAATATGCACACATTTTTCCTCTTTAAGAGAATTTCCAAGTCCCGGACCAAGGAATGACTAGAGAAGGAAGAATTGGACAGTAAATAAAGCACCACTAGTCCATATTCAACATCTACCATCCATCTGCCTATCTCTTAGCCCAAAATGCAAGGGGAGAAAGATTTGCTGAAACCAACAAACCCCAGTCACCATCCAGGGAAAAAAATAAAACCAACTCAAGATTCATATCCCAAACTAGCTGGAGCAAGATACATGTATCTGCTTCCTCCAATCAGTTCTAAAGCATATTAATATTTCAATTTAAAATGCAACTACCTCCATCATAATTAAAATTGCTCATACAGTCATAGCAAGGGTGGAAGAATCCGAGAGGATTGAATTTCTAGTAGTTGCTTAAAATAAAAGGTTGAAGATTAAAAAATAAATATTAAAATTAAAGATTGTGCGCATAATGAAACAAAAGAGATGAAGAAATGGAATCAATAAAGTAAATGATTTAAGCTTTTGGGATTCAGAAATCACAGGATTAAGCAGCCATACCTGTCACATTTGTACATATTTTCTCCATGAAGCCACTCTTTGTCTGTGAATTGATCGAGGCATTCCTCCAAGGATGCAGCATCACCATGAATCTCAACAGTTAAATCCATCATGTTCTCAAACTGATTTGAAATCTTATTGCATTTTGTGCATATCACCTAACGAAGATAAAGCATGTCAGGACAGCATCCCAAACTAGAGACAGGACTCCTCTAATCAATTGAGAGATTATTTGGGGTTTGGGAACAGGTTTAATAAGGCTTTGGTGCATCATCCAGGGATTTTTTACGTTTCCAATAAGATTGGTAACATGGCATCCAGCACCAGATATCAGACTTCTCAGAAACAGCTCAGTCCAAGAGTCCATCAAATTCTATTTTTTCCCTATTTGTAATGACTAATAACAGAGAAAAGGATGAGAAGCTCTGGATAATGGCATAAAAGTGGAATTCAATACAGTTAATGCATGCTGAGAAAAGAAGCTTTCACAAACAAGAACAAAATCAAACAGCTTCAGTATAACAGGATGCATGACCTGAGATTGGAGGCGACCCCCAAATATGTGTTGAATTATTGTAGTCTCTTGAGAGGCAGGTTCAACAGCCTTTTCTCCACCAAATTCATCAAGGCATACTGATTGCATAGTATCAATAGCAAGCCTACAGAAAAGACACGAAATGTTTATGGTATTGAACTGGGCATAGCATCAAAGACAACCAAAATTTCTTCTCTAGTCAATCACTTTCTTCAACTGATTCTTCTATTTTATTATATTTGGTGTGTGTTGTGTCTTTTCTTCTGATGGGGGATGTTTATCTCAGAATATGCAAACCAGACAAGGCCAGTAATAAGAACCTCATGAACTCATGAGCATCCTCCTGTCTTCCATAGCCAAGATTACCACCAATATTAGGTAACCGAGAAAGAATATTTATTGGTGAAAAGGGAAGCGTGCTTTGGCTTGCTCTTTCAACATGGGATTGGAATTCACAAAGAAAACACCAATCATTATGTCTACCTGAAACAAATATGAAAAGTTGTGAGGGAAGAATTGTCCAAACTACCACAAAAAAGCAGAACAAAAAGGCTACATAAAATTCCAATTTCTGAACTTACATTCTGTTTGATGACCTTTCTTCAACAAATATGCAACAAGTGGCCTTGTGTATGTGAGGCATTGTAGAACCACGTTGGCAAAGCAACTGTGAAGGAAAAAAAAAGAGGGGGGATAATTGAATAAAAAATGGCACATGCTCAAATGAAAAACATAACACAACTAGCAAATGTTTGTGTCTGCCCATGCATAGTTTATGCTCAAATGAACAAATAAAGGTGTACGGGGGTTGCAAACATTTACCTGTTTCCACAATTTAAGAGCCCACAGGGAGAGAATTCGGGCTTGTCTGAGTTGTAAAGTTTAATGAACTCATCATACGGGAAAAGAACCTGAGATTTAAGTGTGTTGAAGTTTTCACTATGCAGAACAAGAATTCACTAAATAATCTAAATGAACAACAAAATGAGAAAAGGTTAAAACATATACCTTTCCTGGCTTCTTTATAGGCTTAGAGTTAGAAACTCCATTGGCAGGAACAAGTGCAGCGTTAGAAAAGCTTCTACTCCCACCACCTGAAGGTTTAAAACCAAAGTTTGATCTTACTGTTTGTGAAGAATTTAATTTGAAATCCTTGCATTTTAACTTATGGCCAGCCTTCCAGTCTGCTTCTTGGCATCTCTGTGAGCTGGGGAAAAGAAAAAAAGAACAACCATATGATTTATGCTAAAAAAAGAAACTTAAGAAATCTGCACCTAAAACCCACATATTAAACTCAATTAAAAGGATAGGTAAACCCACAAAAAAAACTTCCAAATTAGACTAAAAAACCCTTCATCTGAAAAATAAAAACATGAAACAGACAATAAACCTTCATCATAAAATCAATAAAAACTAATAGCACATTATATCATAGTCTATTATTATAGCATTGCAATGCTATCTCTACCCTACAATCGCTACTTAAGCTTGAACAACCAATTAAACCACGCATAACTAAGCCAACCAATGAGGATGAGCCCAGTGATTTATAAGATTAAGAAACCACCTTAAATACAAAAGAGCACATTTTTAACCAAACCCAACCCACCCATCCACCCACAAATATATGTGTGTGTGTTTGTGAACCGCCAATAGCACTCTTAACACAATCATTTACCTACAAAATCAATTAAGCTATTTAACCAAAAAAACCATAAAAAAAAAAGCTCACAAAGCCAAAAGAGCATAAACCCAGAATTCCCAAGTTTAACAAGCCACCTTCAACACAAAAAGACTGTACTTTTATCAACAAACCATCTGTCACTAGTTAGTTCATTACCCCATTAACCACTAATTAAGCTAAATCATGCATAATTATGCCAAACCATATATCACTAGGGAGTTCATTACCCTACGAATCACTAATATAAACAAAAACTCAATTCATTCTAATACAATTAACTACCCTTAAAATTACTAATTTAGCTAAAAGGAACCGTAACTACAATTAAGCTACGCAAAAACATAAAAGAAATTACCCCATAAATCACTAACTTAGCTCCAAAACCAAGAAAACACGAAACCTCAAAAACCACCAAAAGGAGCCGTAACTACAATTAAGCTACACAAAAACACATTGAAATTACCTTCCAAATCACTAATTTAGCTGCAAAACCAAAAAAATAACAAAAACCCATTGATTCCCAACATCAAAAGAACCCAAAAAAGATTGCATTTTGACCAGAACCCAATAATCAACAACCCAAAGAAATCACCAAAAACTTACCAATATCTCACGGATTTGCAACGAGAACACTTTTTAGTCCCAAAACCGCCACAATTTCCACAGATACTAGAGTCCTCTTCAGCTTCCACGGCTTGATTAATAATATTTGGATCAATAGCAGTGTGGCTACTCTCAGCTGCTTCGAAATTAGCGCCGACTTCGAAATACTTGGACGCCGTATTCTTAACGAGGTGTAACAACCCCAAACCAATTACAAAAACAGTGAATATAAATTGTAGTAACCAATTCAGATCCACTGTTATTCCACCGACATGCATCTACACTTGTTGTTGTTTGCATGCATTAATAAAAGGATTTTTTGCGTGTTTTTCTCCCTTTTTTTACATGTAAATTAGGGATTTTGAGAGGAGAGTTCGTGAATAGTGTTACGTTAGGGTTTTTATTTTTTTTGGTGTGTGGGAATTGGGATTGTGATTTGGGGAAAGATTTATTTATTTTATTTATTTATTGTATGGAAATAGGGTGGGGTTGATTAGTAGGGTAATTAAGATTAGTGGTTAATTGTTATTATTATTAATATGATTACCAACCATAAGAATTTAATGATGGGAAAGTGTTTATGTACTTACGTTTTTTTTTATTATTATTGTCTCTTGTCCCTTTTTAGATTTATTAAAATGGTTATGGATATTGAAATGGATTCTATAGATAATTTTTATTTATTTAATTGAAAAGTCGAATTTGATCTTGATTTATAAAAAACGATTTAAGAAATCCCTAATCATAAAATAAAAAAGAATAATATCATTGTAAAATATAAGAATTAATAAATGTATAGTAAGAATATAATTATCATTATTTATAAAATAATTTTAGATAAATATTATCTCTCTTATATCTTCGCCTGTAGCTAGAAGTTTCTTAGCTGGAAATAAGAAAATTAGTATTGATTTTTTTGCTCTTTTTTTTTTCCCTCCTCCTTCTTCCATCCATGTTTTCAATTGCTTTGTTCTAGCTGGGACCGTGACTGGTCACGTGCTGCATCTTGAGAGGAGGAGGAGGTGCTGGGAAAGCATCCTTGCCTGGCAAGTATGAGGAATTATTCCATTATCCTTTTCGGAGTCGTGCTTCTTTGTTTCACTTCCATATTTGTTTGGAATTGCTAATTATGTGTGATAGAGAGGTTGATTAGCTGGTTTTTTTTATGTTATAGTTTAATCATTAAGAGAAAACTATCGTTCGTAGTTGAGTTTGTGCTTGCTATAGTAATTTAATGTATTTTTTAACTTGTGATGCGTCATAGTTTCTCAAATTAAATTCATTTAAAAAATAATATGCAAAAATCATAAT
>Ga0325400_1004947_pt1 | contig 12446 bp, 11 predicted proteins | sample PopdelMetagenome_2_FD_205662 | JGI IMG/M metagenome (GOLD analysis project Ga0325400, IMG submission 205662) | Populus deltoides microbial communities from Bellville, Georgia, United States - Xylem-PdKOR-R1 | ecosystem: Host-associated > Plants > Phyllosphere > Stem > Wood/Secondary xylem...
AACAGGTAGATCTCCCCGGCGATCCCCTCGTCGTGCAGGCGCTGCTCGGCGTCGAGCAGCAGCCCCTCGAGCACCCGTTCCCCGGCCTTGTCGTGGGTCACCAGCTCGGTGACGTCGTCGCACTCCGGGGTGGCGTACTCGGGGTGGCTGCCCACGTCGAGGTAGAGCCGGGCCCCGTTGCGCAGGAACACGTTGCTGCTGCGACCCCAGCTGACCACCTTGCGAAACAGGTAGCGAGCCACCTCGTCCGGGCTGAGCCGGCGCTGGCCCTTGAAGGTGCACGTGACGCCGTACTCGTTCTCGATCCCGAAGATCCGGCGGTCCATGGTCGGAGCCTATGCCCCGGACCCGCGACCGGAGCGCAGAGTGAGAACGCCGGTTGCCGCCACGATGTGACCGTCGTTACCTTCCGCGACCATGAGCTTCGACTACTACACCGACGACGTCCACGGCCACCACGAGTACCTCGACCTCGGGGACCTCGCGCTGGCCAGCGGGTTCACCCTGCCCGGCGCCCGGCTGGCCTACCAGACCGCCGGGACCCTCAACGAGGCGCGCGACAACGCAATCCTGCTGCCGCACATGTACTCCGGCACCGCCGGGTTCATGCAGGCCTTCATCGGCGAGGACCGGCCGCTGGACCCCACGCAGTACTTCTTCATCCTCCCCGCCCAGCTCGGGGACGGGTTCTCCTCCTCCCCCAGCAACACCCCGGCGCCGTTCAACGGTGGCGCGTTCCCGCCGGTGGCGATCTCCGACGACGTCCGGGCCCAGCACCGGCTGGTGACCGAGCACTTCGGCATCGAGCGGCTGGTCATGGTCAGCGGGTGGTCGATGGGCGGCCAGCAGACCCTGGAGTGGGCCGTGCGCTTCCCCGACGCCCTCGAGCGAGCGGTCTCGTTCGCCGCGACCTCGACCAACCCCGACCACTGCACCGTGTTCTGCGACCTGCACATGGACGCCCTGCGCAGCGACCCGGCGTACGACGGGGGCTTCTACCGAGCCTCCACCGATGTGCACGTGGGTCTGCGCCGGCACGCCCAGGCGTTCGCCCTGATGGGGGCCACCTCGCACATGTACCGCGGGGAGGTCTGGCGCGAGCTCGGCTTCTCCTCGCGCGACGGGTTCGTCCAGGGCTTCCTGCAGGCCTACTTCGCACCGATGGACCCCGGCAACCTGCTGACCCAGGCCGCGAAGTGGAGGTCCTCGGACATCTCGGCCGGCCACGACGGCGACGTCGCGGCCGCGCTCGGCTCCATCACCGCCAAGGTCACCGACGTGGCCTTCACCGGCGACCTGTTCTTCCCGCCCGAGGACGTGCGGGCCGACGCCGACCGGATCCCCGGGGCGGTCTTCAAGGAGATCGGCTCGGTCTGGGGGCACTTCACCATGTTCAACCTGCGCGAGGCCGACACCGCCGAGATCGACGCCGTCTACGCCCGGGCCCTCGCGAGCTGAGCGCCTCTGGGTGACCGACCGCCTCGGTTTCATCACGGTGTGCAGGCGAACCGCCACTTCCCTCGGCGTACAGGCCGTGGGGAGTGGCGATTCATCGAGGGAAGTGCGGGCCCCGTCCACCGTCTCCTGCGGATCCAGCCTGCGGATCCAGCCTGCGGATCCAGCCTGCGGATCCAGCCTGCGGATCCAGCCTGCGGATCCAGCCTGCGGATCCAGCCTGCGGATCCAGCCTGTCGATCTAGTCCGGCGGGGCGATCGGGGGCTCGCCGTCCGGCGGCGGGGCCGTGGCGGGGGCCGCCTCGGTGGCGGGCGCGGCCAGCTCGCGCTCGCCCAGCAGCGCGTCGAGCCGCACCGGGACGATGCGGGCGAACTTGCGCGGGCGGGTGCGGGTGCGGTCGAGCACGGCGACCTCGAGGTCGGAGCTGGGGATGACCCGGTCGCCCGCGTCGGAGTGCCCGAGCGCGGCGACGGCCGCGGCCAGGGCACGGTCGAGCGGAGCGCCCACGACGTCGGCGGCCGCGAGGTGCTGGGCGACGACGTCGGCCTGGCCGCCCATCACGGCGTAGCCCTGCTCGTCGGCGACCTGGCCGTCGTAGGTGAGCCGGAAGAGCTGGTCCTCGGCGGGGCTCTCCCCCACCTCGGCGACGAAGATCTCGACCTCGTAGGGCTTCTCCCCGCCGCTGGAGAAGATCGTGCCCAGGGTCTGGGCGTAGGCGTTGGCCAGGCCGCGCCCGGTGACGTCGCGACGGTCGTAGGCGTAGCCGCGGGTGTCGGCGAGCCGGACCCCGGCGATACGGAGGTTCTCGAACTCGTTGTAGCGACCGACGGCGGCGAAGGCGATCCGGTCGTAGATCTCCGAGACCTTGTGCAACGCCTGGGAGGGGTTCTCCGAGACGAACAGGACGCCGTCGGCGTACTGCACCGCCGCGACGGACCGGCCGCGGCCGATCCCCTTGCGCGCGAAGTCGGCCCGGTCCTTCATCAGCTGCTCGGGCGAGACGTAGAACGGCTGGCTCATCGCGCGTCACCTCCGTCGGTGGTCAGCGGGGCCGCGGGGCCATCGGGCCGGAGCATCCGCCCGGCGAGGATCCGGTCGGCGATTTCGGCGACGTCTCCGTCGGGCATGCGCGTGCCGCCCTCGGCGGTGATGACCTGGACGACCGGGAAGATCCGGCGGGTCAGGTCGGGGCCGCCGGTCGCGGAGTCGTCGTCGGCGGCGTCGTACAGCGCCTGCACGACGACCTCGACGCAGCCCCGGGGGTCCAGGTCGGCGCGGTAGAGCTTCTTGAGCGACCCGCGGGCGAAGACCGAGCCGGACCCGACGGTGTGGAACGCCGTCTCCTCGTAACGACCACCAGTGGCGTCGTAGCTGAAGATGCGGCCCTGGCCGGCGCGGACGTCGAAGCCGGCGAACAGCGGCACGACGACCAGGCCCTGCATCGCCATGCCGAGGTTGCCGCGGATCAGGGCGGAGAGCCGGTTGGCCTTGCCGTCCAGGGAGAGCGGGTTGCCCTCGATCTTTTCGTAGTGCTCGAGCTCGGTCTGGAACAGGCGCACCATCTCGACCGCCAGCCCAGCGGTGCCGGCGATGCCGACCGCGGAGAACTCGTCGGCGGGGAAGACCTTCTCGATGTCGCGCTGGGCGATGACGTTGCCGGCGGTCGCCCGTCGGTCACCCGCCATGACCACCCCGCCCGGGAAGGTCGCGGCGACGATCGTGGTGCCGTGGGGCGCCAGGTGGCCCGCGCCCCCGGTGGCCGCGGCCGGGAGCTGGCGACGGCCGGGCAGCAGGTCGGGGGCCTGGTCGGCGAGGAAGTCGGAGAACGAGGAGGTGCCCGGGCGCAGGTACGCCGAGGGCAGGCGCGAGTCGTGCACCCCGGTCACTGGCCGCCCTTCTGGATGAACGACTTCACGAAGTCCTCGGCGTTGGACTCCAGCACCTCGTCGATCTCGTCGAGGATGTCGTCGACGCCCGCGTCGAGGGACTCCTTGCGCTCCGCGACGTCGGTCTCCGGGGCGACCTGGGTCTCCTCCTCGGTCTCACCGGACCGGCGCGGCTGCTTCTGCTCCTGGGCCATGCGTCGAACATACCCGGCAGCCGCCCGCTGGTTGAGGAAGGACGGAGTCCTGTCTCGAAACCGTAAGCGCGGCCGTCGGAGAGCGCCTCAGCGGCGGGTGAGGGCGACGAAGAGCTCCTCGGCGGTGTCGCACCGGTCGAGCAGGTCACCGACGTGGGCGCGGGTGCCGCGCAGGGGATCGATGGTCGGGACCCGCTGCAGCGACTCCCGGCCCGGCAGGTCGAGGATGACCGAGTCCCAGGACGCGGCGGCGACGTGCTCGGCGTACTTCTCCAGGCAGCGGCCGCGGAAGTAGGCCCGGGTGTCGGCCGGGGGGTCGTGCATCGCGGCGCCGACGGCGGCGTCGTCGACCAGGCGCTGCATCCGGCCCGCCGCGACCAGCCGCTGGTGCAGGCTCTTCTCGGGGCGGATGTCGGCGTACTGCAGGTCGACGAGGGCCAACTTGGCGTCGTCCCAGGCGAGCCCGTCGCGGTCGCGGTACTGCTCGATCAGGCGGAGCTTGGCGACCCAGTCGAGCTGGTCGGCCAGTGACATCGGGTCGCGCTCGAGCGCGTCGAGGACGGACTCCCAGCGGGCCAGCACGTCGAGGGTCTGGGCGTCGGCGTCCGCGCCGTAGCGGTCCTCGACGTACTTGCGGGCCACGTCGAGGTACTCCAGCTGGAGCTGGACGCCGGTGAGGCGGCGCCCGTCGGCCAGGGTGACCGTCTGGCGCAGCGAGGGGTCGTGCGAGACCATGCGCAGCGCGACGACCGGTCCGTCGATCCGCAGGTCGGCGGAGAGGAACCGGTCCTCGATCATGGCGAGCACCAGCGCGGTGGTGCCGTGCTTGAGGTAGGTCGAGACCTCGGACAGGTTGGCGTCGCCCAGGATGACGTGCAGGCGGCGGTACTTGTCGGGGTCGGCGTGCGGCTCGTCGCGGGTGTTGATGATCGGGCGCTTCAAGGTGGTCTCGAGACCCACCTCGACCTCGAAGAAGTCCGCGCGCTGGCTGAGCTGGAAGCCGTGGGTGCGACCGTCCTGCCCGATCCCGACGCGACCCGCGCCGCACACGACCTGCCGGCTGACGAAGAACGGGGTCAGGTGCCGCACGATGTCGGCGAACGGGGTCGAGCGCCGCATCAGGTAGTTCTCGTGGGCCCCGTAGGAGACGCCCTTGCCGTCGGTGTTGTTCTTGTACAGCGCGATCTGCGGACCGCCGGGGGTCTGCGCGGCACGGCGCGCGGCGTCCAGCATCACCTGCTCGCCTGCCTTGTCCCACAGCACCACGTCCAGCGGGGTCGTGACCTCGGGGGTGGAGTACTCCGGGTGGGCGTGGTCGACGTAGAGCCGCGCACCGTTGGTGAGGATGACGTTGGCCAGCCCGAGGTCCTCGTCGGTGAGCTGCGTCGGGTCGGCCACCTGGCGCGCCATGTCGAACCCGCGGGCGTCGCGCAGCGGTGACTCCTCCTCGAAGTCCCACCTCGCCCGGCGGGCCCGCGCGGTGGCGGAGGCGTAGGCGTTCACGACCTGCGAGGAGGCCACCATCGGGTTGGCGGTCGGCTGGCCCACCACCGAGATGCCGTACTCGACCTCGGCGCCCATGACCCGCCGTACGCTCATGCTCCGACCCTACCCAGGCCCTCCTCCGCGGGCCGGTCCTCCTCACGCAGCCGCGGCACGGTGGCGAGCTCGGGCCGCAGCCCCTGCTTGTCGGCGTAGAACGCGCGCACCCGCTGCATGTCGGCGACCACGTCCGCCGACATGGCCAGGGTGGGACCCCAGCCGACGGTCCGCGACGGCCGGTCGAGGTAGGCCAGCGTCACCGGGATCCCCGTCGCCAGGGAGATGCGGCGGAACCCCGACTTCCAGTACGTCCCCCGGCCGCGGGTGCCCTCCGCGGCCAGGCCGAGCAGGAACGTCTCGTCGGTGGCCGCGTCGGCCAGCAGCGCCCGGATGGTCGCGCCCGGGTCGTCCCGGTCGAGCTCCACCGCCCCCGTCCACCGCAGGACGGCGCCCAGCGGGCCCCGGAACAGCGAGTGCTTCACCAGCAGCCTGATCCGCACCCCCGAGTCCCACCCCAGCAGCAGGGTCAGCACCCAGTCCCAGTTGGAGGTGTGCGGCGCCCCCACCAGGATCGCGCGCGTCGGCACCTCGCCCGCGGTCCGCCAGCGGGCCAGGCGGAGGGCGACGCTGGCGACGTGTCGGCGTACGGCGGTACCGGTCAGAGGTATTGCCCCGTGTTGGCGGCGGTCTCGATGGAGCGGCCGGGCTCGGTGCCCTGCTTGCCGGTGATCAGGGTGCGGATGAACACGATCCGCTCGCCCTTCTTGCCCGAGATCCGCGCCCAGTCGTCGGGGTTGGTGGTGTTGGGGAGGTCCTCGTTCTCCTTGAACTCGTCCACGCACGCCTGCAGCAGGTGGGAGACCCGAAGCCCGCGCTGGTCTGCGTCGAGGAAGTCCTTGATCGCCATCTTCTTCGCCCGGTCGACGATGTTCTGGATCATCGCGCCGGAGTTGAAGTCCTTGAAGTACAGGACCTCCTTGTCGCCGTTGGCGTAGGTGACCTCGAGGAACCGGTTCTCCTCCGACTCGGTGTACATCCGCTCGACCGTGGCTCGGATCATCCCGGCCACGGTCTCCTCGCGGTCGCCACCGAACTCGGCCAGGTCGTCGGCGTGCAGGGGCAGCGTCGCGGTGAGGTACTTGCTGAAGATGTCGCGCGCGGACTCGGCGTCCGGTCGCTCGATCTTGATCTTCACGTCGAGACGACCGGGCCGCAGGATCGCGGGGTCGATCATGTCCTCGCGGTTGGAGGCGCCGATGACCAGGACGTTCTCGAGCAGCTCGACGCCGTCGATCTCGCTGAGCAGCTGCGGGACGATGGTGTTCTCCACGTCGGAGGACACCCCCGACCCGCGGGTGCGGAAGAGGCTGTCCATCTCGTCGAAGAAGACGATGACCGGGGTCCCGGTGCTCGCCTTCTCACGGGCCCGCTGGAAGACCAGCCGGATGTGCCGCTCGGTCTCGCCGACGAACTTGTTGAGCAGCTCGGGGCCCTTGATGTTGAGGAAGTAGGACTTGCCCTCCGACCCGCTGCGGGCCGCGACCTTCTTGGCCAGCGAGTTCGCGACCGCCTTGGCGATCAACGTCTTGCCGCACCCTGGCGGCCCGTAGAGCAGGATGCCCTTGGGCGGCTTGAGCTCGTGCTCGATGAACAGCTCCGGGTGCAGGTAGGGCAGTTCCACGGCGTCCTGGATGGCCTCGATCTGGCCGCCCAGCCCGCCGATGGACTCGTAGGCGATGTCGGGCACCTCCTCGAGCACCAGCTCCTCGACCTCGGACTTCGGCACCCGCTCGTAGACGTAGCCGGCCCGCGGGTCCAGCAGCAGCGAGTCACCGGCGCGCAGGACCACGTCGCGCAGTGGCTCGGCCAGGCGGACGACGCGCTCCTCGTCGGCGTTGCCGATGATCAGGACCCGGTCGCCGTCGGCGAGCAGCTCCTTGAACATCACCACCTCGCCGACCTGCTCGAACTCGAGCGCGCCGACGACGTTCAACGCCTCGTTGAGCATGACCTCCTGGCCGCGGCGCAGGCCGTCGAGCTCGACCGCCGGGCTGACGGTCACCCGCAGCTTGCGACCGCCGGTGAAGACGTCGACCGAGTCGTCGTCGTGGCGGGCCAGGAAGACGCCGTAGCCGGCCGGTGGCTGGGCGAGCCGGTCGACCTCCTCCTTGAGCGTGGTGATCTGGTCGCGCGCCTCGCGCAGGGTGTCGGCGAGCCGCTCGTTCTGGCTGGTCACGGCGGCCAGCGAGCGCTGCGCGTCGGCCAGGCGGCTGTCGGTGGCCCGCCCGGCGCCCCCGACCGAGGCCTCCCGCAGGCGGCGGCGGAGGTGCGCGACCTCGGACTCCAGCAGCCGCACCTGCGCGGCCAGCTCGTCCGACCGACCCCCGCTCGCACCCTGATCCATGCTCGACATCGCCTGCACCTCCTGTGGTTCTTTCGACCCTACCCGCGGAGAACCGCCACCGCGGGTGTGGACCGGACCATGTCGGACACGACTGCGTCACGACCCGGAGTCGGAGTCGTCCGGGCCCGCCCGCCCCGGGTCAGTCCCGGGCGTGTCGGGCGCCGAAGCGGCGCAGGATGTCCATCGGCGCGGTCACCTCGACCGCGGCCGCCTCGGCGCTGAGTCGGGCGGCGTCGGCCGGGTCGAAGTAGCCGTGGTGGGCGTAGGCGTCGATCCGGGTCCGCAGCCCGGCCAGGTCGAGCTCGGGGTGGAACTGGGTGGCCAGCACGTGCGACCCCACGCGGAAGGCCTGGACGGGGCAGGCCTGCGACGTGGCCAGCAGCTCGGCTCCGGGTGGGAGCTCGGCGAGCGCCTCCTTGTGGCCGCCGTACGCCGCGAACGCCGCTGGGCAGCCACCGGTGACCGGGTCCTCGTGACCGGCCGCGGTCAGCCTTACCGACACCGGGCCGACCGGCTCGGGGTGGGCCCGGTCGACGGTGCCGCCGAGGTGACGGCCCAGGGTGCCGACGCCGTAGCAGACCCCCAGGAAGGGGAAGTCGGCCGCGAGCACGTCGTCGTACAGCCGGCCCAGGTCGTCCTCGGCCCGGCGCTGCTCGGGTGCCTTGCCGTGCTCGGGGTCGGAGCAGGTGAAGGCGCCCCCGCCCAGCACGACGCCGGACCAGTCGTCGAGGTGCACCTCGACCCGCTCCGGCCCGAGCACCCGGCGCACGAGGCCGTCGTGGTCGACGCCGAGGAATCGCCGGAACGCCGCCTCCTCGTCGGCCGCCGCGACCGCCTCGGTGCGGATCGAGAGCAGCAGGAACGGCCTCATGCCCCGTCGTCGGGGCCGGTGGCGCCGTCGGTGGCGTCGTCGGTGCCGGAGCCCTCCATCGCCGCGAGCGAGGCGGCCACGTCCGGCGGCACCGGGCCGCCGTAGTCGGGTCCGTAGGCGCCCGGGGCGGGGCGGCGCTTCTTGCGCGGCGCCTGCTCGCCGGGGGCCATCCGGCGGGCCGTGACCAGGAAGGCGGTGTGCCCGTTCATCTTGTGGTCGGGTCGCACGGCCAGGCCCTCGACGTGCCAGTCGCGGACCAGGCTCTCCCAGGCGTGCGGCTCGGTGAAGCCGCCGTGGCTGCGCACGGTCTCGACGTAGGTCGAGAGCTGGGTCGTGGTGGCGACGTAGGCGCACAGGATGCCGCCGGGACGCAGCGCGTCGGCGGCGGCCCGCAGGCACTCCCACGGGGCGAGCATGTCGAGGATCAGGCGGTCGCAGCGACGACCCGAGGCCGGCAGCGCCTCGGCGAGGTCGCCGAGCTCGAGCTGCCAGCTGGGGTGCTCGGCGCCCTCGGGGACGCCGAAGAACTGGTGCACGTTCTTGCGGGCGACCTCGGCGAACTCCTCGCGCCGCTCGAAGGAGCTCACCGTGCCGAACGGGCCGACCGCCCGCAGCAGCGAGCACGTGAGCGCACCGGAGCCGACCCCGGCCTCGACGACGTCGGCGCCGGGGAAGATGTCGGCCATCGCCACGATCTGGGCGGCGTCCTTGGGGTAGACGACCGCGGCGCCGCGAGGCATCGAGACCGCGAACTCCGAGAGCAGCGGCCGGAACACGAGGTACTCACCGCCCGCCGAGGAGGCGATCGCGAAGCCCTCCTCGCGGCCGATCAGGTCGTCGTGGTCGAGGTGCCCCCGGTTGGAGAAGAAGCGCTTGCCGGGCTCGAGCGCGAAGTTGTGCCGGCGGCCCTTCTGGTCGGTCAGCCGCACCCACTCCCCCGCCCGCAGCGGACCCCGGTGGACCCCGGACCAGGCCTGCGGCGGTACGTCGTCGGGCCCGGTGTCGCTCACCGGCCGGACCCTACCGGGGGTGCCCGGGTGGGGCCTCAACCGCGCAGGGCGGCTTGGACGTCGCGCGCCGAGAGGACGCCGAAGACTCCGCCGTCCGCGCCGAGCAGGAGGTACTCGGTGACCGAGCGGCCCCCCAGCCGGGCGACCAGTCCCCGTCCGTCGACGTCCCAGGGCAAGGTGCGGGAGGCGTCGAGGGTGGCGGCGACGCTCGAGGTCGGCACCCAGGGGCGTCTCTCCTCGGGCACCGCCAGCAGGGCTGCCTCGTTGACCAGGCCGACGGGGCGACCCGCGCCGTCGAGGGTGACGATGCCGCCGGCCTCGGCCTCCTGGGCGCGGCGTACCGCCTCGGACAGGGGCAGGTCGGCGGCGACGGCCAGGGCCCGCCGGGCCAGCTCCCGGGGGCGCAGCGCGTCGAGGGTGGAGCGCAGGCGGGCACCCTGCATCTCCGCTGTGGCCGCACCCCAGAGGAACGCCGCGAGGACCACGGCGAGCAGGTAGTCCACGAGCTGGGGAGGCAGCCCGAGGAGCGGCTCGTAGAGCACCGGGTAGAGCAACACCAACGCCGCGGCGACCCGGCCGCCCCACGCCGCCACCACCGTGCCCCGCAGCGAGGACCCGGTGGCCGCCCAGATGCCGGACTTCAATACCCGCCCACCGTCCAGGGGCAGGGCGGGCAGCAGGTTGAGCAGGCCCAGCAGCAGGTTGGCGAAGGCCAGCGCGTCCACCGTCAGCAGCAGGAGCCCGTCGGGGAGCGCCCGCCCGACCAGCAGCGCTGCCCCGCCGACGGCCAGGGAGGTGATCGGCCCGACCACGGCGATGGCGAACTCCTGCCGGGGGGTGCGCGCCTCCCCGTCGACCTCGGTCCGGCCGCCGATGAAGCTGAGGGTGATCGACCGGACGGGGTGGCCGCACCAGCGTGCGACCACGGCGTGCGATCCCTCGTGGAGGAGCACGGCGAGATAGAGCATGACCGCCACCCCCAGTCCGACGACGTACCGCGCGGCGCCCAGGCCGGGCTCGACCAGCTCGACGCGCGGCGCGAAGAGCACCGCGATGAGGGCGGCGACCAGGAACCACGAGGCCGACAGGTAGAGCTCGGTCCCGGCGAAGCGACCGAGACGCACGGTGCCGGCAGGCCGAGCCGGGCGGGTCGCGGGGTCGGCCACGCAGTGAAGGCTAGTCGGGCGGTGTCGGAGCCTGCTCCTAGCCTGGCGCCATGACCGTGGAGCAGCCACCGGATGCGCCGGACGACCAGCCCGAGCCGCGCGTCGACGCCGCGCGCACCGTGGTCGACGGCGTCGACGTGGTCGGGTCCCTCTCGCCCAGCCGGGCCGGCGACTTCCTGAGCTGCCCCCTGCTCTTCCGCTTCCGCACGATCGACCGGCTGCCCGAGCCGACGTCGGTCGAGGCGGTGCGCGGCACCGTCGTGCACCGGGTGCTCGAGCGGCTCTTCGACCTGCCCGCGGTCGACCGGACCCTCGAGCGCGCCTTCGGGCTCCTCTCCCCGGCCTGGGACGACGTGGTCGCCGCCGAGCCCGAGGTGGCCGCCTTGGTCGGCGAGGTCGACGCACGCGACATCGGCGTGATGGCGGGTGGCCGGGCGGCCCTGGAGCGGTGGTTCACCCTCGAGGACCCCCGCCGGCTCGAGCCCGACGCGCGCGAGGTCTACGTCGAGAGCGTCTTGGGCTCGCGGTTGCTGCTGCGCGGGGTCGTGGACCGCATCGACGTCGCTCCCGACGGAGCGATGCGCATCGTGGACTACAAGACCGGGCGCTCACCCTCCGTGGGCTTCGAGGCCAAGGCGATGTTCCAGCTCCGGTTCTACGCGCTCGTCCTGTGGCGCATCCGCGGGGTGCTGCCCCGGGTGCTGCAGCTGGTCTACCTCGGGGACGGCCAGGTCCTGCGCTACGAGCCCGACGAGGCCGACCTGCGGGCCACCGAGCGCAAGGTCGAGGCGGTGTGGGCGGCGATCCGCACCGCCCAGGAGACCGGTGAGTGGCTGCCCTCCCCCAGCGGCCTGTGCGGCTGGTGCCCCCACCAGGCGCTCTGCCCGGTGTACGGCGGCACTCCACCGCCCCTCCCCGAGCCCCCGGCCGAGCCGGTGCCTGCACCGGGTCAGTCCGCCCCGGCGGTCTCGAGCACCTGATCCTCCTCGACCCGGTGCGCGGTGACGCGGCCGTCGGCGATCTCCTCGGCCCAGTGGCAGGCGACCCGGTGCCCGGGCGCGAGCTCGCGCAGGGCCGGGCGCTCGTCGTCGCACCGGGTGTCCTGCCGGAACGCGCACCGGGTGTGGAAGCGGCACCCGGTCGGCGGGTCGGCCGGTGAGGGCAGGTCGCCCCGCAGGACCACCCGCTCACGGGTGGCCTCCACCGCCGGGTCCGGCACGGGCACGGCCGACATGAGGGCCTGGGTGTAGGGGTGCCGAGGGTGTGCGTAGAGGCTGTCGGCGTCGGCCTGCTCGACGATGCCCCCGAGGTACATCACCGCGACCTCGTCGGACACGTGGCGCACCACGGCCAGGTCGTGGGCGATCACCAGGTAGGTCAGACCCAGGTGCTGCTGGAGGTCGTCGAGCAGGTTGAGCACCTGCGCCTGGATCGACACGTCGAGGGCCGAGACCGGCTCGTCGGCGATGACGAAACGGGGCTCGAGCGCGATCGCGCGCGCGATCCCGATCCGCTGTCGCTGTCCCCCGGAGAACTCGTGGGGGTACTTCGCGGCCGCCGACCGCGGCATCCCGACCTGGTCGAGGAGCTCGGCCACCCGCGAGGACCGGTCGTAGGCGATCCCGTGGGCCCGCAGCGGCTCGGTGAGGATGGTCTCGACGCTCTGGCGCGGGTTCAGGCTGGCCAGCGGGTCCTGGAAGACCATCTGCATGTGGCGCCGCATCGAGCGCAGCCGCTCCCCGCTGAGGGCAGCGACGTCGGTCCCGTCGTACTCGACGCGACCCTCGGTCACCGGAGCCAGCCTCAGCAGCGCCTTCCCCAGGGTCGACTTGCCGCAGCCGGACTCGCCCACCAGGCCGAGCGTGCGGCCCTCGGGGATCTCGAGGTCGACGCCGTCGACGGCCCGCACCGAGCCCG
>Ga0325400_1004948_pt1 | contig 12445 bp, 9 predicted proteins | sample PopdelMetagenome_2_FD_205662 | JGI IMG/M metagenome (GOLD analysis project Ga0325400, IMG submission 205662) | Populus deltoides microbial communities from Bellville, Georgia, United States - Xylem-PdKOR-R1 | ecosystem: Host-associated > Plants > Phyllosphere > Stem > Wood/Secondary xylem...
AATAATTATGAATAGGAATCTCTAAAGAATTAGTCTAAGACCCAAGATGATTTAAGTAAATTATATGGTATGTGAAATTCGAATTTTTGGCGTGAAATTTCCAATTGTTCAGTTTTACAATATTGAATGTATCTTACAAACTAACATTTTGATTGGGTTGCAATTTTACATGGGGTCTTAAGACATACTATTTTATCTTGGGTTAAAATTTGAGGTCGATTGGAGTTCGAGAAGGTTCTAAAAATAAAGACACAATGTCGGGTCAATGCAATAAATTAAAATTTAGGGGGGATAAGTTGGGGTATAATAGTAATTAACCTATAAAACCTAATATAACTAAAAAGAGACACAATAGTAAAGACACAATAGGCTTGTTGCTACTGTTCACGTGGAACAACAACTAAAAAGAGAGGAAGAGGCTTTTCTCTTACCTCTCTTCAAAAATCATTTGAGAAATCTTTTCAAATTGTGAGATTGAAACTTGCAAATAGGTTTGTGAGGAGAGAAACACATTTAAGCTGAAATTAGGAAGCTTTGTTGGGGGAGAGGAACTTAAGGGACAAGTATGGGTGATGAAGAGGAAGAACAAATTGGTAATAACTCTTAATTTGAACTTGAAATTATTGATAAAAGTGTTCTTCCTTAGTTTTCCTCGATTTCATAGTTAGTAAAGGATAATTGACAAACCCCTAATATTGTGATTCTAGGGTTCTTGAAAATGTGTAGGATGTCGTGAGGGTGCGAGCGTCGCAACGTCGTCTGGCGACGGCGGAGGCTCTTTGTCGTGCCTCCTATGTGAGGTGTTATGTGTTGAAGATGTTTTTTTGGATTTAATCATAAAATTATGATTAATATTTAGGTGTCGCCATCTAATATCATGGTCACTAGGAACCTATGGTTTGCGAGAGTTTGAGTAAGGGGCTGGTTGTACAAAGGGAAGACGCATCACCCCAAGTGCACCCTACCTAAGGTAAGCTGCATTGTTATTTGTGGTTGGGCTAGCTACCTGTGGTGGAGCTGGTGGTGGCTCTAGTTGGTGGCTGGAACGGCAGGGAGAGAGAGGGAGAGAAAAAAACTGCAAAAAGGGGCAAAAAGGCAGGTTTTTGGCCGATTTTGGACCTGATTTTCTCCTCCCTCAGGCTATGAAATCCACCTCTATTTATAGGCGGTTAAAGAGGGCAATCTTGTCTTCACCAGGGAAAAATTTTCAGACCTTGATTTGACTGGAAGAATCCAAACCGTTGGTTCAAAGTATGTACCTTGAACTGTCAAATCTGATAGTCCAAGGCTGCCCGAGTTGGCTACTTTAGGCTAGTCACTGGAGCTTTTTTAATGTTTATAGGCCTAAACGGACGATACTAGGGGATAGAGGGATTTCAGGTGACCATTTTGGTGCATGTGTTGTCAATTTTTGGGGACATACGAGGCATTAAATGCACCTGCAAAATTGCTACCCGAGCAGCGTTCACGGGGAAGAACAGTGACCAGACGACACGTCGCCTAGTCTCCCTTTTTTTTGTTTTTTATACAAAAAACAACGCCGTTTTAGGTTTGAATTAGGGATTTTGCCAAAGTTCAATGTTGTCATCTAGCTTTCAATTTGTTTCAATTGAATCTCTAATTGACCATAAACCTTTGATTTAATGCAATTAGGCCCCTGCAGAACTTTAACTTCAGCCTCGTATTTACGCGCCTTTTGCATTATGGTCCTTGGTCCCGGATTTATGCAATTTCACTCCTAATTGACCATTAAACTTTCAATTTCTTTAATTTGACCCCCGGATTTTGTCAATTAAACCCCTATAGTTTGGCGCCTTTTGCAAATTAGTACTTGGTTGCGAATTTTGTCAATTTAACCCCTAATTTCAATTTTCTTACAATTTGACACCTAATTTCAAACAATTAACTAGGTAAAATTTAAATTTGGTCTCTTAAAATTTCAATATTCTCAATTAAGCCCAAATTAGGCTCCCAAACTTAATGTTTCACCAATTAAGCCCCAAATAAAATTAATTTGACCAATTTAAAGTATAATTAAGTCCTTGCACTTAATTAAATCCTTCAATTGGACCCAAATTAATTCTTAAACATAATTAAAATTCAATTTGGCCCATAATTAAATCAAATTGGCCTATTAAAAATTTAATTATGTCATTGGACTTAATTTTTATGCAAATTCATCCAATAATCATTTAATTTGACCTTAAATTTGCATTTTTCTTTATTTTTGGGCATATTGGGGTACAAATAGGCCTTAAATTTCCTCCAAAATTGCAACTAGGTTTTTATGTACATATATATTTTTTGGAATCCTCTTTGTCTCCTTGCTTCACGTTGCCAACCTTTATTTATTTATTTTTTTTGAAAAGACCGCTACTCTACCTAACCTAGAATTGGGCTTTATTTGTAAAATTAAAATGCATGCTACAACAATAAAAATACGAGCTAAAATTAAAGACCAACAAAAGGAAAACAATTAAACAATCAATGCTTAGTCCGACCAGACGTGGCTTTCAAATTATGATTAATATTTAGGAGTCGCCACCTAGTATTATGGTCACTAGGAACCTATGGTCTGCGAGAGTTTGAGTAAGGGACTGGTTGTGCAAGGGGAAGACGCATCACCCCCAGTGCACCCTACCTAAGGTAAGTTACATTGCTGTTTGATTGTTTTTTCTAAGTCGGGTTCTATTCGTTGGTCTTTTCTAAGGCTCAAGGTAGATCTATCTTCATGAATGAGTTTTTACCCTATCGGGTTAAATCCTAACCGTTCTAAAGTCTGAATTTTAGCATCGCATTTTTACACCTTGTATCTTTAATACCTGATGGTGTACTTTATCGTGTAATTTTACACCCTATAAATATTAAAGTCTACATCAGGATCCTAAAAAAAATTGAAAAAAAGATTTTTGACATGTTGGTTAAATCCTAATGGATAATCATAAACTGGTTACGACATCCATTTTTGGATTTTTTTTTAAAAATGAAACAAATGCAATTTTTGTTGTTTTATGAAAAATATGATTGGAAACATTTTAGGATTTGGCCGTATGCAATAAAATATATTTTCTTCTTTTTGAAAATGTTTTGAAATTTTTTTATTTTTTGAAATATTTTAGAGAAAACCAGGTATTTTAATACTGAATTTGTTTTTTATAGTGTAAATATATAACCCAATATTATGCAAAATTAGTAGAAAAATATTTGAGAAAATCACAATTTTTTTCAAAGGATTTTTGAAAATTTTTTAGAATTGTTTTTGTTTTTTTAAAAGAAATATATAATATAATATTATATATATTAATTAAATATTATTAAAACATATGGGCCAAGCCGGCCCATTTAACTGGGCCAGGCATAAACCTAGAAAACAGTGGGCTGATATCAGCCCAAAACGTTTGGGCCGATCTCGACCTAGAATATTTTTTGGGGTCGGGCTGGGCCACACACTAGCCCGGCCCAAAGGCAATGTTAATTATTTGCAGAACATGAACAGTGGTTCACGTTCTCCACGCAACCAAAATGGTTACAAAAACTGGAGGTTGACGGAGGAGCAGCTCACTCAAAGCAGGAGTCTTGGCCGTGATCAAGAGGCTTAGCTGGTGGTTCTGGCGGCGTTTCTACGAGGAACGGTGGTCGGAGTCGTTCACGGGGAGAAAAGGAAGACTTCTGCAGAAATGAGAGAGAGGAAGAAACGGTGGCTGTTTCAAGTGTGGGGTTGGTTAGCTTATGGTTGGGCTAGCTACATTGGCTCGGCCCAAAGGTAATGTTAATTATTTGCAAAACGTGAACAGTGGTTCACGTTCTGCACGCAACCAAAATGGTTGCAGAGACTGGAGGTTGACGGAGGAGCACTCACTCAAAACAAGAGTCTCGGTCATGATCAAGAGGCTTAGCTGGTGGTTCTAGCGGCGTTTCTACAAGGAACGGTGGCCGAAGTCGTTCACGGGGAGAAGAGGAAGACTTGTGTAGAAATGACAGAGAGGAAGAAACGGTGGCTGTTTCAGGTGTGGGGGTGGCCAGCTTGTGGTTGGGCTAGCTACCTGTGATGGAGCTGGTGGTGGCTCTGGTTGGTGGCTGGAACGGCGGGGGAGAGAGGGAGAGAAAAAAAACTACAAAAACAGGGCAGAAAGGCTGGTTTTTGGCCGACTTTGGACCTGATTTTCTCTCCCTCAGGCCATGAAATCCACTTCTATTTATAGGCGGTGGAAGAGGGCACCGGGGAAAAACTTCCAGCCCTTGATTTGACTGGAAGAATCCAAACCATTGGTTCAAAGTATGTACCTTGAACGGCCAAATCTGACAGTCCAAGGCTGCTCAAGTTGGCTATTTTAGGCCAGTCACTTAGTGTAATGATAATGGATGTTGTGATGCATGAAAACACTTCGTGTACTTGTCAAATTTATCTCTCATGTAATTAAAAAAAATTCTAACAGTCTTACTAGCCAACTTCTACTCGAAATTACAACTTGAAAACAATATAATTTGGAGTTATGTAACTCTAGATATGAGAAAAAGCACCGAGTAAAGGTGGAGATCGACATGATACTGGACATATTTTGGGTGCTACTATAATTATTAATTTTGAGGGTTAAAATTATGTAATTTTATGAAACCATATAAATTTATAATTCAAATATATGGATGACTCGGTTGGAACTCTGTAAAACCCCAACAAAAGACTTCACCATTATGAATTGAATAGTGATAAATAAAATAGAAATGGTGGTAAATTGTAAACCCCCGATCAAATTTTATGATGTTAATTAAATTATTGATAATTTAAAACCAGAAATGATAGGTTAGTTAAAATAAAATAAAATTATTAGAAACTAAATCTTAAAGAGAGATTTTTTGGATGGTATTATGAGAAAGGGCTTTTGGTTGAACGAAAAAGATACTCAAACTTGAGATAAGAGTTATTTTAGTAAATATGGATAGATTTGTTATATAAATAGAAAAATTAAACATAAAATACCTAGGATGGTTGAATGAAAGAAAAAAAGAGAAAGATAAGAGAGTATCTTAATTCAACAGCGAAAACTGATTCCCTGTAGACAACACAATTCAGGAGTGAACGCTTATTTGCTGCAGACACTAGAATTCGGCTGCGAACACCTGATTCGATAGCAAATGCTTATTCGCTGCAGACACCGTCATTCGACAGCGAACACCTATTCGATGCAGACAACACAATTCGGCAGCAAAAGCTTAATTGCTGCAGGCACCATAATTCGATAGCAAAAGCTCATTCCTTACAGGCACCATCATTCAGCAACGAACGCTCATTCACTACAGAGACCAGAATTCAGCAGCGAACATTTGATTCGCTGCAGACAACACAATTCGACAGTAAAAGCTCCTTCACCGCAAACACCAAAATTCAACTTCGAAAATAAATTTGTTGTAAAGAACAAAAATCGGCAGCGAACGCTCATTCACTACAGAAACTAGAATTCGACAGTGAACACCTAATTCATTGCAAACACTATAATTTCACAGAAAACAATGATTCGCTGCAGATAGTGTAATTCGAGAGTGAAAACTAATTCGTTGCAGACAACACACTTTCACAGTAAAAGCTGATTCGCTGAAAACACAAGAATTCTGCAGCGAACACCTGATTCGGTGCAGCCATCGTAATTCAGGAGGGAACAGTGATTTGCTACAGAAAACACAATAATTCAAAAGCGAATGCTCATTCGATGTAGACACCAAAATTCAGGAGCGAACACCTGATTTGCTGTAGCCAACACAATTCGGTAGTGAACGCTCATTCTCTACAGACACTAAAATTCATAAGGAACACCTGATTCGCTACAGACAATGTAATTTAGCAGCGAACATCTATTCACCGTGGACAACACAATTCAACAGCGAACACCCCTTCACTGCAGACTCCAAAATTCGGTAGCGAACACCTATTCACTGTGGAACAACATAATTCGGCAGCGAACGCTCTTTCATTACATACTAAAAAATTCAGCAGTGAACACCTGATTCACTTTAGATACTATACTTTTGTAGCAAACACTGATTTGCTGAAGACACTGAAATTCAGGAGAGAAAACTGATTAGCTACAGACAACACTATTCGACAGCTAACACTGATTCCCTATAAAGAAGATAATTCGGCAGCGATAGTGAACACTCGTTTGCTGCAAACACCAGAATTCCACAGCAAACACCTGATTCGCTATAGACACTATAATTCAACAGGGAACACTGATTTGCTGTAGACAACTTAAGTAGATAGCAGCAACTAATTCACTGCAGGCACGTTATTCGATAGCGAACATCGAATTAGCTGCAGACAACACAAATTGGCTGCGAAAGCTGATTCGCTTCAGACAACACAATTCGACAACGACATCAAATTCGCTACAGACACCATAATTCGGCAGCGAACACCTGATTCGCTGCAAACACAATAATTCAGCAGCAAACACTGATTCGCTGCAGACAACATAATTCGACAGGGAACGCCTGCTCACTACAACCACTTATTCGGCAGCAAGCACCTGATTTGCTACAGCTAACACAATTTGACAGCGAACGCTCATTGTTGCAGACACCAAAATTTGATAACGACACCTGATTTGCTGCAGACACTATAATTCTACAACGAATGCTTTTTTGCTGTAGACATTATAATTCAGCAGCGAACAATGATTTGCTGTAGACAACACAATAATTCGATGACAAACGCTCATTCGTTGCACACACCGTAATTCGGTAGCGAACACCTATTCGTTGTAGACAACACAATTCGGCAGCAAACCCTGATTCCCCGCAGATAACACAATTCAGCAACAAAAGCTCCTTCACCGCAAACACCAGAATTCAGCTTCGAAAACAGATTCGTTGGAGACAATATAATTCAACAATGAACGCTCATTCGTTGTAGACACTAGAATTCGGCAGCAAACACCTGATTCACTGTAGACACAATAATTTTGCAGAGAACAATGATTCGCTACAAACACTGTAATTCAGGAGCAAAAACTGATTTGTTGTAGACAACACATTCGACAGTAAAAGCTAATTCGTTGTAGCTTTCGCTGTAAACACCACAATTCAACAGCGAACACTGACTCCCTACAGACAACACAATTGAACAGCAAAAGCTCATTCACTGCGCATACACCATAATTCGACGGTAAACACTTGATTTGCGTCAAACAACACAACTCGACAGGGAAAGCTGATTCGCTGCAGACACTATAATTCAGCAGCGGGCGCTGATTCGCTTCAGACAACACAAGTCGACATGGAACGCTCATTCGCTGTAGACACCATAATTCGACAGGGAACACCTGATTCATTGCAAGCACACTTATTCGACAGCAAACATTGATTCCCAGTAGACAACACAATACGGGAGCGAACACTCATTCATAGCGGACAACAGAATTTGACAGCGAACAACCTGATTCGTTACAGACACTATAATTCAGCAATGAAAATTGATTCCCTAAAGACAACACAATTCAACAGGGAACGCTTATTCACTACAGACACTATAATTTGGCAGTGAATAGTTGATTCCCTGCAGCCACCGTTATTCGACAGCGAACACTGATTCTGTGGAGAAAACACAATTCGGCAGCAAAAGCTGATTCGTTGTAGATAACACAATTTAATAGCAAACACCATTTCGCTCTAGACACCATAATTCGACAGCAAACTCCTAATTCAGCAACGAACACTGATTTGCTACAGATACTGTAATTCGACAGTGAAAATTGATTCACTGTAGACAACATTATTCGACAGTGAACACTTATTCGCTGCAGACAACAAAATTCGGCAGCAAACGCTCATTCATTGCAGACACCAGAAATCAGGAGCAAACACCAGATTCACTGCAGACAGTATAATTCAGCAGCGAACACTCATTCTTTATAGACAACACACTTCAACAACAAAAGCTAATTCGCTGAAGACACCACAATTCGACAGTGAAAGGTCATTTCTTCACAGACTGATTGGATGCAGACAACACAATTCAGGAGCGAAAGCTGTTTCGCTCTAGGCAACACAATTCGGCAGCGAACGCTGATTCGCTCCACACACCATAATTTGGCAACGAACACCTGATTCGCGACAACACAATTCGACAGCGAAGGCTCATTCGTCTCAAACTCTAAAATTCGGCAACAAACTCTTGATTCGCTGTTGACATTATAATTCCACAGTGAACACTGATTAGTTGCAAACACTTTAATTCGATAGCGAAAACTGATTCCCTAAAGACAACACAATTCGAGAGTGAACGCTCATTTTCTGCAAACACCAGAATTCGGCAGCGAACACCTAATTCTTTGCAGACACTATAATTCAGTAGCGATCACCTGATTTGTTACAACCATCGTTATTTGGCAGCGAACACCTACTTCGTTGCAGCTGATAAGTACTTAAAAGTGTATTTTTATCAAGGTTTTATATCATCATTTTGCACTTGAAGTATCAATAACTCCTTAACTAGAGCATGTTTTATAATAACATGTCTAATAATATAAGATACCTTTAATTTATGATAAATGTTCATCTTAAATGCAGGCCTATCACATAAATCAAAGGATTGATTGATGAGTTTAACTATTTAGTTATTGGATCATAACTGAAGCTGTAGAACTTGGATTTAGGTCTGGTCTATATGGATGGAAAGCTAAGACATAGGCTTAAAACATTCATGAAAAGTCCAAGATTCAAAAAGGTCATTTTCAAGTTCAAATTGTAGGAACAACGAAGAAGTCGAAATCTGTCCTGCAACCCAGACATTGTTCAACCCATATCTCGAGTTCTAGAAGTCCAAATGTGCCAATTCTTGTTTTGTTGGAAAGCTGAGACAATTTCTCAGAAATTTCATGAAGACTAATCTGTTTAAATTCTGATGTTAGCAATGATGTTTTGTTTAGACAAGAAGATAAGGATTGTCACCAAGTCAAGATATGGCCATGCATTTAGGCATCTTGATGTTCAGATCAAGATGACTCTCTCTCTTTGTATTTTGTAATCTTTATTTTTATTTTACGTTATATTAATCTCTTGTTTATGCTTTTCATTTCCTTTATTATACTTAGTTAACTTATATCTTATTTATGTTCTTATCTTGTTCATTTATGTTTCTCTTTTTTATTATGTTTAGTTAAGTTTATTATGTCAAGGTGAAAAGGTTACACTAATGGTGTAAGAATAAGTACAGTATATACTCAACATGGACTTTAATGTTTGATACTAACATGTTTTGTATTTGTTATCTTATTCACTCTTAATACTTTGCTTGTTAAATGGTTAATCTAGATTTATATTGTATAACCCTTGGTACAATAAATGCTTGACCCTTTCATAGCCTACTGTATGGTTTAACCGACACTTGTGCTAAGAAAGGAACTTGATTTGTTGTTAACATAAATTAACATCATGAATACTTGACAACATTTACAAGTATTAGCATTATTCAAATAAGATAACTAATGTAATCATGCTAACAATTTATAATTCGGTTGGAACCTCCTTTGTGTGTGGATTCTAGTTGAGTAATAAATAGAGTTTATACTATACTTATTTGAAATACCATTAGTGGATCATCTAATCTTAACAATTATTTTATCCTTGTTTAATCCTTACATCAATATCCCATAAAATTCTCATAAACTCTTTGTTTTATTAAATATATATTATTTGTAATTTATATAGTTCACTTCCGTGTAGTTCGACCCCGGTCTTGCCGGGTTATTTATTACTTCGACACTCCTGCACTTGGGATAAGATATCAATCTTTTGATCGTGTCAGCAGCCAACACATTTCGGCAGCAAATGCTTATTCGCTGTAGACACAGGAATTCAACAACGAACTCTTGATTCGCTGCTGACACTATAATTCTGCATCGAATGCTCCTTCATTACAGATATCATAATTTGTTAGATCAGAATAATGGGTCAAAAGGGCCATAACTTTTGATCCTACCATTGGATCACACCCTAATTTTTCCAGTAGTTTTTAGAGGTCTTTTTCCTTGGAGTAGTTATGGAATCGCTACTCGGTGAAGAGGAGGTCTGGACCCGCCAGACCAGAGTAACGAGTAAAAAGGGCCATAAATTTTGATCCGCCGTTGGACCGCGCTCCAAATTTTCAAGGAGTTTTCAGAGGTTTTTTTTCCTTGGAGTAGCCATGAAATTGCTACTCGATGAAGAGGAGGTCTAGACAAGGCAGACTAGAATAAGAGCTCAATAGTGACATAACTTTTTATCCGACTTTTAGATGACGCTAAAATATTTCTAGGAGTTTTCGAAGGTCTTTTTTCTTGGAGTAGCTTTGGATTCGCTACTAGGTGAAGAGGAGGTCTGGACCCGCCAGACCAGAATAACAGGTGAAAGAGGCTATAACTTTTGATCCAACTGTTGGATCTTGCTCAAAATTTTCCAGGAGTAGCCATGGAATCGCTACTCGGTAAAGAGCAGGTCTGGACGGGGCGAACTAGAATAAAGGCTAAAAAATGCCATAACTTTTGATCCAACTGTTGGATGACGCTCAAATATTTCCAGGAGTTTTCAAAGGTCTTTTTCCTTGGAGTAACTTTGGATTTGCTACTTAGTGAAAAGGAGATCTAGACCCGCCAGACCAGAATAACGAGTATAAAGGGCCATAAATTTTGATATGTCGTTGGATCCCGCTCAAAGTTTTCTTGGATTTTTTAGAGGTTTTTTTACTTAGACTAGCCATGGAATCGTTACTCGATGAATAGGAGGTCTGGACGCACCAGACCAAAACAACAAGTAAAAAGGGTCATAACTTTTGATGCGACCGTTGGATCGTGCTTAAATTTTTCCAAGAATTCTCAAAGGTCTTTTTCCATTGGGTAGCCATGCAATCCCTACTCGGTGAAGAGGAGGCTTGGACTCGCCAGACCCGAATAACAAGTAAAAAGTACTATAACTTTTGATCCGACCGTTGGATCGTGCTCAAAGTTTTACAGGAGTTCTTGAAGGTCTTTTTCTATAGAGTAGCGATGGAATCGCTTCTCGGTGAAGAGGAGGTCCGGACGCGCCAGACTTGAATAATGTCTCAAAAGGGCCATAACTTTTGATCCGACCGTTGGATCGTGCTCAAATTTTTACAGAAGTTTTCAGAGGTTTTTTTTTTGGTAGCGACGGAATCGCTACTCGTTGAAGAGGAGGTCTGAATGCAGTAGACCAGAATAACGAATTCAAATGGGCATAACTTTTGATCCAACCGTTGGATCACACTCAAATTTGTCATTTTTCTTCGAGTAGCTTTGTAATCGCTACTCGGTGAAAAGGAGGAGGTCTGGACGCACCAGATTAGAATAACAAGTAAAAAGGGTAATAACTTTTGAAATGACCGTTGGATCACGCTTAAATTTTTCCAGATATGACCCAATAACTGAACAGTGTTCTAATTTGAATTGAATCGGCACTGCTCTCGCGCCCAGAAACCTTCCGCCACTGCTCCAGCGCCCAGAAACCTTCCAGCCACTGTTCTTGCAGATTCCAAAGGGCTTCCCCGCAGTTTCCTGTTATTTTTTAGGAGTGGGTTCTGTAATTTTGGAATGTTAAGGGTTTGTTTTGGTAAATTTTGATTTTTTATTTTATTTTGTAAACATGTAATTATGGGTGAAAAAATAGTAAAAAAGGATGTGTGTGTTTGTATTTTTTTTATTTATGTTATTGAATTATAAAATTAAAAAGACAAAAAAAATTAATTGTTTAATTTGAATATGATTAAATATCTCAAGGATAAATAAAATCATATTATATTTTTCATGAGAGTGTAAGAACATGTTTTTACACATATTCGGGGATTTAATAACTGATTTATTAAAACCTTAGAATTTAATTAATATTTTGAATTTTTAAATTACATCAAATCGCAAAGCAGCTTACCTCAGGTAGGGTGTGCTAGGGATGCTAATACTTTTCCTAGCCACAACCAGTCCCTTACCCTCTGATCCCTGACAAAGACCAGTACATCAGGTTTCCTAGTAACTGTCTATTAAATACTAGATGGCGGCTCCCAAATCAAGCAAAGGAATGAAAATTGCCGAATCGCCGCGCGGGGGACGTGCGACAGTGTTTAAAGAAATTACTAATAATATTTTATTAGTTATTTTTGTGTTACCTTAAAAAAAAAGAAAGAAAGAAGATAACTCTTTTATGAATCATGAGTTTATTTTTATTTTTTTTGAATTTTTTTCCATATAAAACTAAAAAATAATTAATAAAATCACTGATTTTTTTTACACCATAAAATTATACATTACCTTTTTTTTTTCTTTTTTTTCTTTCAGCACAACCACCCCTGCCTTGAAACAGAACCAACTGCTTCTAATTGCGCGTGACTGTCTCCTCCTCCTCGTCATCATCCTCCCTAGAACGTGAACACCTCTCCTCTTAAGAGACTACTAAAAGTAATTAACAC